>OGYC01002558.1_pt1 | contig 12367 bp, 12 predicted proteins | sample 1576461 | NCBI WGS metagenome assembly OGYC01 (sample SAMEA3541569, study PRJEB24748) | human gut metagenome | biome: human gut; feature: human-associated habitat; material: faeces | place: China | collected 2012 | reverse complement strand
GTGCGGGGTCAAGGGGCGGCGCCCCTTGCGTTCTCTTGGGGGTCCAAGGGGGCCATTCTCTCACGTGAGAGAATGGCCCCCTTATTCCGTGCAGCGCCAAAGGCGCTGCATCCCCCTCGCACCCGTGCGAGAACATGGCACTATGTACTATTTCTTTTTAGGGTAAGGAGCCCGCTCCTCCGTGAGCCCCACAAGATAATCCACACTCGTGTGGTAAAACCGCGCGAGCCTGATGAGCACGTCGCTCGGGACGTCGCGCTTGCCGGTCTCGTAGTTGGAATAGCAGACCTGCGAACAGCTCAGATAGTCCGCCAAGCTCTTTTGCGTCAGGTCGCTGTCCTCTCTCAAGTCTCGAATGCGTCGATACATTTTGCTTCACTCCATCCAGAATTCGTGTTTAGATTCTGTAAAGAAGTATACGTAAAACAAAATGTTATATTGTGCTATATAACAAAACGTTATATACTTTTCAGAGGGTGGTTCCATGACGGACTACAAGGCAATGTATCTGCTCCTCTTCAACGCCGTGACTGACGCGCTGGAGAAAATGCACAGGCAGAACTATGGCGAGGCCAGCGCACTGCTGATCGCCGCGCAGCAGAAGGCCGAAGAGCTCTACATGGACTCGGACGGCGAATAACACTTGAACAACGTAAAAACGGAGAGGCAATGCCTCTCCGTTTTCTCGTTCTGCTGTTTTTACCGGTCGAGTCCCGTGTCGAGCCAGCCGGGCTTTTCCTGCTCGACGGGCGGCTCTGTCGTCGTGCCGGGATCGGTCACGCCGGGGGCAGTGGTCCCGGGATCGGTCGTGGTGCCCGGGTCAGTCGTGGTACCGGGGTCGACGGGCGTTGTCGGGTCGGTCGGCGTGGTCGTGCCGGGATCGACGGGTGTGGTCGTCCCCGGGTCCACCGGCGTGACCGCCGCGGACTTGCCGACGAGCACGATGCGGTTGCGCGCCTTATAGTTGCTGCTCGCCTCAAATGTGGACGAAATGAGCTTGCCGTCGCCGGAGTAGACGTTGCGGTACGTCTTGACCTTGTAGCCGGTGTAGGCGGTCTGCTCGACCTTGCGCTCGCCGGGGGCAAGCTCGTCGGTCTCGACGATCTCCTCCGTGAACGGGATGGTTTCAAGCACTTCGGTCTTGATCTTCACGTAGCTGTCGTCGACCTTTGTGCCGCGCAGCGTGACCTTGAGGAAGTCCTTGCCGCCGCTCGTGTAATATTCGGCGATGACCTTAATGGGGTACATCGTGTTGTTGCGGAACTCGAACTCCGGACCGCCCTGTGCGACCGTCGCGTCGAGGCCGAGTCCGATATAGTCGGACGCGAAGCCGTGGTTCGTGCGCTGCACGATCTCAAGGTTGGCGTAGAGCGCCGCAGCGTAGAGCGTGGAGCTCGCCTGGCACGCGCCGCCGCCCACCATGTCGACGGTCTTGCCCTGCAAGTAACCGGGCGCGGTGCTGTAGCCGTTCGCCGCGGTAAAGGGCGTGACGAGCGGACTGTATTTCATCGTTTCGCCGGAGTTCAATATGTAGCCGGTGATGCGCGAGGCCGTCAGCTTGACGTTCGCGCGGCGGCCGGACGCGCCGCCGACCTTCGTGGTGTAGGTGCTCAGCACATCGCGGAACAGGACCTCTTGGAGCTGCTCTGCCGTGACGTCCGGCGTCTCGACCGTGGCGTTCGGCAACTCGACCGTCTCCCCCGCCGCCGCGGCGTTGTAGGCGGATTCAAGGTCAGAGAGCGAGAATTCCACGCCCGCGTGGCCTGGCGTGACCGCGCCGGTCTCCTTATCATACGTCGCGTTGACCTTCTGGCCGATGACGGCCTCGCGCTGCGCGCTCAGGTCAACCTCCTGCGCGGGGATGACGTCGTAAACGCCGCCCTCGCTCGCGGGCTGGAGCACGATCTCGGACGGGTCGCCGCCGCTCAAATACGCGCCGTTTAAGTATACGCCGATCTGGTCTTTTGCGGTATCAGTCGTCGCGCGGCCGTCCTGCGGCTTCGTCACGCTGACCTTGCCATCCTCTGTCACGTTGATGGCAAACTCCACGGGGTCGCAGTTGATGCTGTCGCACACCGTGTCGACAAGGTTCTCCATCAAGTCTGGCGAATAGGCCGCGCCGACCACCTGTGCGGCGTCCTGCGGCTTGAAGAGCGCACGCAGATACTTTGCGCCCGCGGTCAGAAAGCTGTCGTTGCAGCCGTAGACATTATAGATGTGCTTGGCGAGGCCGTCGAAGTCGACATACTCCGGCATCGCGTCGAGCGACACGTGCGCGACCTCTGTACCGTCGGGCAGGACGAAGTCGACGCCCGCGCCCTTCGCCTGCGCCACGCTCGCTTTGAGCTGCTCGGCGACCTGCTGCTCGGTCATCCCGCCGTAGTTGGTATCGCCCATCATCACGTTGGGATAAATTTTATGGCTGGCCGACGCCCACGCGCCAAGGCCCAAGTACGCCACCACGAGCACACCCGCGACAATGCCGACGACCTTGCCGGTCTTTCCCGATGTTTCACGTGGAACGCGCGGCGGCTTTTCCGCGCGGGGCTCCTTGGCCGCCTTTGCGGCCTTTTCCGGCCGCATCAGGCGCTTGCCGCCCTTTCTTCTCTTCTTTTCCTCAAAGGCGCCGTTCATTTCATCCATGCTGGCTCCTCCTGTTTCTTCCGATCTTCCGGACAGGGACTTCCCTGCCAGTCGTTTCAGTATACCACAGTTTGTGAGAAAAAGAATCACAATTTGGTGACAATTTTGCGGGATTATCCGGCCTCTTTTGCACGTTTCGGGATGCGGATGGTCAAAAGGATGCCATCGTCCGTGTCCTCGCGCTGCATGTCGGCCTCGACGCCCGCGCGCTGCATCAGCCCGAGCGAGTGGCGGATGGTGTTCAAAAAGATGCGCACATCCTTGACGATGTAGGTCGGCAGGCGCGGCGTGGGCGTTTTCTGCTTGAGCTTCAAAAGCTCTTCGATATACGCCTCGCTCTGCGCGACGTTGTAGCCGCGTGCGGCGATAACTTGCAAGGCTTTGAGGCGGTCTTCCTCGTCCGTCAGGCGCAGCAGCGCCCGTGCGTGCCGCTCGGAGAGGTCATGCTCGCGCAGAAGGCGCACACAGTCGGGCGACAGGCGCAGCAGCCGCAGCTTGTTGGCAATAGCGGACTGGGATTTCCCCAGCCTTTCCGCCGCCTGCTCCTGCGAAAGGCCGTAGGTCGCGATCAGCCGCGCGATGGCCGCAGCCTCCTCCAAGTAGTGCAAATCGCGGCGCTGAAGGTTTTCGATCAACGCGAGCAGCGCGCTCTCCTCCTCGCTTGAGCGCGCGAGCAGGCACGGCACCTCGCGCAGTCCCGCGAGCTTTGCCGCGCGCAGCCGTCTCTCTCCCGCGATGAGCTCGTAGCCCTCGTCCGTGCGGCGGACGGTCAGCGGCTGGAGGATGCCATAGCGGCGGATGCTGTCGCTCAGCGAGCGCAGCGAGGCCTCGTCAAACTCGATGCGCGGCTGGTTGGGGTTGGGGCGCAGCGCATCGATGGGCAGGTCGAGCACGCGGCGCGGGAGCAGCGGCTTTCTTGCGGACATTTCCATGGATTTCCCCTCCTTTTTCTCCACTTTTAGCACAAAAAGTGTGCAAAAACGGGCGAAAATCGGCGGAGAGATCAAAAAATTCGCACCTTGCGGTGCGAATTTTCGTTTTCTCATTTATTTCCCGTCGTGCTTGACGTGGATACGGCTGATCGCGCGGGCGATGCGGGCATTGGCAATGGCCTGCTCCTGCGCGCTGCGCTTCGCCTTGAGCTCGGCGCGCGCCTCGGCGGCCATTTCCTCGGCGCGGTGGAGGTCGATCTCCTCCGGCCGCTCGATCGTGTCCACCAGCACGAGCGCCTCGCCGTGCTCCATCTTGAGCACGCCCTCGGACACGGCGGCGATCTGCTCGACGCCGTCGGCGTCCCGCAGCGCCAGCTTGCCGGGAACGACCGCGAGCACGATATCCTCGTGCTGCGCCATCAGGCCGTACATGCCGTCGATGCTCGGCACGGTGAGCGATGTGCACGCCCCGTCAAAAAACGTGCGCTCGGGCGCGAGGACGCGGAGAGGAAAGGTCTTCATCACGCTTCCCCGCTTTCCATCTTCTTCGCCTTGGCGAGCGCGTCGTCAAGCGTGCCGACGTTGTAGAACGCCATCTCGGGATAGCCGTCCATCTCGCCGGAGAGAATGGCTTCAAAGCCGCGGAGTGTTTCCTCAAGCGGCACATAGACGCCCGGAAGGCCCGTGAACTTTTCGGCCACGAACGTCGGCTGGGCCAAAAAGCGCTGGATCTTTCTCGCGCGGTTGACCGTCACCTTGTCCGTGTCGCTCAGCTCCTCCATGCCGAGGATGGCGATGATATCCTGCAATTCGCGGTATTTCTGCAAGGTCGCCTGCACGCTGCGCGCGATGCGGTAGTGCCGCTCGCCCACGATATCCTCTTCCAGAATGCGGGAGGACGATTCGAGCGGGTCGACCGCGGGATATAAGCCCTGTTCGGCGATCTTACGGCTCAAAACCGTCGTCGCGTCGAGGTGGGTGAACGTCGTCGCCGGGGCAGGGTCGGTCAGATCGTCCGCGGGAACGTAGACCGCCTGCACGGACGTGATCGAGCCGCTCTTGGTCGAGGTGATGCGCTCCTGCAGCTCGCCCATTTCGTTGGCGAGCGTCGGCTGATAGCCGACGGCGGAGGGCATGCGGCCGAGCAGGGTCGAGACCTCGCTGCCCGCCTGCACAAAGCGGAAAATATTGTCGATGAACAGCAGCACGTCGCGCTGCTCCTCGTCGCGGAAGTATTCGGCCATCGTAAGGCCTGTCAGCGCCACGCGCATACGAACGCCGGGCGCTTCGTTCATCTGGCCGAAGACGAGCGCGGTCTTGTCGATAACGCCGCTCTCGTGCATCTCGTTCCAGAGGTCGTTGCCCTCGCGGCTGCGCTCGCCGACGCCGGTGAAGATCGAATAGCCGCCGTGCTCGACGGCGATGTTGTGGATAAGCTCCTGAATGAGCACCGTTTTACCGACGCCCGCGCCGCCGAACAGGCCGATCTTGCCGCCGCGCGGATAGGGCTCCAAAAGGTCGATGACCTTGATGCCGGTCTCCAAGATCTCAACGCTCGGACTCTGCTCGTCGAAGGCGGGGGGCTTTCTGTGGATGCTGCGGCGCGGCTCCGCGCCGCCGATCGGCGCGCCGCCGTCGATGGTATCGCCAAAGACGTTGAAAAGCCGTCCGAGCGTCGCCTTGCCGACGGGCACGCGAAGGCCGCTGCCTTCGCCCGTGACGGTCATGCCGCGGCTGAGGCCCTCGCTGCCGGAGAGCATGATGCAGCGCACCGTTTCGGCGCTCAAATGCTGCTCCACCTCCATCACAAGGCGCTTGCCGTTCAGCTCGACGGACAGCGCCTCGCGGATGCGCGGCAGCTCGCCGTGCGGGAAGCGCACGTCCACCACGCTGCCCGATACCTGAATGATCTTACCTGTGCGCATGCTGCGCCTCCTTCTTCATGTGGTTCTTCTTGCTGCGCGCGCCGGCGGAGACCTCCGTGATCTCGCTCGTGATGGCGCCCTGCCGCTCGTGGTTGTACTCGAGCTGCAGCTCGCGCAGCATGTCGTCCTCGTTCTGGTTGGCCGAGTCCATGGCAGAGGCGCGCGCGTTCTGCTCGGCGCAAAAGCTGTCGACCATCGCCGAGTACAAAAAGCCCGTGATGTACGCCGGCACGACCCTGGCGAGCACCTCCTCTGCCGAGGGCTCAAAGCGGATGGGCTTTTCCACCCCTTCCTCTTTGGCAAAGTGCTCATCCTCCAGCGGCAGCAGGCGCACGGTGCGCACGTCCATGTCCACGCCGTTGCCAAGGTCGGTGTAGATGATAAAGAGCTTTGAGATCTCGCCCCGGTCGAAGAGATCCAAAAGCTTCGCCGTGATCTCTCGCGCGCGGCGGAGCGTGGGGCTCTGCGCATCGTAGAGGAAGCTCTTTTCCACCGGCACGCCGTGGCCGGAGAAGAAGTGCCGCCCGTTGCCGCCCACCACAAAAAGGCGGCTGTCGGGGTGCTTTTCAAGGCGCTTCATCGTCTCCTGAATGACATTCTGGTTGTAGGCGCCCGCGAGGCCGCGGTCCGCCGTCACCACAAGATAAGCGTATGTTCCCGGCTGGGCCAGATCGTCCGCGTTGCCCCGGTAGAGGTACGGGCTCTCGATCTCGCCCGCGTGCTGGAAGATCTGCTCGATCTGTGTCGAGACCGCGTCGAAAAACGGGCGCGTCTTGGCAAGGTCTTCTTTCGCCCGCCGCATCTTGGTCGAAGCGATGAGGTACATCGCGTTCGTCACCTTCTGCGTGCTCTGGATGCTCGCGATGTGCTCGCGGATCTCCTTCATGCTCGCCATGTACCTGTCACCTCACTTTTTATTTGGAAAAATAGCTTTGCACAAATTCCTTTGCGATCTCGATGATCTGCGACTGCTGATCGTCGCTGAGCTGGCCGGTCTGCTCGATGGTATTGCACAGCGCGCCCTGCGTCTCGCCAAAGTGCTGCAAGAGCGCGGGGATAAACGCGTCAAGCTGCTCCGGCACGATCTCCTGAAAAACATGGTTCAGCCCCGCGACGAGCAGGATGACCTGCTCATACTGCTTGTAGGGGTGGAACTGCTTCTGCCGCAGCATGCGCATCAAGCCCTGACCGTAGGATAAAAGCTTTGCCGTCGACTCGTCGAGGTCGCTTGCAAACTGCGTGAACGACTCCATCTCGCGGTACTGCGAAAGGTCAAGGCGGATGGTCTTGGCCGCCTTTTTCATCGCCTTGGTCTGCGCGTCGCCGCCCACGCGGGACACGGACAGGCCCACATTCACCGCCGGACGCTGGCCGGAGAAGAACAGGCGCGTTTCCAGAATGAGCTGACCGTCGGTGATGGAAATGACGTTCGTCGGGATATAGGCCGACACGTCGCCGGACTGCGTCTCGATGATCGGCAGCGCCGTGATGCTGCCGCCGCCCTTCTCCTCGCTCAGATGCGCCGCGCGCTCGAGCAGGCGGGAGTGCAGATAGAACACGTCGCCCGGATACGCCTCGCGGCCCGGGGAGCGCTCCAAAAGAAGGCTCATCGCGCGGTACGCGATGGCGTGCTTGGAAAGATCGTCGTAGACGATCAGCACGTCGCGGCCCTTATTCATAAAGTATTCGCCCATGGCGCAGCCCGCGTAGGGCGCAATGTACTGTAACGGCGCGGGATCGCTCGCCGTGGCGTTGACGATGATCGTATAATCCATCGCGCCGTGCGTTTCCAGCGTCTTTTTGAGCTGGGCGACGGAGCTCGCCTTCTGTCCGATGGCGACATAGATGCAGATGACATCCTTGCCCTTCTGGTTGACGATGGTGTCGAGGGCGATAGCGGTCTTGCCGGTCTGGCGGTCGCCGATGATGAGCTCGCGCTGGCCGCGGCCGATGGGGAACATCGAGTCGACGGTCAGAATGCCCGTCTCAAGCGGCGTGTCGACGCTCTGGCGGTCGATGATACCGGGAGCGGGACTCTCCACTGCGCGGTAGCCGTCGGCGCGGATGTCTCCCCCGCCGTCGATGGGCACGCCGAGCGCGTTGACCACGCGGCCGAGGAATCCCTCGCCCACGGGAACGCCCGCCGTGCGTCCGGTGCGGCGGACCGTGCTGCCCGCGCAGACGCTCGCGTCGTCGTCAAAGAGGATGCAGCCGACGCTCTCCTCCGAAAGATCCTGCACCATGCCGCGCACGCCGCCGTCAAAGAGCAGCACCTCGCCATAGGCGGCGCCCTCCAGCCCGTCCACGCGGGCGATACCGTCGCCGACGGTCAGAACGGTGCCGACCTCCTGTGCCATGGCCTGCGGCGTCCACGAGAGCACCGTCTCCTTCAGCAGCGGGATGACGTCGCCCTGCGTGGCAGCGAGCTTTTCGAGCGCGTCCTTGAACTGGCTCAGGCGTCCGCCCGCGCTCCAGTCGTAGACCTCCGCGCCCACCTCGAGGCGGAAACCGCCGGGGTAGTCATCACTCTTTTGCCAGGTAAGCGTCGTGCCCTCGCCGTACTTTTCGGCGAGGAAGGCCAGAAATCGCTTCTCCTGCTCCTGCGACGGACGCACGGCAGAGAGCAGTACGGCCTCTAAATGCTCCGTGCGCTCAGCCATTGTCCTTGCGCTCCTCCGCCGTGTCCAGGAACTTGTCGTAAGCGTCCGACGTGCTGGAGAGCACCAGCTTTTCCGCCGCGGCGCTCATCAGCTCGGAAATTTCGCCCTTGGCCTGCTCCATCACGCGCTCATGCTCGCGCGCGGCATCTTCCCGCGCCTTGCGCACGATCTCGCCCGCCTGCTGCTCGGCCTGCGCGCGGCGCTCGTCCACCGCGTGCTGCAAGGCTTCGTTCGCCTCGCGCTGGCGGCGCGCGATCTCCTCGTCGGCGCTCTTGAGCTGCGCTTCATAGCCGGCCTTCGTCTTCTCGGCCTCGGCAAGCACGGCCTTGGCGTCCTCGTCCATCTTCTCATAGTGCGCCTTGCGGCTGTCCATAAAGCTCTTCACAGGCTTGTAGAGCAGAAAATACATCGCGCCGAACAGGATGACAAAGTTCAGCGCATGCAGCAAAATTTGCTGCAAATTGATATTAAGCGGCATTCAAAGCCCCTCCTTTTTGGGAGTGTTCTTCATCAAAGGACGAAGATAATGAGGATCGCCACGATCAGGGCGTAAATGATGACCGTCTCGATAAACACAAGGCCCATCATCATCGTGGTTCTGATCTGACTTGTGGCTTCGGGCTGGCGGGCCATGGCCTCGCTCGACTTGCCGACGGCAATACCCATCGCCAGCGCGCCGCCAAGGCACGCAATGCCGATCATCACGCCCGAGCCCATCGCCTTGGCGGAGGTCACGTCGTTGTCGTTGCTGCCGGCCGTGACGCTCACGGTCTCGGTCACGTTGCTGTCATTGTCGCTCTCGTTTGCGGCGAGGGCCGGGATGGTGCAGATCATCAGCGCGCACAGCAGCATCATCAGCGCTGCGAATTTCTTCATCGTTTTCATGGCAAATTTACCTCTTTCTTCAGGCAGCCGTTTCGCTGCGGGATTTTTTTACCTTTTTTGCCTTGGGCTTCTTCTCGTGCTTTTCGGTCGATTCGCCGTAGAACGTCGACACCAGCATCGTTAAAACATACGCCTGGATCAGCGCGTGCAGCAGCGTGAACATCACGCCCACGATGACCGGCAGCACATAGGAAAGCGCCGCGTAGTAATACACAAGCTCCGTCACGAGCGCGCCGGAAAGCAGCGCGCCGAAGAGTCGAAAGCTCATCGAGATCGGCAGCGAGAAATCCTTGAGCGCGTGCAGAAATCCGCCCACGCCCGCGGCGATCAGTCCGCCGAAGAGGATCACGCCGTAGCTCATCACGCCCAGCGCGATCGCCCCGTTGATATCGGACAGCGGCGCGGGCAGGCTGACGGCGTGGCCTGATGTGGTCACCACCTGAATGCCGAGCAGCTCAAAGAGCGTGCTGACAAAGATGTAAACACCGGCGGTGAAGATGTACGCCCGCAGGAATTTATTGCGGTGCGGGCTGCTGCCCTCGGCCAGGCCGTCGAACATGCCGACGATCTGCTCTAAAACGAGCTGGAACCTGCCGGGCACATATTTGAATTTTGGGATCACAAAAAGCCGGCACACAAGGGCGAATACTATTAAAATACCCGTCACGATGTAGGCGGAGATGAGCCCCGGGTTCACCTCGATCAGGCCAAACAGGCTCACCTTGTTCTGCTCGTGCAGCACCGCGTCACGCATGACCTCCTGGATCGGTTCGCTCTCGCCGCCTGACGGCGTGAGCAAACATCCGGCCAGCAGCGCCAGCACGATCACGGCGAACACGATCAGCTCGCGCGTTCGCTTTTTCTTATCCACGCGCCCTACCCCCTTTTGTTTCTATCATCCAATTTCTGCTTGGGATACAGCACTTATTTATACCACCTGCACGCAGGAAATGCAAGTCTTCCTTCATGATTAACCGCCGCTTTACAGCATCTTTTCGTCTTCTTAACAGAGCCCTGACCCCTCCCCTTTTTCTTCAATAAATAGAGCAGCGGAAGGAGACAGTGCTGCCCCCTTCCGCCGCTCTATTCCACTTTTCTCGTTATCGTCACAATACGAAGATGATCAGGATGGCTATGATCAGCGCATAGATGATGACCGTCTCGATAAAGACAAGACCCATCATCATCGAGGTGCGGATCTGCCCCGCCGCCTCGGGCTGCTCGGCCATGTTGTTCGCCGCCTTCGCGACCGAATGCGCCATGCCCAGCGCGCCGCCAAAGCACGCCACACCGATAAGCGCCGCCACCGCCCAGATCTTGCGCAGCTTGACGGTATTTTCGTTCGCTCCCGCTTCGGCAGACTCTTCCACCTCACTCAGCGTTTCCGGGGTCTCCACGTTTCGCTCCCCGCCCGCGGCGGCCAGCGCCGGGACCGTCAGCGCGCACAGCAGCGCCAGCACGGCAAACAGCGACCAAATTCGTTTCATCATTCGGCTCCTTAACGCAAAAATGCAGTTTCTTTGCGAAATCTTTATAACGACTATATACCACCCGTGCGCCGATGGCAAGTCTTTTTTATAAAAAGCACAAAAAGTAGGATCCTCTCCCTTAATTTTTCGTTTTTTCTTTCTCTTGAGAGTAGCATTTTCCGCGCGTTTCTGCTATCGTGTAGAAAAACAAATCACGTTGAGAGGAAAATACTCATGTTCTGGGACAACGTCGCGGGGGTCTATGACCTCTTCGCCGACATCTTTAATAAAGAAACGCACAAGGCGCTCATTGCCGCCGTCAGCTCCCGCATTGCGCCGGACGATGTGGTGCTCGAATGCGCCTGCGGTACGGGCCTTCTCACCGGCGCCATCGCCAAGCGCTGCCGGACGCTTCTCGCGACAGACTTTTCCGCCAACATGCTCAAGCGGGCGAAGAAGAAATACGGCGCGCTGCCAAACGTCACGTTCCGCCAGGCCGACATCCTGCATTTAGACGAGCCGGACGGGCAGTTCGACGCGGTCGTCGCCGCGAATGTCATCCACCTGCTCGACGAGCCGTACAAGGCCCTTGCCGAGCTCGACCGCGTCTGCCGCAGCGGCGGCACGATCATCGTCCCGACCTATATGAACCGCAGCGAGCAGGGCAAAACGAGCGGCTTTGCCTCGACCGTCGGCAAGGCGGGCGCGGACTTCAAGCGTCAGTTCACGTTCGACACGTATAAGCAGTTTATCGCCGCGGCGGGCTACGACGATGTCGACTACGCCTACTGCCCGGGCCGCGTGCCCTGCGCCGTCGCCGTGATCCACAAGCCGTAAAAAGCAAGAAAAAAGGCTCCGCAGAGTATTCTGCGGAGCCTTTTTTACATTTTGTATTCATTTTCTCTTCTGCCGGCGGATGTCTTCGCCGAAAAAGAGCAGCATTTGATACTCTCCCTGCAATCTTGACAGCACCGGCGCGCCGTAGCGCCGCCCGAGCTCGTCGGGGCTCAGGTTCGTGGAGATGACGGTCTTCTTCCCCGTGATGAGGCGCGTGTTGACGATCTGATACATCGCGCTGTGGACAAAGCTCGTCATCAGCTCGGTGCCGAGGTCGTCTAAAATCAGCAGGTCGCAGCCGAGCGCGCGGCTCACAGCGGTGTCGGCGTTCTCGCCGTCGTCGCGGCCGAACTTCTGCGCCTCGAAGCGGGCGAAGATGTGCCCCGCCGTGTCGTAGACCACGCTGTGGCCGCTCGCGCTCACGACGCGCGCGATGGACGCGGAGAGGAACGTTTTCCCCAGCCCCGTGCCGCCGGTCAGCAGCAGGTTGCCGCTCTTGGGCGAAAACTCGTGCGCGTAGTCCTGGCAGATGTCGTACACGCGCTCCATGTTCGTGCGCGGCGACACGCCGAGGTCGCTGTCCGGCACGGACGAATAGTAGTCGAAATTGAAATTTTCAAAGCACTGCGAGCCGAGGTCCAAAAGGCCCGAAAGCTCCTTGTTCTGCTCTCTGGCGTAGTAGCCGCGCAGGCACGAGCAGACCTCGCTGCCGAGAAAGCCCGTGTCGTTGCAGCGCGAGCACTTGGGCTTTTCCTCGAGATAGTCGCCCGGCAGACCCAGGCGCGTCAGGAGAAGGCGCTTTTCCTGCTGCAAGTTGAGGTTTTCCTCCCGCAGCGCCTCAATGGCCGGGCGCGGGTCCGTCCCGCGGCGCAGGCCGGAGGCGATGATCTTCGCCATCGTGTGCGACAACTCGCGGTCGATCTCCTCGATGCGCGGGCACTTGGTATACACCGCGCGCTCGCGCGCGCGGAAATTCTCCGCGCGGCGCTGCTTGTCCTCGTCGAAGCGCGCCAGCG
>OGYC01002555.1_pt1 | contig 12384 bp, 9 predicted proteins | sample 1576461 | NCBI WGS metagenome assembly OGYC01 (sample SAMEA3541569, study PRJEB24748) | human gut metagenome | biome: human gut; feature: human-associated habitat; material: faeces | place: China | collected 2012 | reverse complement strand
CACCGACTTCATCACGGACTGGTTGAAAATGATGAAGTCACGAGTGGAAATCACATTCAATATCTCGCCCATGCCGTCCGAAAGAGCAAGATGTACGCGGCAGACGTTGTCCGCCGTTTCGTGCGAGGCGGTGATCATCGCGCGGCGGCGCAGCTCATCCGCGACCGGTTTTATATTTTTTTCCATTTTCTGGCGGACCGTCATCGGCAGGCTGCTCTCCACGATCTCGCAGTTTCGCGCGCCGCGCTCGGAAATCTTGTAAAGGTTTCCTTCCTGCTCCACCTGATGGGAATCGACCAGCTCCGCGAGACACTCGGAGTATTCAAAATACCCCGCGTTGCCCTCGGAAAGGGCGAGATCCGTGAGCGTTTCCCGCGTCACAGCATCCGGCAGACGGCGCAGAATGAACAGAATGAGAATCTTTATATCCAGCTTTTCCTGAAAGTTCTGATATCCTTCCATCGGAATCTCTCCTCATATTTATATATAGCAAGTTTATCACTTTTTCCAACGATCATCAATCGGCACATTGGGACGGCGCGCGCATAGACTGTACTGAACTTTGTTAAAGGAGGAATTCCGATATGGCAGACAGTGTCGTACCCGGTCCGGTGGACAGCAGCGCATGTGTGCGGGAGGCTGTTTGTATCCATACGAAGAAAATATACTCCAGCTGCCGGGATAAGGACTGCGTAGAGGATCTGCGGGTGTTTCCGACGCGGACGTCGCAGGGCTACATAGAAAACGCCTTCAGCATCCGCCCGAAAAGCGCCGAGCTGCTCTATGCCGGGGTAAACGTCGAGGAGATCACGTTCAACCGTGGGTACTATACGGTAGACGTCACCTACTTTTATCGCGTCACCGGCGAATGCGTCCCGAACGCAAAAACCGTCACCGGTCTCTGCGTATTCAATAAACGCGTCATTCTCTTCGGCAGTGAAGGGAGCGTCAAGGTCTACACCTCCGACGGCGAGATCACCACGCAGGCCGATCAGCCCGTCGGCGTTGTAGAGGCGGTCGATCCGATCGCGCTTTCGATGCAGATCACCGAGAAGGACTGCGCCACGCCGCTTGACCGCATCCCGGAGGTACCGGCCAACATTCTCGCCGCGTTTCCGGAGGAGCTTGTGCTCACTGACTCCAACCGGCTCTGGTACGCGACGCTCGGCCAGTTTTCTCTCATCCGGCTCGAGCGCGACAGCCAGCTCGTCATCCCGGTCTACAACTACTGCTTCCCGGAAAACGAGTGCGTCGGCACAACGGACGACGATCCGTGCACGCTCTTCGGGCGCATCCGCTTCCCGGTGGAGGAATTTTATCCGCCCGACAATCTCTCGACGTGCGACAGCTACCGGAGCCTGCTCCAGTAACCTTTTATTATGCGCGAAAGCGCCGGAACTTTGTCCGTTCCGGCGCTTTTCGTCATCTTATCCGCGAACCCGGCGGATGACCTCGGCGCAGTGCGCCTCGTCGTACAAAACCGGAACGGGATATGTCGGGTTTGCCTCGCGCAGCGCCCAGGCGACCATCTGCGGGATATCTTCCTCGCGGATCACGTCCAGATGCTCGGGAATGCCCATGCGCTCGTTCATGGCGCGGATCGCGGCGATGAACGCCGCGCTCTTCTCGTGTGCGGTGCCGGTCGTTTTCGTGCCGGTGATCTCGGCAAGGCGGGCAAGCTTTTCCTCCGCCGCTGCGCCGTAATCCTCCAAAACGACGGGGAGAATGACAGCGTTTGCCAGTCCGTGCGCCATATTATACAGCCCGCCGAGCGTATGGGCAATCGCATGGACGTTGCCGACGCCCGCGCGGGTGAAGGCGACGCCTGCCTTGAACGAAGCAAGCAGCATTTCCTGCCGCGCTTCAAGATCGTGTCCGTTCGCATACGCCCGTTCCAGATACCGGAAGATCGCCGCTGTCGCCTCTTCCGCGCAGCGGTCGGTCTCCTTCGTTGTGCTGTGGACGCTGACGTATGCCTCCACCGCGTGCGTAAGCGCATCCATGCCGGTCTGCGCCGTTGTTGCGGGGGGAAGATCCTCGGTGAGCACGGCGTCGAGCACGGCGAAGCGCGGCACGAGGCAGAGATCCATGATGGCGTGCTTGTGGTGCTTTTTTTCGTTGGTGATAGCGTCGGCGATCGTTCTCTCCGAGCCGGAACCGGCCGTTGTCGGCACGGCAATGAACGGCGGGAGAGTGTGCATGACCTTGAAAAGCCCCGTCATCTGCTCCACGGTACGGTTGGGGCGCACGATGCGCGCCGCAGCAGCCTTGGCCGTGTCCATCGGCGAGCCGCCGCCCACGGCAAGGAAACCGTCGCAGCCCTCGGCGAGATACCGTTCCCGCACCTGCTCGATGATGGAGATCGTGGGATTGGCGCGCACGCCGTCAAAGTGGACGGCGGAAATGCCCGCCGCTTCGATCTGCGCGCGGATCGGCGGGACGAGCACCGCGCCCGTATGTTTGCCGGAGACGATCATCACCTTTTTCACGCCGCAGCCGCGCAGCAGCTCCGGGATCTTCGCCGTGCTGCCCGCGCCGCTGACGATCTCCGGCTTGCGCCAGGGTAAAACGCGCGAGCCGAGGTCAAATACGGTCTGGTAGGCCCGGTAGTAGAATCGTTTCATCGGTTTCATGCCGGTCATCCCCTTTCGTACGATTTTTTAAGCGCGTGGAGCGAGGCTGTGACCGCGCGGCGCGCGCCGAAATCACGGAGCATGGCGCAGATACGCTCGCCGCGCTGCGCAAGATCGCTGGTGTCCGCCTGATTGATAAAGAAGATCGGGGCAAAACGTCCGTACCCTGCCCAGAGAAGCTCCGCCATCTGTTTTTCGGTGAGCAAATCCCCGGAAAGATCCACGGTGTTCTTTGCCAGCGCGAACCGGTGGACGATCTCCTCCGGCTTTTTTTCGAGCGCGGAGAGCCCTGCCACAACGATGGTATGCGTCGTTTCCGGGCGGATCACCGGCTCCCGCGCCGCCGGGAATTTCACTGGCAGACGGCGCGCGCCGTCTGCCTCAATAATAACGGCGGACGCCTCGCGGCAGAGAAAGCGCATCGCATCCTCCCCCGGCGCGCCGAATTTTCGCTCTTCCGAAAGAAATGTCCCGGACGAGGCGATCTTCCCTTCGCGCCACGCCGCGCGGCATTCCTCCGCCGAAAACGGGACGGAGAGAACAACGTCCGCATCGGACGGCGTCATGATGTGCGTTGTGGTAAAAAGCGCCGTCGGCATAACGGCTTTCGTCTCGCGCGCAAGCGCGTACATCAGTGTCGTCTTCCCACCGCCGCCGCAGAGAGAAACAACGTGCTTCCCCTGCTCCGGCAGGCCGAGCAGTTCATGCAGTACCATGCAGTTTTCTCCCCCTATCTTATTTCGCCTTCGGCAGGCTCCAGCGGTAATGCGCCGCAAGCAGGCGCAGCGTGAGCGTAACGGCGGCGCCGATGAGCATGGCGGGCATCTGCCCGATGTTCCAGAGCAGGAGGCACGCCACGGCGCCGAGGAGGGATGCGGTCGCGTAAAAATGCTTGACGAAAATGTACGGAGGCGATCCGGCGAACACATCGCGCATCACGCCGCCGCCGCAGCCGGTGACAACGCCGACGAAAATGGCAAGGAACGCGTTCAGCTCGCCCGTAGCTATGTACGCTGTCTGCACGCCGATCACGGTGAATATGCCGAGACCGATGGCGTCAAAGAGCAGAAGCGCCGTGTCGTAAAGCTTCTCGTTCCAGTGCAGCAGCCGCCGTACCGGGGGCAGGAAAACAAGCATGGAAACGGCGATCGACGTGAGCGCGTACCCCGGCGACTGGAACGCCGCGGGCGGCGTGATACCGAGAATGAGATCGCGCAGTATACCGCCGCCGACCGCGGTCGTCATGCCGAGGATCGCCACGCCGAAAATGTCCATCTTCTTCGATATGGCAACGACCGCGCCGGAAACGGCAAAGGCGATCGTGCCGAGGATCTCAAAGGCAACAAAAAGGGTCATGTTCTCCTGCCTCCTAATTGGCTACAGAATGATGCACCGCCGGACTGGTGAGATCCAGTGCGCGGAAGGAATACCCGTTTTTGATCCCCCAGGAGAGGATCTCCTCCACGGCGTCAACGCTGAAGGCATTGGTGTCGTGCTGCAATACAACGGAATAGTCGTGCTTCGGCACGCTTTCCTTGAAGTTTTCGATGACCGTATAGCGTGGCGTCGGACGCTGTGTCCGCCGCGGAAACGTTCCAGTCAAAATAAGCGTAGCCCATGTCGTTCAGATCGTTCGTAAGACGCGTCATGATGCCGGGGTTAAAATGGCTCACGGTGTTCGAGCTGCCGCCGGGGAAGCGGACGAGCTTTGCATACTCGCCCGTCTGCTCAAATATGATCTCCTGCATCCGGCAGAAATCGGCAAAATACGCCTCTTCACTCTGATAGATGGCGTTATAGTCGTGCGTTGCGCTGTGGATGCCGACGGAGTGGCCGCGCCGGGCGATCTCGCCGATGCACCAGGTGTAATCCTCATTGCAGTTCGTCACGAAAAACGTCGCCTTGACGCCATAGGCATCCAGAATATCCAAAAGATTATCCTTATCCTTGCGCAAATCAAGATATTCACCAAAGAACTGCTTTATATAGACCGTTCCCGCCTCCGGCGTGACCGTATCGGGCCGGTCCGCCGCCGTGACGATCACGCGGCGCGTGATGGTCGAGCTCAGTCCTTCGCTGTCCGTGACGGAGTAGGTGACGCTCCCCTCGCCGGTGTGGAAGGCGTTTACGTCCGCGGTGCATTCGATCTTCGCGGTGATATCACCGTCGCGGTCATCGATGGCCGTACAGCCGGGATCTTCGTATCCGCCCGGCTGTGCCGGATAAAAGAGCGGATCGTCGCCGATGAGCGTAAGAACGGGCGCGGCGTTCGGCGCAGCTGTCGGTACCGGCGTCGGCGCCGGCGTTCCGGCCGGCGCCGCGGTCGCGGCCGTCATGGCAGGCATTGTATCTCTCTGGTTTACATAATATAAGCCCAGTCCGCAGAACGCGGCAAGCGCGCAGCCCGCGGCGATGAGCGCCAGACCAAGCTTTTGATGTTTCTCCATACCTGTTCCTTTACTTCTCCCCGGTGTTTTCCGCAGCGCGGCGCAGCGCCTCCGCCACGGCGTCGGAGCGCTCGCGGCGGTTGAGCCGCCGGAGCGTTTCGCGGATCTCTTCCCCGGCCTGCATCACTTCCGTGTGGAGGCTGTCGGCTGAGAGGCGCAGCGCGCCCTGACCAAGGACGATGAGCTGCTCCATGCCGTCAGAGGTCGCAACGCGCACGCGGTGGTCTTTGGCGATCTCATGCGAGGTTTTTTCGATATAAGCGTCCGCCGTTTCCGCTTCTTTCGTATAGACAACGTGGATATTATTATATGCCACGATCTCTTCCTTGTGAAACGGGACGCGGTAGGCATCAAATACCAGAATGACGCGGCACTGGCGCACGCCCTGATAGTTGCAGAGAAGATCCATCAGAAGCTGTCGCGCCGCATCGAGATGGTCAGCGGCAACGGCTTTGAGCTCGTCCCATGCAAAGATTATATTGTACCCATCTACGAGCAAATATTCCGGCCCGGCGGGGATCGGCTTTGCTTTCGGCTGCGGGACCGGTTTTTCACGCTCAGAACGAGGCACGAACGCGCGGTTTTGCTTCACTGCGCCGTAGGTTCGCTCATAAATGGCCTGCAATTCCTTATCGAGCGCCGCGCCCGTGCGGGGCGCGGACGGGCCGCGCGGTGCGCTCTCCTGTGCGGGCGCGGTTTCCTTCTCCGCCCGGAGGCAGCTTTCCAGATGCATATGCTGCTCGACCTCGTCCCAGCGGACGGTATAGCCCGCGCCGTGGGAGCAGAAAACGGAATCCGCCGTATTGGCAACATCGCGCTCCGGACCGTATCCGATCTCTTCTACGACGCGCTGCGTATCGCGGCAGGGCTCATAGCCGCGCAGCGAGAGCGAAACGCGCCCCTGCCCGCGGGAATACGCCGTCACCTCGCGCGGGTAATTCGCGCACTCTGCCACCGGCGCGGCAGCCGTGAGGACGGAAACACCGTTTTCCGTTTCCGGCGGATCGAACCGGCCGCCCATGCGCTGAATGTCAGCCATGGCGCGTCCGACACACTCGTTCGGGAGCTCCAGCCGGAGATCGTACCACGGCTCGAGAAGGATGCTCTCGGCACGCATGAGACCCTGCCGCACGGCGCGGTAGGTCGCCTGGCGGAAGTCGCCGCCCTCGGTATGCTTTAGGTGCGCCCGTCCTGCGACGAGCGTGAATTTCACGTCCGTCAGCGGTGAGCCGGTCAGCACGCCTGCGTGCTCGCGCTCCAGAAGGTGCGTGAAGATGAGCCTCTGCCAGTTGAGATCGAGCACATCCGTCGGGACGGTACTCGCAAGCTGCACGCCCGTCCCGCGCGGCAGCGGCTCGATGAGGAGCTGTACCTCCGCGTAGTGGCGCAGGGGCTCGAAATGCCCCATGCCGAGCACGGGCGCGGCGATGGTCTCGCGGTAGACGATACTGCCTTCGCCGAAGCTGACGGCAAGGCCAAAACGGTCTGAGATCAGGCGGCGGAGGACCTCAAGCTGAATCTTGCCCATGAGCTGGACGTGGATCTGAGCGCTGCGTTCGTCCCAGACGATGCGCAGCATCGGGTCTTCCTCCTCCAGCTCGCGCAGTTTGGTGAGTGCGCTGTGCGCATCCGCGCCGTCGGGCAGAATGAGCTGATAGGTCAGCACCGGCTGCAGGAGCGGCGCGGACGCCTCGGCCTCGGCGCCGAGGCCGAGACCGACATAGCTGTGGCTCAGGCCCGTGACGGCGATGACGCTGCCCGCGCCCGCCTCCTCGAGCGCACGGAACTTGACGCCGGAGTAGAGGCGTAGCTGATCGGCCTTTTCGCTGTAGGCGCGGCCCTGTGCTTCATAGGAGAGCAGGGCTTTTACGCGCAGCGACCCGCCCGTGACCTTCAGCCACGTCAGGCGCGCGCCCTGCGCGTCGCGTGAGATCTTGAAGACCCTTGCGCCGAAGGTATCGGGATAGTCCGGCTCCAGCGTGAACGCATCGAGCGCGGCGAGCAGCTCCTCCACGCCCTGCATTTTAAGCGCCGAGCCGAAAAAGCATGGGAAGACGGCGCGCTGCTCGACCATGTCGGCAATGCAGGCGTCCGTGACGGCCCCGTGCTCGAGCAGCTGCTCGAGCGCCGTCTCGCCGCAGAGGGCGAGCGCCTCGTCGCGCTCGCTCACAGGGGAGGAAAAGTCGACACATTCCGCGCTCAGCGCCGCTGTGAGCTGAGTCATCAGGGCGCTTTTGTCCGCGCCCGCGAGGTCCATCTTGTTGATGAACAGGAACGTCGGCACGCTGTAACGCTCGAGCAGCCGCCAGAGCGTGCGCGTGTGGCTCTGCACACCGTCGCTGCCGCTGATGACGAGCACCGCGTAATCGAGGACGGAGAGCGTGCGCTCCATCTCGGCGGAAAAGTCGACGTGGCCGGGGGTGTCGAGCAGCGTGAGCTCGGTTGCTCCGGCGGTGAGCATGGCCTGCTTTGCAAAGATCGTGATGCCGCGCTCGCGTTCAAGCGCGTCGGTATCGAGAAAGGCGTCGCCGTGGTCGACGCGGCCGAGCTTTCGCAGCGCGCCGGAAGCATATAAGAGCCCCTCGGAGAGGGTCGTTTTTCCGGAGTCGACGTGGGCGAGGACGCCGATGCAAATATGTTTCATATCGAAAACCACTTTCTGCGTTTGCTGTCGTAATTCTTCTATTATGGCAGATTTTCGGGGAGTGTTCAACGATGATTTTTTCCTTTTTCGCGGGATATCAAAAGGGGGCAGAAAGCTCAGGCGAGTTTTCTGCCCCCTTTGGGCTCAGCGCTCAGTTGAGCGGGGGAGGGATGTGTATAAATGACTGCTCTTTGTGGACAAAAATCCGTCCTTCAGAGAATGGGGGGATAATGATTGCCCACATTGTTTTTTTCAGCACGGCAATGTCGATGGGCTTGGAGACGTGCGCGTTCATGCCGGCCGCGAGACTGTTCTGCACGTCGTCGGAGAAGGCGTTGGCCGTCATAGCGACGATGGGGATGGTCCTGCCGAGCGGATTTTTGCCGCTGCGGATGGCCTTCGTAGCTTCATAGCCGTTCATGCGCGGCATCTGGATGTCCATGAGAATGGTGTCGTAGTCGCCGGGCTTGACGGATTCAAAGGTCTTGACGATCTCCGCGCCGTCGGGACAGATGGTGCACGAGGCGCCGTACATCTCGAGGATGGCTTCCAGAATTTCGGCGTTGAGGGCGTTGTCCTCCGCGCAGAGGAAGCGCATCCCGCTGAGGATGGACAGGCCCTGGATCTCGGGCGTGGCATTCGCGCGCACGCGCCCGATGGCGATCTCGAGATTCGAGAGGAAGAACGGGCGGGGAATGAGTCCGTCCACGCCGCACTGGGCCAGCGTTTCCTGCACCTGATCGCGCTGGGCGAAATCCACGCAGAAGAGGAGCATCGCGTTCGGTGCGGCCTTGCGCAGGTGCTGCACCGTGTCGGCAAGCGAGCGGCCGCGCAGGTGGCCTGCGAGCAGGAGCACGTCGGTGCTCTCTTTGGAGAGGCGGGCGGCGGCCTCCTCCGCCGTGGATACGACCGAAAAGTGAAGGTCGGTCTCGCGGATGGGGGCTCTCATGTTGCGGATGAGCGTGTCGTCATCCGAGATGAGCAGAAGATCCCTGGTGCCGAGCTCGTAGTGTGCATCGGGGTCGACCCTGAGCATCAGCGTGACGGCAAAACGGCTGCCCTTGTTCACCTCACTCTCGACCGTGATGGTGCCGCCCATCAGGTCAACGATGTTTTTCGTGATGGCCATGCCGAGGCCTGTGCCCTGGACCTTGTTGGTTACGGAGCTTTCCGCGCGGGTGAAGGGCTCAAAGATGTGCGCGAGGAAGTCCGGCTCCATGCCGTAGCCCGTGTCGGTCACGGAGAAGCAGAACTTTGCATGGCTCGGCACCTCGCATTCGAGCTCGGCGATGTCGAAGGAGATGGAGCCGCCCTCGGGCGTATACTTGACGGCGTTCGACAGAAAATTCAGGAAGATCTGGCGCAGGCGCACACCGTCGCCGATGAGGTATTCATGCGCGATCTCATGCACGCGGATGCGGAAGACCTGACTGTGCTCATTCGTCTGCGAGCGGATGATGCTGTCCACCTGACCGACCTGCTCGGCAAGGCTGACCTTTTCCAGATTCAGCTCGACCTCATTCGATTCGATCTTGCTCATGTCGAGAATGTCGTTGATGAGGCACAGCAGGTGACGGCTGGAGAATTTGATCTTCTGGATGTAGCCGCGCAGACGGTCGGAGGTGTTGCCCTCGTGCTCCATCAGATTCGTGATGCCGACGATGGCGTTCATCGGCGTTCGGATATCGTGCGACATATTGGAGAGGAACTCGCTCTTGGCCCGGCTTGCGGCCTCGGCCTGGCGGGTCGCTGTTTCGGCGCGCTCCACCGCTTGGGAAAGCTCGGCGTTCTTGCGGTCGAGCTCGCGGTTGATCTCCTTGAACGCCTCGGTATTGCGGCGCTCGACGGCGATGACCTGCCGCTGCTTGACGAGCAGCACAAGGTAGATGATGACCGCGCAGATGACCGCGAGGATCACGGCAAAGATGAGAATGAGGCGCACCGTTGTGTTGATGAGCGAGACGGTGTTGGTCGCAACGTATACCGACGGGACGAGGAAGAGCAGCGTCCATTCCGCGTTTTCCATCTGGTAGAGGGAATAGTAGTATTCCTCACCGTTCAGAACGGCGTTGGAGTATGCGATCTTGTGCTCGCCGAGCTCCTGACGCGCCTTGTCAAAGGAGCTGCCGTGCAGATACTCCATCTTTTCGAGCACCGAATAGACGTTATGGCCCTGCAGGAGCGTGTTGTTTGCGTCGCTGAAGAGCTTGGAGCCGTTGTTGTCCACAACGTAAACGCTGTTGTTGTCGTTATAGGCCTCGCAGCTAAAGTACGGTGTCAGCTCCGTCATGCTGCGGGAGATGCCGTAGTAGGTCAGAGTGACGCTCTGCTCGCCGATGCGGATGGGCACAGGCTCCGGCAGCTTCAGCAGGAACACCATTTCCGACTTGTTTGTGGTCATAGCGTTGTACACATAGCTTACGCGCTCAGGTTCGTCCATGAGATAATTCAGGCCCGTGAGCGTGCCCTGTATTCCGTTTTGCGTGTAGTAGCGCCCCGTATCGTCCGCGGCCATCATCTCTTACTGAGAGAAATCGAAGGTGTTGAGCCGCGCCTGACAGTCCATCAGCGCGATCAGCTCGTCGGCCGGTATCGGTCAGATCGCCCTCCTCGGCGACCTCGTCGGTCACGACTGCGATGGCGACGGTGTAAACGGCGTCGTCGTCGATGACAAAGCCCTCGGGCGTGACGAGCGCATAGGGGAAGGAATGCTCGCCGTCGCCGGAGCGGTCATAGCCCGTTTCGGCGAGTTCCTTGACGCGCTTGCCGGTGAGCGTCACGGTCTGGATGTTCTGGCGCCAGCCGGTGGGGAGGATGGAGGTGAGCTCCTGATCGCTCACGGGCAGCGGGAAGAGCGCGCCGCTCACACCGTCGAGGTTCAGATCGCCGGAATCATCCATCCGGTACCACTTGTTCATCGAGATGAGCGCCATGTCCGCGCCGCTTGCCTCGGCAAAGCAGATGCCGACGAGCTTGGCACAGTGCTCGGTATCGATCTTCTGTGTGACGGTCGTGTAATACTGGGTCGAGTTGTCCCAGATGAGGTGCTGATTGCCGTCGATGGCGGAGATCACGTCGTCAAGGGCGGCCTCGCCCCTGACAAAGGAGATCATTGTCTCGCCGATATCGACAATGATGTTTTCCCAGCCGTTGTAGATGAGCGGCGCGGTCGCGCCGGAGTTGAGCTCGTCGAGAATATCGGCATAGTAGCCCTCCGTGCTCACGGTGTAGTCCTTGAGCGGCAGGAGGGAGGTATCGGAATAGAAGCTGTTGAGCGCCTGCATTCCCTCAACGCTGGAGAGGACCTCCATCACGTGCAGCGCGTCCTCGAACTTCTGCTCGCTGCCCTCGGCCTCCAGATGCTTGTTGATGCCGATATAGCGGTTGACGTTCAGCACGAACGTGTTGCGCGTGCCATCCTCGGAGAGAAAGGGCATCAGGCCGAATTCATCGGTGGTCTCGTCCTCTGAGAAGAGGTTGGAGCTGCTGAGCAGGAACAGCGTGTTGCCCTCGGCCATCTTCAGGCGCGGCCGTCGGGCGTGTTGAGCCAGCCGGTGTCGAGAATGTTGCACAGGTACTGGAAGCCGTAGCTGGGAAGCTGGATCTCGTCGAGGCACAGCTCGTATCCGGCCTCCTTGACCTTGGGGGCGAGCTCCTCAAGCTCCTTGAAGGAGGTCGGCAGCGTCCAGCCGTTCTTTTCAAGGAGCGTCTTATTATAGGTGATACCGATGCAGTCGTAATAGGTCGGCAGCAGATAGATCGCACCCTTGCTGTCGGTCACATCGCGCAGGCGCGCCTCGGCGTAGTTATCCGTGAAGGCGTAGCTCGAAAGGTCGATCAGCTTGTCGCTCACATCGTCCAGGTCGGGCGTAAAGTAGGTGGTGCAGTAAATGTCCGGCATATCGTCGGCGGCGAGCTCGGCCTTGACATAGGCGGTGTAATTTTTGCCGCTGTAGGGTACGACCTCCAGATTGATCTCGGGGTACTTTTCGTGCACGATGTCGACAAAAGCGCTCATGTTGCGGAACGGCGACTGCGTGGTGATGACCTCGTGCTCGCCGGTGCCGACACTGCCGTCATCGGTGCTCTGCTTGCTGCCGCAGCCGGTCAGCAGGGCGGCCGAGCACGCTGCTGCGAGCAGCAGAACGGTCCATCTCTTTTTCTGCATGGTGAATTCTCCTTCTTCCTTTGGGTCCGCAAGTCACCGAAGCGGCAGACAAAAACATGAAAATCCCAGTTCGACCTGTCGTTATACGCCCTAAGTGGGGCGAACCGCAACCTTTTTTCAAAAAAATGACAAAATATACGAGGAAAATGACGTTTTTGCAAGTCTTTGAAGTGTGTTAAGAACGCGATAAGAAATAAAATGCACCGGACAACGAAAACCGTCGCCCCGCAGGAATAAAAGAACGTCGGAGCAAAGCGGACTTTGCTCCAAAAACCGGAAACGCGGACACATTCGATGCGTTATTTTTTTAGCTCGCGCTAAAAACCAACCGCGAATCCAGCGGAGCGAATCGCGGTTGGAAAGGAGGAGCAAGGGAGCGGGCGGATGACGTCTTTTTTGCCGTAGGCATAAAAGACGTCGGAGCAAAGCGGACTTTGCTCCGACGTGGAGGCGCCACCCAGATTTGAACTGGGGAATCGCGGATTTGCAGTC
>OGYC01002554.1_pt1 | contig 12388 bp, 17 predicted proteins | sample 1576461 | NCBI WGS metagenome assembly OGYC01 (sample SAMEA3541569, study PRJEB24748) | human gut metagenome | biome: human gut; feature: human-associated habitat; material: faeces | place: China | collected 2012 | reverse complement strand
ACAAGACCACCGTGGGCAAGGAGATGGGCGAGCGCTTTGGCCGCGATGCCATGGAGGTGACCGACGAGGTATTCGAAGGCCCCCAGAGCATCGTGTTTGACGAGGCCGAGAACCGGATGCACACCATCAAGGCGGTCATGGCGGCCACCTTGGGGTATGAGGAATGATGTATTCCGCTTATGCGGAATATGATGAGCCTACGGCAATGATGTTGTGCGCGGTGCGCACAAATGATAAAATGCGCAAGCAAAAACCCTGCGTGATTTTTCACGCAGGGTTTTTGCTGTTGTTTTCCATTATATTCATGCCTGCGCAGCAGGTGCATCATTTGTTCCGCAGGAACAACCTCATTGCGCAGCACATCATTGCCGCAGGCTCATCATTCTGAAACTGCATTCTGCAGTTTCAGCACGCCTGCCTGCGTCAGGCGCTTACGCAGCAGCGCACCCACGATGCAGGACACCACGATCTTGCCCAAGTCCAATGCAATGAAGGGGTAGACGCAGACGGTCAGCGCGTAGCCCAGCTCGCACTGCATCTGGAACACGAACCATGCCGTGCCCAGCACATAGCAGGCGGCATCGCCCAGCACCAGACCCACAGCGGAGACCACCGGGTTGCCCTTGCTCTTTTCAATGAACATACCGCCGATGAAAGCCAGCAGCAGATAGCCCACCAGATAACCGCCGGTAGGGCCTGCCAGCTTGGCAAGGCCGGCGCCGTAGCCAGAAAACACCGGAATGCCGATGGCGCCCAGTGCCAGATAGATGACCACGCTCAGGGTGCCGAACTTCGGCCCCAGCAGCCATGCGGTCAGGCAGATGACAAAGTTTGCCAGCGAGATGGGCACGGCTCCGATGGGCACGGTCAGCGGGCCCAGCACGCACAGCACGGCAGCCATCACAGCGGTAACGGCCATCTGGTAGGTAGTCAGTTTTTTGTCTTTCATAGTCAGTTTTCCCCTCTGTTTTTTCGTTTTGCAAGGCATCTGTGCCTGAGTATACCGCACCGGTGCGCCGCAGGTCAACGGAAAAGTTTGCAAAGGGTTTACAATCAGATTTTTGATTGTAATACTGTGGAAAGTATGTTAAAATAAAAATGACCGCCCACAGTCTCACAAACACTGAGCGGTCATTCTTATTGACTACTTAGCCGAAGGAAACTGACCCTTGCAGCCAGCACCCTTTCTATTTGCAGTATAGCCTATTTTGCACGAAATGTCAAGAAAAACACGGAGGTCCCCATGGGTGGAGGTCATGTATCGCGGCCAGATTTCGGGATGCCGCAGCCGGATGCGGCGTACCCGCTGACCGAGTTCTATCTGCTGGCGCAGCAGGCGCTGGAAAAAAGCGGCAGCTTTATGCTGCCCGCCCTCTACGCAGGGCTGCACGCCCCCGCCCGGCGTATCTACCGGGAGGAAGCCGCCGGGTATTTACAGCTTACGGCAGCTCCGGCAGAGGGTCTGACCCGGCTGCTCTCCCCTGCCCGGATGCAGCTTTTATACAGCAGCTTACAGGTGCAGCCGGACGGCACCCCCGCCGCCCTTTTGCTGACCGAGGAGTGCACCCGCCTGACCGTGGCAGTGCAGCTGCTGCCGCCCTTTGTGTGGGAGGACCCGCTGCCGCCGCTGCCGGATGTTCCGGCGGCGCTCACCCTGCAACTGACCATGCAGGACGTGATGGCCATCGACACCGCCCCTGCCGCACTGGCGCAAAAACTGGTGCACAGCACCGATGGAAAATGCTGGCTGCACCACCCCAAGGCCGAAACCTTTCTCTCTGAGCGGCTGGCGCTGCTGCAAAGGGTCTATAAATAAAGAAGGAGCACCCGCCCCTCTTTTACTTTCTGCTATTCCGTGGTATACTGACCGGTAAACCGGCAGGATATCCAACTTCTGTCGGAGAACGTGGACGTACCTTGCGGCCCGGTGCGTCCGGCACACAAAAAATGGAAGGATCCGGGTTTTGTTCTGCAATAATCGGGGATGCTGAGCCGTATATTGAGTGAACGTCCCCGTGAGAACCACAAACATTCCATCGAGAAGCCCGCTTCCGGGCATCCAAGGAGAGTTTATAACAATGGGACAGCTGACCAGAAACGAAGTATTTACCTTGGCGGTGCAGCGTTACAGCGACACCGTCTACCGCACTGCGGTGCATAATTGCCGCTGCACAGCCGATGCTGAGGATGTGGTGCAGGATGTGTTTGAAAAGCTGCTGCACTACAACGGCATCTTTGAGAATGAGGAGCATCTCAAAGCATGGCTGCTGCGGGTGGCCATCAACCGCTGCCGGGACCTGACCCGCGCCGCCCACCAAAAGGACACCGAGCTGGACGAGAACCTGCCCGCCCCCGATGTCCTTGCGGAGGACGGCAGTGTGCTGGATGCCATCCGCACGCTGCCGGAAAACTATCGCAATGCCATCTATCTGCATTACTACGAGGGATACACTGCGGCAGAGATCGGGCGGATGATGGCGGTGCCCACAAACACGGTACTAAGCTGGCTGCGGCGCGCACGGGCACAGTTACATACGATGCTGAAGGAGGAGATCGAAGATGAGGTGGTATGAATATAAGATGGAGGTCGATGACCTTGCTGCCCCGGACGATCTGAAGGCAAAACTGCTGGCCATGACCGACACCCTGACTGCGGAGGAAAAGGCTGAACCCATGATGGCCGCCCCTGCCCCGCAGACCGCTGCATCCGCAGCACCCCTGAATATCGAACCCAAGAAGAAAAAGCCCATCCACTTCCCGGTAAAGCAGCTGGGCACGCTGGCCGCCTGTCTGGCCGTGTGCGTGCTGGGTTACAGCACCCTGCATCTGGGCATCGGGATGGGCAGCGCCAAAAGCAGCGCGCCCGCCCTGTACGCAGCCGAGGGCGCTGCCGACAGCTCCGCTGCCTCTGTGGCAGCGGGCGGGTTTGATCTCCAGCACGCCGCGCTGGACAGCACCCCCGAGGCGGTGAATTATAGTCTGGAGGCAGACGACCGCTCTCTGGAAACGGAGTACAGCGGCACCGGCAGCACCGAGGCTGCTGCCCCTGCGGTGGATAGTGCCAAGATCATCTACACCGCCAATCTGACGCTGGAAAGCAAGGACTACGAAGCAGCCCGCAGTGCGTTGGACAGCGCTCTTGCCGAGGCGGGCGGCTATCTGGAATCCAGCAGCGAGTACACGCGCACCGGTTCCAGCCGCTCGGTCAACCTGACCTACCGGGTGCCGCAGGCCAACTACCAGAGCTTTCTGGACGCTGTTGCCGCTGCCGGCAATGTGACCTACCGCAGCCAGCAGGCCGATGATGTGACCACCCAATATATGGACGTGTCCGCGCGGCTTGCCAATCTGCAGGCACAGCGCACCCGCTTACAGCAGCTTCAGGCACAGGCTGGAGATCTTTCCGACCTGTTACAGATCGATGATTCCCTCACCGAGGTGCAGTCCCAGATCGAAAGTTGGCAGAGCCAGCTGGACTGGTACAGCAACCAGGTGCAGCAGTGCACCGTGTATATCGACCTGAACGAGGTGCAGACCTACACCCCTGCGGACGAGGGCTTTTTCTCCCGCATCGGCACTGCCTTCACCTCCGGCTGGGGCAATTTTGTGAACGGCTTGCAGCAACTGGTGGTGGCGCTGGCCTCCGTCTGGCCGCTGGCCGTGCTGGCGTGCGCTGCGGTCGCCCTTGCGCTTGCGTGGCGCAAAAAGCACCCGAAGAAGTGACCTCATAAATTTTCCACATAAAGGCTTCCCCCGGCTGGGGGAAGCCTTTTGTTCCACCCCGCTGAAAACGACCACCCCTGTCCCGCCGGGCTGCTGCACCGGGAGACAGGGGTGTTTTTATATAATTTTGCAGTGATTATTACACACCGGAATAGGCCGAGAAGCCGCCGTCCACCGGCAGACAGATGCCGGTGATGAAGCCCGCTGCGTCATTGTTCAACAGGAACAGCAGTGCGCCCACAAGGTCCTTTTCGCTGTCGCCAAAGTGTCCCATGGGGGTGGCGGCAAGGATCTTTTTGGTGCGGTCGGTGGGGGTGCCGTCCTCGTTGAAGAGCAGCTTTGCGTTCTGCTCGCTGGCAAAGAAGCCCGGGGCGATGGCGTTGACCCGGATGCCCACCTTGCTGAAATGCACCGCCAGCCACTGGGTAAAGTTGGTCACAGCAGCCTTGGAGCCGGAGTAGGCAGGGATCTTGGTCAGGGGCAGGTAGGCGTTCATGCTGGAAATGTTCAGGATGTTGCAGCCCTCGCGGCCTACCATCTGGCGGGCAAAGGCCTGCGTGGGCAGCAGAGTGCCGATGAAGTTCAGGTTGAACACCATCTCCACGCCGCTCTCGTCCAGATCAAAGAAGGTGACAGTGTCGCTTTCCAGATCGGCCATCTCAAAATATTCCTTGTCCGTGTTGGCACGGGCGTTGTTGCCGCCTGCACCGTTCACAAGGATATCGCAGGGGCCAAGGTCTGCCATCACGTCCTCGGCTACCTGCAGGCAGTTGGCCTTGTTCATCACGTTGCAGGTGTAGCCCTTGGCAATGCCGCCCTCGGCTTCGATCTCGTCCGCAAGCGTCTTGAGCTTATCCATATTGCGGCCCAGCAGCGCCACCTTTGCGCCCGCCCGGGCCAGCGCCTTGGCAAAAATGGAGCACAGCGTTCCGCTTGCGCCGGTGACGACCGCCACCTTGCCGGTGAGATCGGTGTTCAGTACGTTCTTTTCCATAACATCCTCCTGTTACAGCCGTATTCATTGGCTAGAGTATAACAGAAAAAGACGGTCTTTGCCAGAACATTCTTATTATAAAATGGGAATATTTTACGCTTTTTCGTGGTCAATAAGCACGATATCTTCTGGATACCGTGCAGACGGAATCGTGCAAAATCGCAAAAATAACCGTTTATGTATAAGTATAGGAACACAAAAAAACAGGTTGAACTTATAAAGTTCAACCTGTTTGGTGGTTGCGGGGGCCGGATTTGAACCAACGACCTTCGGGTTATGAGTTGCGGTTTGTCCATTTTGTCCCGTTTTGCAGTGTCTTGTATAAAACGATAAAGCGTCATTTTACTTTTAGTGCCATTTAGTGACGTGCAGCAGTTTTCCGTGGTTGTAGTAGCCAAATAGTAGTCAAAAATACACCCCGGCAGGAGTTCCCGCCGGGGCTTTTTCATGCCTGCTTGATGGCGTTCAGATCGGGGTCAGATCGCCGCCCAGAGCGCAGCAGAACATCCGCTATGCACTCTGTGGCCTTTGCCTTTTGCTCCTCAATCATGTGTGCATAGAATCCCTCTGTGGTCGTGACAGAGGCATGACCCAACTGCTTGCTGACTGTCACAACGTCTGTGCCGTTGGAAATCAGGACAGAGGCGACCGTGTGCCGGAATGCGTGCGGGTTGATGTGCGGCAGCCCGTGGCGTTCAGAGAAGCCCCGCAGCCAAGCGGTTATGCTATCCGGGTTCATGCGCTGCCCATCGTCCTGTGTGAACACATAGCCGCTATTCGTCCAGAGGTTGGCGCACATGAGGCGGTTGTGCTCCTGTTCCTGCTGCCATTCCCGCAGCAGCTGCATAGTTTCCGCCGGGAGACGCAGATACCGTACATCACTGGTTTTCGTGCTGTCCTCATATACGCCCCGGGACTTTGTGTAGAGCAAGGCACGGTCAATCTTAATGCGGTTCAGGTCAAAACTGACCCTATCCCACCGCAGACCCATAATTTCACCCCGGCGGCAGCCGGTAACGATCATGAGGTTCACAATGGTGCGCCATTTGAGCGGCTCTGTGTCGAGCGCGTCCAGAATCGCCCGGATTTCAGCCGGCTGAAAATAGTTCGGCTCTGCCCGTGCTGCCTTTGGCGGAGTTGCCTTCTCCGCTGCATTGTAGGGCACAAGCATTTCTTTCTCCGCCTGTGCAAGAATCGTAGAGATCAACCGGTGATGCTCCAGAACTGTTTTTGCAGAGAGTGGGGCCGTGTTCGCCTCCACCTTGAAAAGCTCTGACAGGGGAGCGCCAAGAGCCTGCGCAACGGCCTGCGCCTTTTCCTGCCGCACCTTCTCCCCGCGCATGATGGCGTTAATAGTCGAGGTGCCCACCCCGGCGGCCTGTGCCAGATCGAGGCGTTTTATGCCCTGCTGCTTGACCTTTTCCAGCAGCGCAGGCTTTGCCGTAGCCTTGCCGTTCCCTTTACGCAGCCCATTTTCGCCAAGGTTCTTATAGAATGCGTTCAGGTGCTGAGGCCGGATATCCACGAGTTTCAAATGGCCGATTGCCTGATTGATACGCACGAGGAGTTCTTTGTACCGGTCGAGCGTTCGCACCTTGCAGCCCTCTTGCTCTTTGAGGCCGAGCACATAACCGGCATACTCTGCAAAGGTCTGGCGGTTGTCCAGCTGAAAGCCCAGTTCAATAGATCGCTCAAAATCAGCAGCCGCCCGCTGCAAAGCCTTTTCAGTCTGGCGTGGGGTCATGCACTTTTCTGGTGCCCATGTTTTAGTGTGAATCATCTTTCGTCCGGTTGAATCATACCCGGCGGAAACAGTGATTTGGTAGGAAACGCCATTTTTGCCGGTGCGCTTTTTGATGCTAGCCACGTTTTAAGCCTCCTTTTTATACTTGTTCGTTTTTAAAATTTGTTCTGTGATATGCTTAATTTACGGCAGATTATGCTAATTTTTGTCGTTTATATTATCTAGCATAACGCCATAAAATCGTTTTGTCAAGTATCAAAACAACATTAGGAGGTTCTTTTATGTCCATGCCCACTATGGCCGGTATTCCCGACGCAGCCGCAAAAAGCGGTCTTTCTGTTTATCGCATCCGGGTACTTTGTGCAGACGGATCTATTCGTTCTGTCCGCTGCGGCCGCCGCATTCTTGTCAACCTTGACAGTCTGGCGGCCTACCTGAACGGCACCGACACGCCCGCAGCAGCTGAGGCCGAGGGTGTTCGCCGGGTCAACTGAGATGTGAGTTTTCACCAGAACAGAGGAGCTTTACCAATGTCTTTTACCCTTTACTGCGCCGCCCAGAGAGGTGACACACGAAACACCCTATACCCCCGCCGCCGGGTCATCACCAGTTTTTCCGACCTTCAGACCGCTGCCCGGTTCGACCATGTGGCGGCCGAATTTGAGGGCAGCCGCCGCAGCCTTGACGGCTTTAGACTGGCGGATTGCATCGTTCTGGATGTGGACAACGACCACGGCCAGATCGTGCAGCCGGAGCAGATCGCCGAGGACTTCCCCGGCGTGGCGCACATGATCGTTTTCTCCCGCCACGATATGCAGCCCAAGGGTAGCAGCGGCCCGGTGCCGAGGTTCCATTGCTACTTTCCCATCGAGCCGACCGCTGACCGGGCAGAGGTCGAACAGCTGAAACGCAGCGTGTGTGCAGCGTTCCCCTATTTTGATGCCAACGCCATTGATGCAGCCCGGTTTATGTTTGGCGTGGAATCGCCCCGGGGCTTTGCTGTGGAGGGTGCTTTGCTGCTGTCCGACCTGTTTCCCTGCGCCGACGAGGAGGGCGCAGAGGGCAGCACAGCAGCCTTGCAGGAGATCCCGGAGGGGCAGCGAAACAGCACTCTTTCCCGTTTTGCGTTCCAGCTGCTCAAGCGTCTGGGCGACACTGAGGAGGCCCGCACCGAGTTTGACCGCCGGGCCGAGGCGTGCACCCCGCCGCTTGACGATGGCGAGCTTTCCACCATCTGGGGCGCAGCTGTGGCAGCCTACCGACGCAAGATCGAGAGCCGCCCGGACTATCTGGCACCGACGGAGTACGCTTTGCAAGGCTTGCTGCCGCAGCCCGGCGGCAGTCTGAGGCCGCTGGACTTCTCCAACGTAGGTCAAGCCCGTGTGTTTGCCGCAGACACCGCCGGGCAGGTGCTTTTCTCTGAGGGCACCGGTTGGCTCTGCTGGGATGGGCACAAGTTCGCCCAGAGCGAGGCCGCCGTGCATCTGCGGTTCCATAACCTGACTGATCGGCAGTTGATCGAGGCCCGGAAGGACGTACACGCAGCCGTGGACGCTCTTGCCGACGCTGACGAGATTGCAGCAGGCGAGGCCAAGCGGCAGCAGGCAGCTGCCCGGGCATACCTCAAATTTGTACAGCAGCAGCGCAACGCTGGCGGTATTAAGGCGGCTTTAGGTGAGGCGGCCCACATGGTCACTGTTGGCGTTGACGAGCTGGACGCTGACCCGTTCTTGCTGAACACCCCCGGCGGCGTGATCGACCTGCGCACCGGGCAGACACGCCCCAACGACCCCGCAGATCGCTGCACCAAATGCACCGCCGTGACCCCGTCTGACGCTGGCGCAGCACTCTGGGCGGCGTTTGTTGACCGATTCGCCTGCGGAGATCGGGAGTTGGTCGAGTACCTCCAGCAAGTCGCTGGCATGGCTGCCGTTGGCCGGGTGTACACCGAGGCGCTGCTGATCGCCTACGGGGCGGGAGGCAACGGCAAATCCACCTTTTTCAACACGCTGTCCCACGTACTAGGGGACTATGCCGGGGCGCTGTCTGCTGATGTGCTGACCTCCAGCGCCAACAAAAACGCAGGGCCGGAGCTGGCAGAGCTACGGGGCCGCAGGTTGGTGATCGCTGCCGAGCTGGAAGAGGGCCGCCGTCTGGATACCTCTATTTTGAAACGTATCAGCAGCACCGACCCCATCACCGCAAACCCCAAGTACCGGGATCCTTTTCAGTTCGTCCCGAGCCATACCCCGGTGCTGTACACCAATTTTCTCCCCCGAGTGGGCAGCTCTGATGCAGGCACATGGAGCCGACTGGTCGTCATTCCCTGCCGTGCGTCCTTTCGTGGGCAGCGGGGCGAGGTCAAGGACTACTGTTCTTTTTTGGTTGAAAATGCTGGCGGGGCTGTGTTGGCGTGGATGGTCGAGGGAGCCCGGCGGTTTATTGCCAACGGTTGCACCCTGACCCCGCCGCAATGCGTGCGGGATGAGGTCGAGGCATACCGGGCAGAGAATGACTGGTTGAGCCAGTTTATTGCAGAACAGTGCGAGGTGGGCAAGGATTTTACGGTAAAGGCCAGCGATTTGCAGCTTGCCTACCGCACATACTGCGACGAGAGCGGCGAATACTGCCGCCGCTCCAATGACTTCAAAACAGCTTTGGAGGCCGCCGGGTTCAAATGGCATAAGGGCAAACTAGGAGCCACTTACACCGGTTTAAGGCTAGGTGTTGACATCCTCTAACCTGCCATTTTCCCGCCAAGGGTGACGGCAGTGACGGCTGAATTATAAAGTCCTATAAGAGAATCAAATTTCAATTATAAAAGTTATGATTTGAGCCGTCACTGCCGTCACCTATACGATAATGCGTCATTTTCGAAAGCACGCACACTCTGGCGGAGAATGGGACGCAGCGCCCACCCCGCCGGGGCCAGTGCGCGAGAGGAGTACAACATGGAATCTGTTTTTTCTGAGATTTTTTCGTTCCGAGTGCCCGGCGGCGAGGTGTTCATGCAGCGCCGGTTCGAACTGTCCCCTGACTGGGCGGGAGGGTTGAAGTCCCTGCCCATCGTATCCGACCGCAGCACGAGTGACACCCTGTTTGTGCTGCCTGCTGACGCTGTGCTGCTGTTCCGGGCTGGCGCTCTGACCCTGCCCGCCGGGGGCACCTATTCGGTGCAGTTCCACGGCAGCGGCAAATACTTTGACACCCCGGCGGAGGCTCTGGCATACATGGCCGAGCGCTGGCCGGTGCCGTTCAGTCTTTGGCGGCAGAAGCTGGATGCAGGCGAAAACGTTTTGCAGCAGTCCCAACGTCGGGCCGCTGCCTTTGCCGAGGGCTTTCCCGATCTGGCAGCGTTCAACGAGGCGCTGGCCTCCCAGATCGGCGCCTGATCGTGCCCGGTTCAGCCGCAAATTTCCGAAAACGAGGTGAATTTTATTGATCGCCGAAACCCTGACCCCGAACCAGCGCAAGGCTCTGGCGGCACTGCTGACGAATCCCACCACCGCAGCAGCAGCCCGGGCCTGCGGCCTGAGTGACCGGGTCATAACCAAATACAAGACCCTGCCCCAGTTCGCCGCAGCGCTGGCAGAGGGCAGAGAGGCGCAGCTGAGCGAGGCCGTGAACAGTCTGGCTGCCTCCTACGGGGCCGCTGTGGGCACTCTGCGCAGCATTGCAGAGAATCCCAAGGAACAGGCACAAGCCCGCGTGAATGCTGCCAAGGCGCTGTTAGATTATGGCCTGCGCTTCTCTGAGGCAAGCAGCAGCGGCAGCACTATGCGGGTGGTATTCGTGGACGATATCGCCGGGGCCCCGCTGCCCGCTCCCAGAAACCAAGAGGAGGCGCAGCCGGATGCAGACACCTGACCTTTTGGAGGAGATCGCCCAGACCCGCGCCAAGCCTTTGCAGATCGAGTGCCAGAGGCCGGACGGTTCGCGCACCATGTGCAGTGTCGAGGAGTGCAGCGCCCACGGCTGGCGCTATGTGCACATCGTGGCCGATGAGCTGGACGAGCTTTTAGATCGTACTTTGAACGGCACGCGCGCCCGGCGGCGCAGATAAGACAAAACGCCCCGCACAGCGGCCCTCTGCGGCTCTGTGTGAGGCGTTTTCTGTTTGTCTGGATAGTTTTACTCTTTGGCGTTGGCGCTGTCTGAGAGCTCTACTGAAATCTCTGGAACATACTCCATAATGTCGCCGGGCTGGCAGTCCAATGCAGCGCAAAGAGCGGCTATGCTTTCGGTGGAAACTGCGCTGTTCTCCCGCAGCTTTTGCAAGGTACCTTCTGAAATAATCCTGTTCTTTCGTATCTTATAGGTGGTCAATCCTTTTTCGTGCATGAGTTCAAATAGTTTGTCAAACCTGATCGGCATATAACTGCACCTCCTTCATTGTACTAAGTATAACACACGTTATACACGCTTTCAAGTGTACAATATATACACTTTATATGATGTATATTTGTGCACTGCGTCAATAGATTATGCACGTTAAAAGGTGTATACTATAATCACAGCAAGGGAGCACGACCGGAAGGCAAGGGGCGAAGGATGTACCGGGAGCGCAAAGACCTAGAGTTAGCTAAGACAGTAACCCACTCCCGCCTGCTGTATATAAGAAAAGGCCCGGTGCCGTCTACCAAACTTACACCGAGCCGCACCCAGAACAGGGGCTATCTTTATTATAACACGGATGGCCCCGCAGAGTAAAGCGGAGGTTTTCACCATGAAAAAATACGATCTTTCCCAGATTATGACCCGCGCATGGCGGCTATACCGCAAGGGCGTTGCAGCCTTTGCCGAGTGCCTGCATCGTGCATGGATGGCCGCCAAGGCTGCACCGATCAACGCCCAGCGCATCGAGGAGAGCCGCCAAGCCTTTGGCGTGACCGAGGAGGTACACACATGGGCAGACTGGCACAAGCTGGGTTTTGAGGTTGTCCACGGCAGCCGCTGCCTGTTCCAATGCCCGTTGATTCACGCCAGCAAGGGCGATGGCCAGACCTATAAAGCGTCGTTCTTTGGCGTTTCGCAGGTGCAGCCGCTGGCGCAGCAGTAACACAAACCGAGATCCCCGGCGGAGCCAGAGGAGCCCCGCCGGGCCATTGTTGGAGGGTAACAACATGAAACTGGAAAAGCGAATCACTTTAACCGCCTACGAGGTGGAATACATCGACACCCGGGAGCCCAAGCCCCGCACGATTCACTGGGAGCAGATCGTGCTTGACGGGGGCCGCCTGAGCGCCCTTGCACGTCTAGGCCAGACCCCGGCGGCGTTCATCGCGCAGCAGTATGAGGCTGCGGGGTTCCGCGTGTCCTCTATCCATCGTGGGGAGACCATCGAGGCCCGCATAGACCTGCCCGCACTCTGGGCGGAGATGCAGCAGAAAATCGCAGCCAGCCGGGAGCTGCTTGCACAGACCAAAGCCGCCAAGGAAAGGAGTGCAGCAGAATGAGCACTGTCGAGCCGGATTTCTGCGCGGTTATGCCCGACGACAGCATGACCGGCGCAGGCATTTACAGCGGCGACCTTGTTTGTTTTATTGCCTGTGACCATGTGGCGAGTGGAAAGATCGCTGCTGTTCGCATCGGTGAAATCGTTATTGTTCGCCGCGTCGAGACCACCGGAGACTGTATTGCCCTTGTTCCTGCAAGCCCGGCATACCCCGCCACAATCATTGACGCATCCGCCGATGATGTAGAGATTTTAGGACGGCTTGTGGAATCCCGGCACAGCTATGCCGACTGAACCGCAGCAGCCAGACCGGGGCAGTTTTTGAGGGCGTAGTAGCCAAATAGTAGCCAAATCGCCCCGCAGCACGCAAGGTAAAAAGAAAAGCACGTTGAATCTCGACGATTTAACGTGCTTTTTGTGGTTGCGGGGGCCGGATTTGAACCAACGACCTTCGGGTTATGAGCCCGACGAG
>OGYC01002552.1_pt1 | contig 12394 bp, 13 predicted proteins | sample 1576461 | NCBI WGS metagenome assembly OGYC01 (sample SAMEA3541569, study PRJEB24748) | human gut metagenome | biome: human gut; feature: human-associated habitat; material: faeces | place: China | collected 2012 | reverse complement strand
TTGCTCGAGATGTCGGACGACCCCAACCCGGTCCCGGCGGGCACCTGCGGCACCGTCCTGGCCGTGGATGATGCCGGCCAACTGCTTATGCAGTGGGACAACGGCCGCAGCCTGTCGCTGATTCCTGGTGTGGACAGCTTCGAGGTGCTCGAGCGTCCCAAACACAGGAACACCCCGGCACGCAATACCCGCAGCAAAGGAGACGCCAGATGAACTTGGGTTCTGACCCGGCCGACCAGGTTGTTCGGTATACACTGGAAGGCACGGAATATGCTCTGCGCCTTTCGGGCACAGCCGCTAAGAATTTTGCCATCTTTGTCGCAGCGGTACTGCGTGATCAGAAAAAGACGCGCGGCAAGACAAACCTGACCCGCCTGCTCCGGGAAGGCAAGCCGCTAAAGTTTTTCTCGGTTCCAACGAACAAGATGCAGGAATTTGTCCAGGAAGCCAAACGCCATGGCCTGCTGTTTGTCCCGATACGCGACCGAAATGACCCAAACCATATCGAAATCGCAATCTGGGCCGATGACGCTGCCAAGGTAGAGCGGATCATTGACAGAATGCAGCTGGACGTGGTGACGACCGGGGAAGCGGAAATCGTGACACAGGTTGATCGGGAAGCGCCCGCACAAAAGCAGATATCACCGGACCGGCAACTCGATCAGACTGATGACATACCTTTCCCGTTTGACCTGAACGACCCTGACAATGACTTGGGTTTTACCTCGCCGGCCCCGCAGCACGTGGAGCCGGACACTCCGTCTCCTTCCCGCTCGATCCGGAGGAACGTCCCTCCGTCCGAGCAGCCCTCCACCAGCAAAAGCAGATCACCCAATATTTCTCCCAAGTTGCGCGCCGAACAGGCAAGAAATGAGCGTCCCAGCGTGCGGGACGAACTGCGGTCGATCAAAGTCATGCTTCGTCAGCGGGAATCTGTTACACCGCGGCCCAAAACACCGATCCGCATCCAACGCAGGGATCGGGCACGCTGAGCCGGAAGTTTTCCGTTTGTTTTCAATTTCGGGATAGCTTTTAGCGGAGGGATACAGTAATATTGATGATAACAAAAGGAACAAGTAAATGCCGGGCCCCGCCCGATGAGTAAGGAGGAAGCTATGCGCCGCAGCAACATTCGAATTATGAAGATGAACAGCAACAACCGCAGTATTTTGATGCGTGCCCTGTACGCGGATTTCTGCGCCAATCGGGAAGCGGGTCTACCGAACAATCATCTTGCCGACTTCATTAGGAAGCTGCATGAAATCCCACCCGGCAAGTTGCCGCTGGACGATGCTGAGTTTCGCCTGGCCCGCAACGCCCTCAACAACCTGCGCAATCAACGCATTGCCACCGGCGGCTACACCGATGCCGCCGACGATGCACTCATCAAGCTCTTCAAAGCCAAACCGCGGCTATGGCCGTTTGGTTAAATTGCAAATCTGAACCTTTGGAAGCCCGGACCTTGCGTCCGGGCTTTCGCTATGTAGGAGGTGCTTAAACCCAACAATAAGACAAAGAAAAGGGATAAGCCTGTTCTGACCGTTGCCTCGCTCTCCGGCGGGAAGGACTCGACCGCCATGGTTCTGCGTCTGCTGGAGGAAGGTCGTCAAGTGGATGAAATCTTGTTCTGCGACACCGGCCTCGAATATCCGCAGATGTACGACCATCTGGAAAAGCTGGAACGGTATATTGGCAGGCCCATCACCCGGCTCAAAGCGCCCTACACCTTTGAGCAGTATTTCTACGAATACCAGGCAAAAGGGGATGCCACCTTGGTGACGAACCGGGGTCTCAGCTGGCCATCCCACGCCTGTCGCTGGTGTACGGGCCGTCTCAAAACCCACGTGATGGCCAAGTACCTGCGGGAACTGAAGAAGCAGTACCAACTGGTGCAGTATGTCGGCATCGCAGCAGACGAAGCACATCGCTGCAAAGGCCTGCACTATCCGTTGGTGGAGTGGGGCATGACCGAGGCGGATTGCCTCAACTACTGCTACGCCCGCGGTTTTGACTGGGGCGGGCTATACAAGATCTTCCGGCGGGTATCCTGCTGGTGCTGCCCGCTGCAACCGATCTCGGAACTGCGCAAGCTGCGCGCCTATTGCCCGGATCTGTGGCAAAAGCTGCTGTACATGGACGCCCATACCTGGCAGCCTTTCCGCCGCGACTACACTGCGCAGCAGCTGGAAAAACGGTTCGCACTGGAAGAGGAACGCGCCGCCCAGGGCCTGCCCAACAAAGGGCGGGCCTTTTATGCTGCCCTGCACAAACGACTGGAGGAATGCCCATGACGCCAAACGAGTTTTGGGCGGTGATCGCCCATGCACGGCAACGCGCAACCCCGAACAGCGAATCGGCCATGCTGGATGCGCTATATGGGGAACTGGTGAAACTGTCGGCCTTGAAACTGTCCGCCTGGCAGGACCTGCAATACGCCTACATGGATCTGGCACATACACCCAAATTGTTTGCAGCCGCCGTCCTGATCAACGGCAGCAGCTCAGATGACCGTTTTACAGATTTCACCGCCTGGCTTGTGGTGCAGGGGAAAACGGCGTATGAATCTGCGCTGGCTGACCCGGACAGTCTTGCCCGGTCCGATCTGCCTTTTGATACCGCTGAGTGGGAACTCTGCGAATACATTGCGGACAATGTGTATACCGGCAAGCGGTATCAGGCTCTGTTTGAACCGGATGCCCCGGCAAGCCAGTTGCTTTGTCGCCGCTACCCGGAACGGACGGACCTGCGCACCCATGTGGAGCGCATTTGCAGGGACGAAGCCCTGGGCCGACCCTTTTACCCGGTGGGCGGTGACCAGGATATCGAAGGCCTTTTGCTGCAATCGAATATTATCCAGTGCATTTTTTACAGCGGTGTATCCCGGTACAACGAAGAACTCATCCATGACCGGCAGGCCTTCGAGGAACTGCGCGCGGAACTGGCCAAGGACCTCACCATCCAAAAAGGCCCCGCTGGCGAGAACCTGAAAGAGTCGCTGCCGCAACTGTGGCAAAAACGAACTGCCTGGGAAGAAGCGCGGTCTGCCGAGCATCCCCACAGAGGCCCAGAACGGTAAGCAGTGCAGCAAAAATCCCCCTGGTGGGTCTGGCTGGTGCCACTGCCGCTGGTCTGGTGGGCAGCGGCCGGGCTGGCGATGCGGTGGGATGCTGTTGCCGGATTGGCTGGTATCTTGACTGCCGTCAACGATTTTCTGGCACAGCCGTTCCCCGTCTATTACACACCTCAAACGCCGCGCTTTCTGCTGCTCGGCACTGCTCTCTATGCAGTCATCGCCATTGTCGTTACATCCGACCAGAAGAATACCCGCCCCGGCGAAGAACACGGGTCCGCCCGCTGGGGCAATGTTTTTGCCCTGAACCGAAAGTACGCGGACAAGACCGGCCCCAACCTGCTGCTGACCCGGCACTTCCGCATCGGGGTGGATGGCTACAAGCACAAACACAACACCAACATCCTGGTCGCGGGTGGTTCCGGCGCGGGCAAGACACGCACCTATGCGGTGCCTAATGTGCTGGAAGCAGCCAGAGCTGGACCGGGCGGGAAAGGCTGTTCGCTGGTCATTACAGATCCAAAGGGAGAAATTCTGCGCAAGACCGGAAGATATTTGCTTCGGCAGGGCTACGAGGTGCGGGTGTTCGACCTCATTGACCCCAATGCCTCTTATTGCTACAACCCATTCGTCTATGTGCAGGATGACAAGGATGTGCTGCAGCTCATCACCAACCTGATCCAAAACACAACACCGTCCCATGCGCAAAGCAGCGACCCTTTTTGGGAGAAATCCGAGACCGCCCTGTTGCAAGCCCTCATGCTGTATCTGCTGCACGAGGCCCCACCCCGCGAGCAGAACTTCGGCATGGTCATGGAGATGCTTGAAAGCGCCGAGGTACGAGAGGAAGATGAAAGCTACCAATCGCCGCTGGATGTGCTGTTCGAACGGCTCGAAGAACGGGAGCCGGACAGCATTGCGGTCAAGCAATACCGCGTCTTCAAGCAAGCCGCGGGCAAAACGGCTAAGTCGATTTTGGTGAGCGTTGGTGTCCGGCTGGCCGCCTTCAACTTGCCGCAGATCAACCGGCTGACGATGGCGGATGAACTTCATCTGGACGAACTAGGCGAGAAAAAGGTGGCCTTGTTTTGCTGCATTCCGGATTCGGACAAGTCGCTCAACTATCTGGTCGGTATGGTATATACGCAGCTCATCCAGACGCTTTACCACCAAGCCGACCGCGTCCATAAAGGCCGCCTGCCCGTACCCGTGCATTGCCTGATGGACGAGTTCCCGAATATTTCGCTGCCCAAGGACAGTTTTCTGGCTGCCTTGGCAACCATGCGTTCCCGCGGTATTTTCTGCTCGATCATCGTGCAGAACATCAGCCAGCTGAAAGCCATGTACAAGGGTGCGAAACGTTTCGCTATAAGTTGTGCTTAACAGGCACAGCGAAAAGCGACAATCAGAAACACTTACAATTAAGAATGAACTGATTAGAACTAAAACCTCCAAATCAGGGGCGAAAATCCCCTGCCGTGCAGAACCAATATCGACAGCAAAACTAAATTTGCATACGACATATTAAAGTCGGAGATAGCACGCGAGATAATACTCCACTATGCGTTTGGCGTCTGTTTGCGCCAATGGTATAAAGCGTGGTAAAGTCGTAGCCTGATGGCCTAAGTGCGGAAAAGCGCATAGGGCCTACATGGAGCGGTCTTCCGAAGCCTATGGCTATACGAAGGGAAAGTTGTGCAGCGTCGTAAATGGCCCCATTGAAAAATGGTGAAATTGGGTGGGTGTGTACTGTTCTTTGTTCGGTATACATGCCCGGACATGAAATAGTCCGAGGCAATATGCAACAACTGTGGTTCAACGCATATTCAGCACCCACGGCGTATGGTAACGGCCTAAGGGCTTCACAAAAGGATAGAGGTTTTGGAACGTTTGAGAATCTGCATACGGAGCGAAACAGCGCAATGAAATATGCAGATGTCAGCGGTCCCATAGTAGTCTGCGACCGGGAGAGCCGGTTACACGGGGTTGAAATACCCCATGGCGAAGGGGACCAGCCGGTTCGATTTGTAGATTTCGCAAACGAAAGATAACAACTCTCTGAAATACGAGTGACGAACCATAGGGGGAATGCCTTATGCACTTAAACGTCAATCTTTCAAGCGAAACCAGCCTAAAAGAATTACAGGATTTTCTTTACGCAAAATCACAGGAAAACAAAGCATTTACAGGATTGCTTGAAGCGGTGGCAAGCGAAATAACCATTGTGACCGCCATTCATAACATCAAGTCTAACAAAGGCAGTAAAACCGCTGGTGTAGATAAGGTGAAAATGGACAAGTACCTGCAAATGCCCAAAGATGAAGTAGTCACGCTTGTTCAAAATAACCTACAAAGGTATCTTCCAAAGCCTGCACGCCGCGTGTACATCGACAAGGGTAACGGCAAAAAGCGGCCTCTTGGAATCCCCACGATTTTAGACCGTATCATCCAAGAGTGTATCCGTATCATCATTGAGCCTATCTGTGAAGCAAGGTTTTATCCACACAGCTATGGGTTCAGGCCGTACCGGGCGCAAAAACACGCAATAGCAGACATCGTTCATACCATAAACCTGCCTGCGAAGCCGCAAAACAAGGCGGTCTTTGCGTTGGAAGGTGACATTCGCGGTTGTTTTGACAACATCAATCATCGAATCCTGCTACAGAAACTTTGGAAAATCGGAATCCACGACAAGAGGATCATTACACTCATCAGGCAAACTCTGAAAGCTGGATATGTCGAATATGACATCCTGTACCACAGTAATGTCGGAACACCTCAAGGCGGAATTATCTCGCCGCTGTTATCAAACGTATATCTAAACGATTTCGATTGGTATGTGGGCCGACAATATTGTGAACCGCACAGGGTATGCAAGCAGAAAAACAACGACATCGCCCGGTTGCGCAATCAAGGCAAAAATCAGAAATACAATTTCAGATATGCCGATGACTGGATCATCCTCACTTCCAAACGTTATGAAGCGGAGCGTATGAAAAGGGAACTCACGAAGTATTTCAGGTACAGGTTGAAACTCGAATTATCGGAGGAGAAAACAAAGATCACCGATATGCGGGAAAATGGTGCAGAATTTCTTGGCTTTGTCATACGGGCTGAAAAGCCGCGGCTGGCGGACAAGAATTCCGAAAAACTCGTTGGAAAGCCATTCCCCAATATGGTGAAGTTGTCTGCAAAAGTCACGAAAGTATGCGATGAAATACATGCGATGAAACGTATGAAGCGTACCAGCGACCGCGTGGCCCAAATTCAGTACATCAATTCCATGATTATGGGAATCGCGGAGTATTTCAAAATCGGGATTTGTTCCAAGGCATTTAACACGCTCGACAATAGGATATACATAAGTTGTTACTATACTTGGAAACGTTTGTACCCCGATGCTGCTATGCGAATGAAACTTCCGCTATGCAGACTAAACAACCTTCCCCACAGGCATGAAGGTTACCAGGCAAAGACATACGCGATTGAGTACCAAAATATGTGGATTGGGATTACAAGAGCTTGTCTCACCCATTCACAGCACGCAAAATATCCGCTGAATCAGAAGATAACACCCTATACGGCGGAGGGGCGCAGTCTTTACCTCAGGCAATGCAAGCGCAACAAACGTTTGCCGCTTGACAGGCCTTCTGTCAATACCGATACCGACTTGAGAATGTCGGCGTATTCGAATTCGATTTACAACTTTGAATACTTTATGAACCGTGAATATGCTTTCAATCGTGACAAATGGAAATGCAGGTGCTGTGGCACAGATTTGAGCTATCGACAGGATAGGCACTGCCACCATGTGAACAGGCGGCTGCCGCTGGAGAAAATCAATCAAGTGTCAAACCTTGCATGGGTATGTCGGGATTGCCATCTCAAGATACACAGCAATCGTGTTCCTGTGAATGTAGACGCAAAAATCAAACAGAAAATCCTTAAATTCCGAGACAAACTCGACAAAGCGAAATCTACAAGCGAATAACGCCCGCAAGGACGTTGTGCGTCGAAATCCGATGGAGGAAAGTAGGCGAATCGGTGGCGCGCTGGGTGCGGCGAAAGCCGCATGCCCAGCGGTAGGTGGGGGAAAACTCGGAGATGACTTCAAAAAGTTACCTATCACAACAAAGTACCTACCCTGCGCACGCCTTCGGCGGCGTAGGGGTGGTACACATACAGCTGGGAATCGCTGATCGGCCTGTGCGACGAATTTCTCTATTTGGGAGGCAACGAGCAAAGCACGCACAAGTACGTCTCCGAGCTCATCGGCAAAGAAACCGTGGACACCACCAACCACAGCCGCAGCCGCGGGCGCAGTGGAAGCTACAGCACAAGTGAACAGCAGGCCGCGCGCGACCTGTTGACGCCGGATGAAGTGCGCCTGCTGCCAGACGGCAAAGCCGTGCTGTTCGTGCGCGGCGAGCGGCCGGTCATAGACGACAAGTACAACCTGCTGCGCCACCCCTGCATCCGCTTCACTGAGGATGGCGGCGCACCACAGTATGATTATACCTCTGTCGAGCAGGCGGCGGACGATCTGCCCGGCGAGACTGGCGACTGGGAGTTGCTGGACATGGACGATTTTCTGCCGCAGACCGAGCACTCTGAACCACTTTTCCGAATGATACACAACAAAACGCAAAGGAGGAATGCCCATGAGTCCCTTGAATCACAAACGCAATCACAAAACCCAAAACCGGCTGAATAACCGGCCCCTCGTCCACCGCCTGCGCCGCGGCTTTGCGCTGTACGCCGTTGCCGCTCTGGCCTGCTGCCTGGCAACGCCCGTGCTGGCGGCCGGTGACCCGCTGGCCGTTATCGACAACCTGAACACCTTTATTTTCAGCATCATCCGGGCCGTCGGTCTGATCCTGCTGGGCTGGGGCATTGTGCAGGTGGGGCTCTCGCTGCAAAGCCACGACCCGAGCCAGCGTAGCCAGGGCTTTCTCACGCTGGCGGGTGGTATTATCATCACCTTCGCCCGTGAGATTCTTGACCTGATCATCGGAACGGGCGCGTGAGGTTCGCGGCAATTTGCTCGTGGGAGGGAGGTGATGAGATACGGACAATAACTGGATCGTGGACAACCTGACCAACGCCCTTAACACTTGGAACGACAAGCTGGGTGAGATCTGGCAGCTGCTGACCGTCAGCCCGGTCAGCTACAACGGTGGCACGGTATGGGCCATTATGACCGGTATCTACGGCGCTTTGCAAGCCATCGGGTACGGGTTGCTCGTGCTATTCTTTGCGGCGGGTGTCGTCAAAACCTGCGGCAGCTTTGCCGAGGTCCGCCGCCCGGAGCAGGCGCTCAAACTCTTCGTGAGGTTTGCCCTTGCCAAAGCAGCCGTGGATTACGGTCTCGACCTGATGCTGGCGGTTTTCGATATTGTTCAGGGGACGGTCTCACAGGTCATTGGTGCGTCGGGGGCAAGCGGTATCGGTACGACCACACTGCCGCAGGAGCTTATCGACATCATCAACGCCTGCGGCTTCTGGGAGAGCATCCCGCTGTGGGCGGTGACGCTCATCGGAAGCCTGCTCATCACGGTGCTGTCCTTTGTCATGGTGTTGACCGTCTATGGCCGGATGTTCTCCCTCTGGATGTACGCCGCCATCGCGCCGATCCCGCTGTCCGCCTTTGCGGGCGAACCCACCAGCGGCATAGGCAAAAACTTTTTGCGCAGCTATGCCGGTGTCTGTCTGCAGGGCGTGGTCATCGCGCTGGCCTGCATCATCTTTTCCGCCCTCGCCACCAGCGCGCCCACCGTCGACCCCAACGCCAGCGCCATCACGGCGGTGTGGTCGTATGTGGGCTCGCTGGCGTTCAATTTGCTGGTGCTGGTGGGGGCCGTGAAGGGATGCGACCGGATCGTGAAGGAGATCATGGGGCTGTAAGCGGCCTCCGCGCAGCATCGGAACAAATAATAGCCAATCATCTGGCTGAAAATCGGCCAAACCTCCGAAAAATATTCCGCCAAGTATCCGATTTTATATGCAATCCTCATCTGGAGAATATATGGCAGCCCTATTCAATTTGGCACACGCTGTGTGCCGAATTGACCTGAGCGCTTTAGCGGCGGTTCCTGCATATTACCAACGAATAGCGTATAGGGCAGATAATGTTGTCAAGAAGCGATCAGGAGAACGCCGCAAATGCTATAGGATAGTAAATGTACGGGCCATTCGCCGTAAAATTCATCGTTGAATTTTACGAAATAATCTGCTATACTAGAAAGCAGAAAGGATGGTGTTTTCCATGCCGAATATCAAGCCGATCTCCGATTTGCGCAATTATAATGAAGTTCTGCGGGATGTCGCTGCCGGGGAACCGGTATTCCTGACCAAAAATGGCCGCGGCCGCTATGCCGTGGTGGACATTCAGGAGTACGAGAAAAGCCAGGCAATGGTCAAACTGCTGACCGAGTTGGCCCGCGGTGTGCGCTCTGGTCAGGAAGAAGGCTGGCTCACACTGGACGATGTGGAAAAGACGTTGTTGGGGTGAAGTATGGCAAAGGTACAAATTTCCCCGCTGGCACAGCAGGATCTGCTGAATATCCGCCAGTATATTGAAACAGAACTGGCCAATCCCGCGGCCGCCCGCCGCACGATAGAGCGTATGTTGAAAGCGATCCGCCAGCTGGAACAATTTCCTTTATCCGGGGCGCCCCTGCAGTATAATGGAGCAGACACAGGGTATCGCTATGTGACCAGCGGCAACTATGTGGCATTCTATATTGGTACACACACCACTGTGCAGGTGGTGCGGGTGCTGTATGGCCGCCGAGATACGATCCGTATCTTGCTGGGAAGCTCGTTCCGGCCAGAGGAACCAGAAGAAGATACAGAATAAACTACTGGGGCAGCCAAAACGGCTGTCCCTTTTTTATTGGAATCAGAGGTGATGTCGTATCGAGATCAAAATCCCCAAAGAGATCCGCAATTACCACGAAAACATCTTTTTCGGGCTGAACACCCGGCAATTCGTCTGCTCACTGCTGGCGCTCGGCGCAGCGGTGGGCCTTTATTTTTGCCTGCGGCCCATCGTCGGCGCGGAGCAGGTGGGTTGGATGTGTATCCTGGGCGCTGCGCCTTTTGCCGCCTGCGGCTTTATCCGTTACCATGGCATGACGGCCGAGCAGCTGCTGTGGGCATGGATCAAGTCCGAAATTCTTATGCCCAAACGGCTGGTATTCAAGTCAGACTGTCTGTACTACCAGGCTATGCAACCCTCCATTGCCGAGGGCTGTAAGCACAAGAGCCAACGCAAAAAACACACCGACAAAACCGACAATCCCCAAACTGAAAAGACCAAACCGAAACGGAGGAAACGAATGAAGAAAAACAAGATGATTGCTGAAAATGTCACCGCCCCGGAGGCCCGCCATTGACCAAGACGCTGGCAGCCGCCAAGCGTCAGGAGCGCGTGAAGTTCAAGGTCCCGCGCTCAGTCCAGGACGCCATCCCCATCCGCCGCATCTGGCCGGACGGCATCTTCCAGGTGGGCAATCAGTACAGCAAAAGCTGGTCCTTCACCGACATCAACTACGCCATCGCCGATAAAGACGACAAAATGGCGATGTTCCTCGACTACTGCGCCCTGCTCAACGCGCTGGACTCCGGCGCGTCGGCCAAGATCACGATCCACAACCGTCGCATCGACAAGGAGGACTTCGAACGGTCGGTGCTGCTGCCGCTGCACGGCGATGCCCTCGACCACTACCGCGAGGAATTCAACGAGATGCTGCGAGCCCAGGTCACCGGCACCAGCAACAGCATGGTGCGGGAGCGGTACCTGACCGTCAGCATCGTCAAGCGGAATATCGACGAAGCCCGCACCTATTTTGCCCGTGTCGGCACCGACCTGGTCACCCACCTGGCCAAGCTCAGTTCGGTGGCGGTGGAGCTGTCCACACCCGACCGCTTGCGGCTGCTGCGGGATTTCTTCAAGGCCGGTCAGCCGCCTGCCTTTGATTTCGACCTGCGCCAGCACGCCAAACGCGGCCACAGCTTCAAGGACTGGCTTTGCCCTGACAGCATGGAGTTCACTGCCGACCACTTCCAAATCGACAGCCGCTTCGGCCGGGTGCTGTATTTGCAGGATTACGCCAGCTACATCAAGGACAGTTTCATATCCGAACTCTGCGATCTCGACCGCAGTATGATGCTCTCCATCGACATCCTGCCTGTGCCCACCGACGAGGCCGCCCGCCAGATGCAGAACACCCTGCTGGGTGTGGAGACGAACATCGCCAACTGGCAGCGCAAACAGAACGCCGCCAACAACTGGTCGGCCACCATCCCCTATGATATGGAACTGCAGCGCAAGGAAACCAAGGAGATGCTGGATGACCTGACCACCCGCGACCAGCGCATGATGTTCGGCCTCGTTACGCTGGTCCACATGGCCGACAGCCAACAGCAGCTCGACAGTGATACCGAAACTTTGCAATCGGTGGGGCGCAAGCATCTGTGCCAGCTTTCCACGCTGCGCTGGCAGCAAAAGGACGGCCTGGACACCGTGCTGCCCTACGGCCTGCGCCGCATCCAGGCTCTGCGCACCCTGACCACCGAGAGCACCGCCGTGCTGATCCCGTTCCGGGCGCAGGAAATCCTGCAGCCGGGCGGCATCTACTACGGCCAGAACGCCGTCAGCAAGAACATGATCGTGGCCGACCGCACCAAGCTGCTGAACGGCAACAGCTTCCGTTTGGGCGTATCCGGTTCCGGCAAGTCGATGAGTGCCAAGGAGGAACTCGTACAGATCGCGCTGGCGACGGAGGATGACATCCTCATCCTTGACCCCGAAAGCGAGTTCGGTCACCTGACCCGCGCACTGGGCGGCGAGGTTATCCAGATCTCGGCCACCTCGGACACCCACATCAATGCGCTGGACATGGACCGCAGCTACGGCGACGAACGCAACCCGATCGTGGCAAAAAGCGAGTTTGTGCTCTCGCTGTATGAGCAGCTGGTGGGCGACGGGCAGGTGACGGCCAAGGAAAAATCCATTTTGGGCAGATGTACCGAACTCGTCTACCAGCCCTACATCCGCAACGGCTACCGGGGCACGCCGCCGACGCTGCGGGATTTTTACCGCCTGCTCAAACTCCAGCCGGAGCCGGAAGCCCAGGGCTTGGCACTGGCCAGCGAACTGTTCATTACGGGTACGCTCAATACGTTTGCGAAGTACACCAATGTGGACACGCAGTCCCGCATCATCGACTACGACATCCGGGAACTGGGCGAGCAGCTCATGCCGCTGGGCATGCTGGTGACGCTGGACGCGATCTACAACCGTGTCATCCAGAACCAGAA
>OGYC01002548.1_pt1 | contig 12403 bp, 13 predicted proteins | sample 1576461 | NCBI WGS metagenome assembly OGYC01 (sample SAMEA3541569, study PRJEB24748) | human gut metagenome | biome: human gut; feature: human-associated habitat; material: faeces | place: China | collected 2012 | reverse complement strand
CGAACTCGAAAGATTTCGGTTTGGGTATGGAATATCCTTACGCGGAGAAGGTGATGTCGCTGATGAATAACCCTAATCTCGTGGAACGGGAACGGGGATTGGATTTGCTTCATTGGGATTACATCGAGGAAGCCGTGGTGTACGAGTATTTTTCCATGGAAAAGGTTTTGAGTTTTATGCTTGAGCTGATGATCGTCGAGAGGTGGAGCAAGATGAGCTCCGAGTCGGGACGAAAGGTATTCATGGAGGTAGTCGATAAGTTTAGACGGAGTTTTGAGTTCGCGGAAGAATTTAAGTGATTTAAAATTTAAAATTGAGAGATGAATAAAACACAAGGAAAAGTTCATAGTATTATTTCCAATCTTGTACTTGTGCGCACCGAGGGACCGGTATCCCAGAACGAGATCTGTTTTATCCGGCTCGGGGACGAGCGGTTAATGGCGGAGGTCATCAAGGTGGTTGGGGATATTGCTTATGTGCAGGTTTTTGAAAGTACCCGGGGATTGAAGCCCGGTTCTTTAGTGGAGTTCGAGGATCACATGTTGGAGGTAACATTGGGACCGGGCTTGCTATCCAAGAATTTTGACGGTCTTCAGAACGATTTGGACAAGATGACCGGGGTATTCTTGAAACGTGGTGAGTACACGAACCCGTTGGAGGCAGATAAGAAATGGAGTTTTACTCCACTGGCAAAAGTCGGTGATAAGGTGAAGGCTGCCGACTGGTTGGGTAACGTGAAAGAAAACTGGTTGGATCACAAGATAATGGTGCCTTTCAAACTGAAGGGCGAATTTACCGTGGCATCTATCGTGGGTGCCGGGGAGTACACGATCATGGACACGATAGCTGTGTTGAAAGACGAGGCTGGCAAAGAGGTGCCCGTGAGTATGATACAAAAATGGCCGGTGAAGGTGGCTATCCGTAATTACGTGGACAAGCCGCGTCCGTCACGTCAGATGGAGACGGGAGTACGTGTTATCGACACGATGAACCCGATTCTGGAGGGTGGTACCGGATTTATTCCCGGTCCGTTCGGTACGGGAAAGACCGTGTTACAGCATGCTCTTTCGCGTTTTGCCGATGCCGATATTATTATCATGGCTGCCTGTGGCGAGCGTGCGAACGAGGTGGTGGAAATCTTCACGGAGTTCCCCGAACTGGAAGACCCCCGTTCCGGTCGTAAGTTGTACGAGAGAACGACAATTATCGCTAATACCTCGAATATGCCCGTTGCTGCCCGTGAGGCTTCTGTTTACACGGCAATGACGATCGGGGAGTATTACCGTTCCATGGGTATGAAGGTGTTGTTGCTTGCCGACTCTACTTCCCGTTGGGCTCAGGCTTTGCGTGAGATGTCCAACCGTATGGAGGAGTTGCCGGGACAGGATGCTTTCCCGATGGACTTGTCTGCAATTATTTCTAACTTCTACGCTCGTGCCGGGATGGTGTACTTGAATAACGGTAAGACGGGTTCCGTGACCTTTATCGGTACGGTGTCGCCTGCCGGGGGTAACTTGAAAGAGCCGGTGACGGAGTCCACGAAGAAGGTGGCTCGTTGTTTCTATGCTCTGTCGCAGGCTCGTGCCGATGCTAAACGTTACCCGGCTATCGATACGTTGGAATCTTATTCCAAGTATCTGGAGTATCCGGAATTCGTGGAGTTTGCCAAGAAGAATATTTCCGACACGTGGATCGACGGAGTGAATGAGGCCCGTAATATTTTGGTACGGGGACGGGAGACAGCCGAACAGATCGACATTTTGGGTGATGACGGTGTGCCATTGGAATATCACGTGGTATACTGGAAATCCGAGTTGATTGACTTCGTGATCTTGCAGCAGGATGCTTTTGACAACATTGACGGCTCTACTTCAATGGAACGTCAGAAGTATATGTTGGAAATGGTGTTGGGCGTGGTTCGCTCCGAGTTTAATTTTGACACGTTCGAGGAGGTTAATCCTTACTTTAAACGGATCATTAATGGACTCAAGCAGATGAACTATTCCGAATTCCAATCCGATGCCTTCAAGAAGTATGAGGCTGAGGTGAAGGGGATTATTGACGAGAGAAAAAAGAAATGAGATAATTGTAAATTTTAAATTTTAAATTGTAAATTGAAAGAAGAGCAATCTAAAATTTAAAATCTAAAATCTAAAATTGTATGACGACTGCTTTTCAAAAAGTTTATACAAAGATTACCCAGATCACGAAGGCAACGTGTACGTTGAATGCTCAAGGCGTCGGAAATGACGAATTGGCTATTGTAGACGGGCGGTTGGCACAGGTCGTGAAGATTTGGGGTAATGATATAACCCTTCAGGTGTTCTCCGGAACGGAGGGTATCCCGACGAATGCAGAAGTGACATTCTTGGGGAAGGCTCCGACTTTAAGGGTTGGAGATGATTTGTGCGGACGTTTCTTCAATGCTTTCGGCGACCCGATTGACGGGGGACCGGCAGTTGACGGGGAGGAACGAGAGATTGGAGGTCCTTCCGTGAACCCGGTTCGACGTAAACAACCGTCGGAATTGATTGCAACGGGTATCGCGGGTATCGATTTGAACAACACGTTGGTGTCCGGACAGAAAATTCCGTTCTTTGCCGATCCGGATCAACCGTATAACCAAGTAATGGCGAACGTGGCATTGAGAGCCCAGACGGATCGTATTATCTTGGGAGGTATGGGATTGACGAATGACGACTATCTGTATTTCAAGAATCTGTTCGATAATGCCGGAGTGCTTGACCGTATTGTCAGTTTCGTGAATACGACGGAGGCTCCCCCGGTGGAGCGTTTGTTGGTTCCGGATATGGCATTGACGGCTGCCGAGTATTTCGCCGTGGAGAAGAACGAGAAGGTATTGGTATTGTTGACGGATATGACGTTGTACGCCGATGCTTTGAGTATCGTGTCTAACCGTATGGATCAAATCCCGTCGAAGGATTCCATGCCGGGTTCTCTATACTCGGATTTGGCGAAGATTTACGAGAAAGCGGTGCAGTTCCCTGCCGGAGGTTCTATCACGATTATTGCCGTGACCACGTTGTCCGGTGGTGATATTACACACGCTATTCCGGATAACACGGGGTACATTACCGAGGGACAGTTATTCTTGCGTAAGGATTCGGAGATCGGTAAGGTTATCGTTGACCCGTTCCGAAGTTTGTCTCGTTTGAAACAGCTCGTGATCGGTAAGAAAACCCGTAAGGATCACCCGCAAGTGATGAATGCCGCCATCCGTCTGTATGCCGATGCAGCCAATGCCCGCACGAAGATGGAGAACGGTTTTGACCTGACGGACTACGACCGCCGTACCCTTGATTTCGCGAAAGAGTATTCGAACAACCTACTTGCCATTGACGTAAACATCAGTGTCGAGCAGATGCTGGATACAGCGTGGGAGCTGTTCCGGAAATACTTTAACAAGGCAGAATTGGGTATCAAGCAGGAAATCGTGGAAGAATTTGGTGGTTATAAAGATTGACGATTTATGATTTCTTGATTTATGATTATGGATAAGGTGACGTTTAAATATAGGACAAAACAATTGGGACTTGCTGTGATTAGGTTGGTTGAGAAATTTCCCCGGACTCAGTTGGCTAAAGTTGTTTGTGACCAAATATTGCGTTCGTCTTTATCTGTTGGTGCTAATTATAGGGCTGTTTGTCGTGCGAAATCGGACAAGGATTTTATTAGTAAGATGAAAATTGTGGAGGAAGAGTGCGATGAAACAGTGTATTGGTTGGAAATTATTGAGGAAGCATGTTTGTTGCCGGAAGTTGATGTTGCACCTTTAAAAAAGGAAGCGAATGAACTTGTTGCGATGATTGTAGCCTCGATCAAAACTAAAAGTTATAATTTAGAGTCTGAAAATAATCGTAAATTGAAAAAATCGTAAAGTGAATCTTAAATCTTAAATCATAAATCTTAAATTATAACAAGGTGGCAATTAGGTTTCAATATAATAAAACTTCGCTTCAGGGGCTGGATAAGCAGTTGAAGATGAGAGTACGGGCATTGCCTACCATCAAAAACAAGGAGTCGGCTTTGCGGTCGGAGGTGAAGAAAGCGAAACAGGTGGCGGATGAGTTTAGTGTGAAGTTGGAGGAGACGCTGAATTCGCTCAACGATATGCTGCAGCTTTATGACGAGTACAAGGAAGATATTCTCGTCGTGAAGGATGTAAGGATGTCGGTGAAGAAGATTGCCGGGGTGAAGACGCCCGTTCTGGACGGGGTGGACTACGAGGTGAAGGATTTCAGCTTGTTCAACCAACCGGGATGGCTCCTTGACGGAGTTGAATACATCAAGAAAGTGGTGAGTATCGCTTTGGAGAGAGAGTTTTTCGCGAGAAAAATGGAGTTGCTCGATAAGGCGAGAAAGAAGACCACCCAAAAGGTGAACTTGTACGAGAAGGTGCAGATACCGGGTTATCAGGAAGCTATTCGTAAGATTAAGCGTTTCCTTGAGGACGAGGAAAATCTGTCCAAGTCGTCGCAGAAGATCGTGAAAACCCGTAAATTGATGGAGGAATAGTCTATGATAGTACCTATGATGAAATTATCCCTGTTGATATTTTACAAGGAATATCAGACGTTTCTCGGGGAGCTCCGGGAAAAGGGAATGGTTCATATTCACGAGAATACGGAACGATCGGCAGAAGATACGGATCTTCAGGCTAAGTTGATGTTGATTAAACGTGCCGGAGAGATGATCACGCATATGCAGAGTCGGAACGATGTGGAGCAGATCGAGAAGGTAAAGGCTGACGACGAGCATTTGCTGGAATATCTGGAAGGTTTGTATAACAGACAGGAACAAATCGACCAGCAATTGGTCGGGTTGGAGAAAGACTATGCCGCTTATCGCCCGTGGGGACAGTTCTCTCGGGAGAAAATTCAGAAGTTGGAAGCCGCTGGGTGGGAATTCCATTTCTTTTCCGTGGCGGAACAGAAGTTTCAACCGGAATGGGAAGCGACGTATGATGCTGTTGTCATTAGCGAGATGATGGGGCAAAAGTATTTTGTCACGGTTACTCCCGCCGGAATGAAGGTGGAATTGGAAGCGGATCCCTATATATTCCCTCAAGCAACCCAAGATGAGTTAAAAAAACAGATCAAAGGGCTACGGGAGGAATCGGTAAAGATCGGCGAAGAGTTGGATGCGATTTCCCAAGACGCGATTGCACGCTTGAAGAAGTATCGTTTACAGATCACGGAGATGGCGGATAAATTGAAAGTGGAGGATGCCGTGCAGACGTTCGTGGACGAAAAGGTGATTGCATTGGAAGGATGGATTCCCGTCGAGAAGGAAGCAGAGATGAGAAGTTTCCTCGAAACGAAGGATGTGTATTTCGAGTTTACTAGACCTACACCCGAGGATGATGTTCCCGTGCAGTTGAAGAATAGCGCCTATTCAAGATTATTTGAGCCGGTAACGAAGATGTTTGCTTTGCCGCAATACAAGGAATTGGATTTGACCCCCTTCCTTGCTCCGTTTTTTATGCTGTTCTTCGGAATGTGTATGGGAGATGGCGGATACGGGTTGATTATCTGGTTGGTGTGCTTTATCATCGGGCGAAAGGCTTCTCCCGCGATAAAAGGATACCTCGTGTTGGGGCAGTATCTGGGACTCATGACGGTTGTTGTCGGGTTATTAACGGGTTCGTTCTTCGGTATCGCTCTGGATAGCGTGGAATGGCCTTGGCTTGCCGGCGTGAAATCGTTGTTCCTGACAGAAGCGAACTATGGTAAATATTTGGGAGGTTATAATCCGATGATGATTATCGCTGTTGTTGTGGGTATTATTCAGATTCTTTACGGAATGTGTTTGAATGCCGCTCGGTTGACGAAACAATTCGGGTTTAAATACGCGGTTTCCACGTTAGGTTGGGTCGGTGCAATTATTTTGTTGGGAGTGTTGATCGGGTTGCCGATGTTGAAGGTGGTGATTCCGGAGGTTTTGAAGTACGTGTTGTACGTGCTTTTGGGACTCTGTGCGCTCACGATCTACTTCTACAACTCTCCGGGAAAGGGAGTTTTCATGAATTTCGGCTCCGGGTTGTGGGGAACGTACAACATGGCTACCGGATTGCTGGGGGACACGCTTTCCTATATCCGTCTTTTCGCTATCGGGTTGACGGGTAGTATTTTGGGAGGAGTGTTCAACACGTTGGCATTCCAGCTCACGGACGGTCTTCCTGTCGTTGTAAAATTTATTGCGGTATTTCTGATCTTGATTATTGGTCACTCGATTAATTTCGGTTTGTGTATGATCAGTTCGTTCGTGCACCCGATGCGTTTGACTTTCGTGGAGTTCTACAAGAATGCCGGATTTGAAGGTGGCGGTAAGCAATACGAGCCGTTTAGAAAAAAAGTAAATGATTAAAAACAAAGATTATAAAAATAACAAATTAAATAGATTAGAATTATGGAACCAATTTTATTAGCTTATTTAGGTATTGCGTTGATGGTGGCATTATCAGGTATCGGTAGTGCTTACGGGGTTACTATTTGCGGTAATGCAGCCGTGGGGGCGTTGAAGAAAAATCCGACCGCTTCCGGTCAGTATATCGGTTTGTCCGCCTTACCTTCTTCACAAGGTTTGTACGGATTCGTGGGATACTTCCTGTTGAGTAGCTTCTTGACGAACGTGGATATGGGTTGGGGACCTGCTTCAGCTATTTTCGGTGCCGGGTTAGGTCTTGGTTTGGTGGCATTCTTCTCTGCTATCCGTCAGGCTCAAGTATGTGCCAACGGTATCGTGGCTATCGGTAGCGGTTACAACGTATTCGGTACTACTATGGTGTTGGCCGTGTTCCCGGAGTTGTATGCTATCTTGGGATTGTTGGTGTTGATCTTGATCACTGGGTTGATTCCTGCATAAGTATCAAAGTATAGATTTTAATTATATCTGAAAAACGGGGACTTACACACGAAGTCCCCGTTTTATTATTTCATGATAACAAAATGTGATTTTTTAACGTATCATCATTATTGAAATATAAATGTTGAATAATGATGATTCGGATAAAACGTTACGGCTTGATTCTACTTTTCATGTGGTTGGGAGTGGAAACGCATGCCGTCGAGATAAAGAAGAAGTTGTTGTATGACCGGCATACTTTGTCGGACACGTATAAGTACGGGAAGCAGGAGCGACGTTTCCAGTGGGATAAGATTTCGGCATTTTTGGATTCACTCGTGACGTTTCAAGAGCGGAATGACGGGTATGGCGTGTTAAGGAATTATAAAAATCAGAATGGTGAAGCCCCTTTGACAGAAAAATATATAACCAATAAATACAAGCAGATTAGGGATACGTTCGGGGTAAATCGTTATCAAGGGATTCCTTTGTACAGCTTAGGTAACGTGAAAGTTCCATTCCGTTACGGTCGGGACGGGGCTTACGTTTCCGTGATCAGCGATAGTGCTGATTATTTCCAGATTATCCCGGCTACTTTTGGTGGCGTGTGGCACGTGCCTAAAAAATACATGATAGGTCCTCTTTCAATTAAAAAAGTTATATTTGTTGACCGAACGAACCAGAATATAGCAACTTTGGAACAGGATGGAACCACGTGGTTGGTGCGGAGTATGAATCCGATTACAACGGGAGCTAACAGACCGCCTTATCAACAGCCGACACCCCCGGGAATTTATTTCATTCAAAAGAAATTGTCGGAGATGTTGTTCTTGAAGGACGGGTCGGCGGAAGAAGGAGGGTTTGCACCATACGCTATCCGGTTTACAGGGGGAGCTTATTTACACGGGGTACCGGTGAATTACCCTCACAACGAGTTGATAGAGTTCAGTTGGTCGCTCGGAACAACGCCAAGGTCGCACATGTGCGTGAGAAATGCCACGTCGCATGCCAAGTTCATGTATGATTGGGCGGAGGTGGAGAAGACATTGGTGATCGTGTTTGATTAATGTAAATGATAGTTATGCGTGTATTTTTGACGCTTTTTTTTGTCGGGATTATTTGTTGGATGGCGCAACCGTGTGTTGCGGCAGAAAGGCATTTGCCCGTGAATAGCAAAACGCTTTATCACGAGATTGGTTTGGAGGGTATCGTGGATTATGCTCTTTTTGAACGAGCGATTGCCGGGTATAATCAAACCGATTCATTGGCGAAGGATATTCTCACCTTGATTGATTTCTCGAAACCTTCTACCGAGAAGCGTTTGTACGTGGTTAATTTGAGATTGAAGAAGTTACTCTACGTGTCATACGTGTCGCACGGGAGAAACAGCGGGGAAAAGTACGCTACTTCATTTTCCAATAAAGAGGGTTCTTACAAGAGTTCGTTGGGTTTCTATCGGACGGAAAATACTTATTACGGGAAGAACGGGTATTCCTTGATTCTTGACGGATTGGAAAAAGGAATAAATGATAACGCGAAAGAACGGGCTATCGTGATGCATGGGGCTGCCTATGCTGATCCGTCCACTATTCGGTCGTGCGGTCGATTGGGACGCAGCTTGGGATGTCCGGCTTTACCGCTGACGGTGTGTAAAAAGATTATTGATACGATAAAGGGTGGAACTCTTTTATATATTCATGGGGATGACAAGACTTATGCCGAGCGAACCGCTTTTGCCGGGGAGACAGATAGGAAAATTTTTTAAATATTGGATATGATAACTTACGCTATACTTATTGTCACGGTGGTGGTATCAATAGCTTGTTTTAGCAATGATTCGTTATTTAACAAGCTGTCATATTCGCCTTACCGTATGATACACTCTAAGGAGTGGTACCGTATTATTTCTCACGGGTTTGTACACGCGGATTGGGTGCATTTGTTCGTGAATATGTTCACGTTTCTTTCTTTCGGTCAGTACGTGGAGAGTGCTTTCGGGTATTTGGGCTTTAGCGGGGGGAGTTTTTTACTCCTGTACTTCGGTGGAATGATAGCGGCTTCTCTATATGATTTGTGGAAATACCGAGATAATCGATATTATACTTCTATCGGGGCTTCGGGGGCGGTATCGGCAGTGTTGTTTACCGCCATATTCTTGAATCCTTGGGATAAGATTTATTTATTCGCCGCGATTCCTATTCCCGGTATCGTGTTCGGTTTCGTTTATTTATGGTATTGCCAGTACATGGGATAATATCAATCACAATGCCCATTTCTACGGGGCGGTGTATGGTTTTATTTTCCCGATATTACTGGAACCCGGGTTGTTGCAGATATTTATACAGCAACTTTTAAGGCACTAATCGGTTTTTAGAGAATAAAATTCTCTATATTTGTAACTCAAGTGCAAAAAATGGGATATGCGAGTGATTGACCAAGAGATTTGCGAGTTGCTGAAAGAGCGGAAGATAGGTGGAATGGAGCTTCTCTTTAAAGAATACTACAAGCCGCTAGTGGTTTGGGTAGCTACTTTTTTGCACGATACTCAGCGTTCGGAGGATGTGGTACAGGATTTTTTCGTTAAATTGTGGGAGAAGTCGTTCGCGGATAAGTTACAGCCTGATACACTGAAATCATATTTGTTTACTTCCGTGCGTAACTTGGCTTTGAACCAGCTCGATAGAATAGATCCGTTAAGGCGGGCTTGTGACGTGGCACGTTACGAGAGTCCTTGGGAAGAATATGATAGTTTCGAGGACGAGGTTTTCCGGCGGGTAGAAACGGAAATCGGGAAGTTGCCGCCCAGAACACAAGAGATTATTCGAAGCGTGTATTTGAAGGGAATGAAATATAAAGAGGTGGCGGAAGAATTGGGTATTTCGGTTTCGACAGTAAATTCTCTTCTGGTAAAAGCGTTAAAAAAGCTCAGGCAAACAACTGAAAAAGAGGGTGATATTGCGGTGTATTTATTTTTTCTTGAGAAAAGATTATTGGAAATCACGTGAGTCCCATATCTTAATAGTAGGTAATAGCATGGAAGATACGTGGATATCTTATTGAATTTCCGTGTTAATGTCTTATTATACAAGGTGTTTAGTCGGTATAAAGATGCTCCCGAGCGGCTTTACACCGGCTTTGTACCGGCTTTGAAGCGAGAATAATCCCTATTCTCCACGGGATATGCATGGGATTACACCGGATAGTGTTTATAAATAAATCTTCTAAATTATTTGGTCTGAATGATTGTTCCTGTACTCTTTCGGAGATATATGATTTATTTTCTTGAAGATACGATTAAAATGCGGGACATCGTTAAATCCTACGGTGTAGCATATTTCCGATACTTGCTTTCGCGAGTGCTTCAATAGTTCGCAGGCGGTATTTAAACGGTATTGAGTAACGAATTGCGAAAAAGTCATCCCTTTGCATCGTTTGAAGTAGGAACAAAATGCCGAACGGTTCATCCCCACTTCCGTGGCAATATCATCCAAAGAAATAGCATGGACATAGTGTGCCATCACGTAGGTACAGATTTGTTGCATCCGCCGCACGTCCCGCTCGATGCGCATTGGTTTGCCCACGAACGTGTGGTCAGATGTGGTAAAAATGATGGGTAACAAGCGCATCATCTCGCTTAAGCGTCCTAACTCGTCCATATCGTTCATTTCAGATAATATTTCGCGTATGATGCGGGAGCTTTCAGGGCCGAATTTTAGAGCATCGGTCGGAAACGTGATGCCTGCCAGTCGATTCCGTAATTCCGGGAATACTTCTATGCAACGCTCCACTAGCGAATGGCTGAAAGCTACCATCAGATAGCGAATACACCCGTCATCGTCCGCTGAATTTGGCGCGTATTCCCAACGGTGAAGCATAGACGGGGGGATTAATGCCACGTCGCCCGCCGCGAAGGGCTGTAGCGTATCGCCTGCCATCCGGTTGCCTTGCCCGTGAACGACGTAGTACAATTCCCATGCATCGTGCTGATGTAGTTTTGCTTCGATATTTATTTCGACTCGTTGGTCTATAAAGAAAAACGAGTGATTCTCCACATCGGGTAATTCGTAAGGAATGACGGTATCTTCCATAAAAGAAGGTTTAAAATCTATCTTATTGCAAATATTCAACAAATATACGAGATAATATGACAAATATGCAACAATAAAGTGATGTAATTTTGCCATTGAAAAACAATAAATGTAACTTAAAACATATCGTTATGGATTTTTATCAGGTATTAGAAAGAAGAAGAACTATCCGAGATTTTTCTGATAAGGAAGTTTCGAATGAAGTGTTGGAAAAGATTTTGTCGGCAGCTTTCAAGGCTCCTACTAACGACCATTTGCGCCAGTTCGAGTTCGTCGTTGTAAGAGGACCAGAAAATATTGCCCGGCTCGTGTCGCCGGTGGTGGAAAATACCCAACGTATTCAGCAGACGGGATTGGAAGCGGCGGCAAATGTAATGGATGAGGATGAACATGCGATGTTTGTCGATGCCCTACCCAAACAGCAACGAATGCTTATACAAAGTGATTGCCTCGTCCTGCCGTTTTTCCGGCAGAAGGATTACCCTCTATGCAAGCCGGCAGACCAAAGTTCGCTCAATTATTTTGCCTCCGCTTGGGCTGCAGTTGAAAATATTTTGCTGGCGGCAACGGCAGAAGGACTGGCGTGTGCGTTCCGTATTCCTATTGGTAATGAACCGGAGCACGTGAAGCGACTTGTTAATGCTCCTGAAGGATACGAGTTTACCTGCTTCCTCGCCATCGGTTATCCCGCTGAAAATGCACATATTTGCAAGCAAAAGGAAATCAACGTTGAGGATAGAATACATCGCAATGTTTGGTAATAAGTATTCGTTATGAATAAGATGAGGTTTGTGTCAAATTTTTGGGTGTTTATAAAGTTATTTGGTTGTCTGTGTCATTTGGTTGATGACAAGAGGAGAGGAGGATATTTTTGTATCGTTAATTTAAAAATAGAAAATGATGAGAATAGAAATACGATGCGAAAGTTTGGTGGGCATGATGAATTTCCGGAGAAAACAGGGAGTTGTGCCGGTGAAGATAGGGAACAAAGTCCTTTTAAACTCCTTTCAAACTCCTTTCAAAGACCTTCGGGAAGGTTTTTGAAAAGAGTTTGATGTGAAAGGGAAGGGAAAATGTGAGTTTATTTGTTTATAAGTACGGCTAACCTTCTCACTGTCTTGCCCTTTTTTTGAAAAAAAAGATAGAATTGTTTGGTGGTGAAATATAAAGTTCGTACATTCGCGAGCCAAATTGAATAAAAGTAACTAATTTAAAAGTACTTGTATGCCAACTATTCAACAGTTAGTAAGAAAAGGAAGAACAAAAATCCAGGACAAAAGCAAGGCTCCGGCTTTGGATGGTTGTCCGCAAAGACGCGGGGTTTGTGTTCGTGTGTACACGACAACCCCGAAGAAACCGAACTCAGCGATGAGAAAGGTTGCCAGAGTTAGATTAACCAACGGGAAAGAGGTAAATGCTTACATTCCGGGAGAAGGACACAACTTGCAAGA
>OGYC01002547.1_pt1 | contig 12404 bp, 12 predicted proteins | sample 1576461 | NCBI WGS metagenome assembly OGYC01 (sample SAMEA3541569, study PRJEB24748) | human gut metagenome | biome: human gut; feature: human-associated habitat; material: faeces | place: China | collected 2012 | reverse complement strand
ATGAGTTAGACAACGAGCTCGACACGCTCACCGACGTGGCGCAGAGCATCCGCGACACGCTCGTCGATGAGCCGCCGTTTTCCGTGCGCGAGGGCGGCTTCATCCGCAAGGGCTTCAATGCCGAGGTCGACCGCCTGCACGAGATTTTGTCGGGCGGCAAGGGGCTTCTCGCCGACATCGAGACGCGCGAGAAGGAAAAGACCGGCATCCGCACGCTGAAGATCGGCTACAACAAGGTCTTCGGCTACTATATCGAGGTCTCGAATTCGTTCAAGGACCTCGTCCCCGACACTTACATCCGCAAGCAGACGCTCGTGAACGGCGAGCGCTACATCACCGAGGAACTTAAAAACCTTGAGCAGGAGATTTTGACCGCGGGAGATCGCGACAAGGCGCTCGAATTTGAAATTTTCACCGCCCTGCGCGAATCCGTCACCGCCGAGAGCGTGCGCATCCAGCGCGCGGCGGGGCTCATTGCCGAGCTCGATACGCTCTGCTCGCTCGCGTCCGTCGCGGTGAACAACAACTATTGCCGTCCGAGCGTGGACGACAGCGGCGTCATCGAAATTCACGACGGCCGCCACCCCGTCGTCGAGCGCGTGCTCAAGGACGCGCTCTTCGTCCCGAACGACACCTATATGGGCGAGCGCGAGGACCGCGCCGCCATCATCACCGGCCCCAACATGGCCGGTAAGTCGACCTACATGCGTCAGGTCGCGCTCATCACGCTCATGGCGCAGATCGGCTCGTTCGTGCCCGCGAAAAGCGCGCGCATCGGCGTAGTCGACCGCATCTTCACGCGTATCGGTGCGAGCGACGACCTCGCCGGCGGCCAGTCGACCTTCATGGTCGAGATGACCGAGGTGAGCGAGATCTTGCATCAGGCGACGCCTCGCTCCCTGCTCATTCTCGACGAGATCGGCCGCGGCACGTCGACGTTCGACGGCATGAGCATCGCGCGCGCGGTGCTCGAATTCTGCGCCGACCCGAAAAAGCTCGGTGCCAAGACGCTGTTCGCCACGCACTATCACGAGCTCACGGAGCTTGAGGGTATTCTTCCCGGCGTGAAGAATTACAGCATTTCGATCAAAAAGCGCGGCGACGAGCTCATCTTCCTGCGCAAGATCGTCCCCGGCGGGGCAGACCGCAGCTACGGTATCGAGGTCGCAAAACTCGCGGGCCTGCCCAACGAGGTCGTGAGGCGCGCGAACGTCATCCTAAAAGAGCTTGAGCAGGGCGGCGCGTATCAGGCAAAGCCCCGCGAGGAGACCGAGCAGGTCAGCCTCGACGCGATCGGCGAGGCTGAGGTGCTCGCGGCCATCCGCCGCGCCCAGCCGGACACGATGTCCCCCATCGAGGCGATGCAGCTCCTCTACGAGCTCAAGCAGAAGCTCTCGTAATTTCCCCGGAAAAGAGGTCTCCCCATGGCAAAAAAGAAAACCGCCTCCGGCGGCATGAACCGCACCGAGCGCGTCGCCGGAACGATCTTCTTCCTCGTCTATCTTCTGGTGATGCCGCTTTTGGCAACAAGAATATTCGACCTTCTGGAGGTCGTGCTCGACACCACCATCAACGATTCCCTGCGCAATGTGCTCTATTACTACACGCTCTTCGCCGTCACGGTGCTGCTGTTCCACTCGTATCTGGCGCACACATCGGGCCGGTTTTTAGACAACCTGAACCGCTCGCTTTCAACGATGCTGCTGGGTCTTCTCGTCTTCTACGGCGCGAACGAGCTCATATTCCGCGTGTGCAACGTGCTTTTTAACAGCCGCACGAACTTAAACGACATGACCATCGCCGCGCAGGTGGCCTCCGCCCCGCGCATGACGGCGCTGATCGTCGTGCTGCTCGCGCCGTTTGTGGAGGAGGTGCTCTTCCGCGGCCTCGTGTTCGGGTGTCTCAAAGAAAAGAGCAGAATATTCGCCTATCTCCTCTCCTGCGCGCTGTTCGCGTTTTTACACGTGTGGACGGCGGCGGTGTCCAACTGGGACTTAGGCTATCTCATTTTGATGCTGCAATACCTTGTGCCCGGCCTTGTGTTTGCCTGGGCGTATGAGCATTCGGGCACGCTGTGGACGTCGATCCTGCTCCACATGCTCGTCAATGCTCTTTCCCTTTTCACTATCGCTTCCTAAAAGGAGGAAATCAATGCCCCATATTCAGCAATTATCGCCGCATGTCGCCGACCTCATCGCCGCGGGCGAGGTGGTCGAGCGCCCTGCGAGCGTTGTCAAGGAGCTGCTGGAAAACGCCATCGACGCCGGCGCGCAGAGCGTGACGGTGGAGATGAAAAACGGCGGCATGACCTATCTTCGCGTCAGCGACGACGGCTGCGGCATCGCGCCGAGCGAGCTGCCGACGGCCTTTCTGCGCCACGCGACGAGCAAGCTGCGCACGGCGGAGGATTTGGCCGCCATCGGCACGCTGGGCTTCCGCGGCGAGGCGCTCGCGGCGATCTCGAGTGTGTCGCGGCTCGACATTTTCTCGCGCGAGCGCGGCGCGCTCAGCGGAGCAAAGCTCCACCTGGAGGGCGGCGTCCCCGGCACGGTCGAGGACGCGGGCTGCCCCGAGGGGACGAGCATCATCGTGCGCGACCTCTTCTACAACACGCCCGCGCGCTTAAAGTTTATGAAGCGCGACAGCGCGGAGGCCACGGCCATCGCGGGCCTTGTCGGGCACCTTGCGCTCTCGCATCCGGAGGTGTCGTTCAAGCTCATCAAGGACGGCACGCAGACGCTTTTGACCCCCGGCGACGGCGCGCTGCGCTCCGCCATTTACGCCTCTCTCGGGCGTGAGTTCACGCTCTCGCTTCTTGAGGTCAAGGGCGCGGACGGCGACATGGGCGTCACGGGCTTTGTGACCTCGCCCATCGCCTCGCGCGGCACGCGCGGCATGCAGACATTTTTTGTCAACGGGCGGCTCGTCAAATCCCAGCTTCTTACCGCTGCGCTCGAAGAAGCCTACTCCAACCGCATGATGAAGGGCAAGTTCCCCGGCTGCGTGCTGCTCGTCGAGCTGCCGCGCGACATGGTGGATGTGAACGTCCACCCTGCCAAGACCATCGTGAAGTTCGTGGGCGAAAAGCGCGTGTTTGATCTCGTTTACCACGCGGTCATGGCCGCGCTCGACAAGCGCGAGGAGGCCGAGCGCCCCCAGCCGAAGCCCGCGTCTCAAGTACAGAATCCGCGCGGCGATTTCTTCGCCAACATGACCTCGCAGCAGTACCGCGAGAGCCGGAAGACGGCGGAAAAGCCCGCCTATACGCCTGCCGGTGCGCGTCCCGTGTCCGCGCCGCAGAGCGCGCCGGTGAAGCCCGCGCCCGCCCCGCAGTGGCAGACGAGAGTGCCCGCCATCGACACGCAGAGCGGCGGCAAGGCGGCGCTTTCCGACTATGTGCGCCATGAAACGCCCGCGTCCGCGCCAGTACTGTCAGCACAGCAGTCACAGCCTGTGGAAAAGTCTGTCCATTCTGTGGAAAACCATGACGACGAGGTCGTCACGCTGCCGATGCCGGAGGAAGACGCCCGCCCCGTCGTGACCGGCCCAATCATCGGACCGGCGGCGGAGACTGCGGCAGAGCCCGAGCCGGAAGCGCCCACCGTCCCCGTGTTTGCCCCCGCGAAGCAGGAAGAGCCCGAGATCGAGCAGACGACGTTCGTTCCCCCGTCCGCCGCGCCGTGGCGCATCGCGGGTGAGGTGCTCGACACCTACATCGTCTGCGAGGACGAGGACAAAAACATCTGGCTCATCGACAAGCACGCCGCGCACGAGCGCGTGAATTTCGACCGCATGAAGGCCAACCAGGAGCCGCTGATGTGTCAGGCCTTGCTCGCTCCCCTCGTGGCGGAGTTCGCCGCCGAGGAGTACAGCGCGCTTGCGGCGAATTTGGACCTTCTGCGCGAGTTCGGCTTTGAGTGCGAGGAGTTCGGCGGCGGGAGCCTGATCCTGCGCGCCATCCCCGCCGATATCGACAGCGGCGACGCCATCCCCGCGCTCGAAGAGCTTGCCGACAAGCTCGTCACCGCCCACACCGCCGACCCCGCCGCCGCGCGCGACGCGCTGCTGCACACGATGGCCTGCAAGGCGGCCATCAAGGGCGGCTGGAAGAGCGACCTAAGCGAGCTGCGCGTGCTCGTCGACAAGGTGCAGAGCGGCGAGGTGCAGTTCTGCCCGCACGGACGGCCCGTGAAAGCAAAGCTCACAAAGTACGAGCTCGAAAAAATGTTCAAGCGCGCGTGAGCGCAGGAGGGAGAAGATGAAACTCGTATGCGTCGTCGGCCCGACGGGCTGCGGCAAAACGTGGCTCGGCGTCGAGCTTGCGAAAATGCTCGGCGGCGAGGTCGTCTCCTGCGACTCGATGCAGATCTACCGCGGCATGGTCATCGGTACCGCCGCGCCGACGGCGGAGGAGATGCAGGGCGTCCCGCACCACATGGTCGGCGTCGCCGACCCGCGGGAAAACTACTCCGTTGCCCGCTATGCGGACGACGCGGCGAAGTGCGTCGACGATATCCTCTCGCGCGGGAAGCAGCCCGTCATCGTCGGCGGCACGGGGCTTTACCTCAATGCCCTGCTCGCCGGTCACGGCTTCGCCGGCGGTGACAAGGACGGCAGATACCGCGCGGAGTTGGAATCCCGCTGGGACAAGGAGGGCGGCGAGGCGATGTTCGTCGAGCTCCGACGCATCGACCCCGAGACCGCCGGAAATCTCCATTTGAACGACAAAAAGCGCATCCTCCGCGCGCTCGAGATCTACTACGAGACCGGCAAGACCATGGCACAGCACAACGCGGAGACGAAACTCATCCCCCCGCGCTACGATTCCGTGCGCATCGGCCTTGCCTATGAGGATCGGGACGACATGAAGCGCGCCATCGACCTCCGCGTCGACAAAATGGTCGAGGCGGGGCTTTTCGACGAGGTCAGAGCGCTGCTCGATTCCGGACTTCCCCGCGACGTGACGGCCATGCAGGCCATCGGGTATAAGGAGACGCTTGCCTACTTGGACGGCGAGGCCGCGCGCGAGGAGGCCATCGACGAGATCAAGCTCCGCTCCCGCCAGTATGCCAAGCGCCAGCTCACGTGGCTGCGGCGCGACCCCAGCATCCACTGGTTTTATTGGAAAAAAACGAGGATTCTCCCCGATTGCCTCGCTTTTTCGACAGAAATTCTCCATACCTATGGCGTATCCTGACTTTAACGCGGACAAGCCGTCCGCAAAAAAGAAAGGAAAGAAAAGCCATGAAAAAAATCGCAAACCTTCAGGACCTATTTCTCCTCTCTGCGCGCCGCAATCGCACGAGCGTGACGGTATTTCTCGTCAACGGCTTCCAGATGCGCGGTGTCATCACGGGCTTTGACAGCTTTGTCGTCATCTTGGAGAGCGACGGCAAGCAGCAGATGCTCTACAAGCACGCGATCTCGACGATCGTGCCCATCGCGGCCATCGACCTCAAAGGCGCGGAGGAAAGCGAGGAGTAAGCACGCCTGATCCGGGAGTGTGCCATGAAATCTACATCCGTTTCCACAAAGATCATCACGATCCTGCTCCTTTTGGCGGTCATCGGGTATTTCGCCGTGCAGGGCTACAACTACTTTGTCAGCCCCGAGACGACGACGCTCGTCTACCGCTATCACAGCGAGCGGTCCATTGCCCTGCGGGGCTACGTGGTGCGCGACGAGCAGGTCGTGGACTGCAATGAAACGCTCATCGAGCTCAAGCACGCCGAGGGCGAGCGCGTGGGCCAGGGCGACACCATCGCCTCCGTCTACCGCTCGGCCGACGCGCTGAACGCCACGCAGCAGCTCGAGACACTGCGCGCGCAGAAAGAGCAGCTTGAGTACGCCAAGAGCGCCTCGAGCGACGCGGCGACCGCCCTGCGATTGGACACCGACATCCGCGAGCAGATCATCTCCGTGCGCGCGGCCTACGAGTCGGGCGCGTACAGCTCGCTCGACACGCTGATCCCCCAGCTCAAAACGACGGTCTTGAAGCGCGAATACGCCTACAACGGCAGCGATGACTTAACGGCGAAGCTCGACGAGCTGAACGCGCAGATCACCGCGCTGTCAAGCGCCGCGAGCGGCGGCACGACGCGCATCACAGCGCCCGTGTCGGGGACTTACAGCGCCGTGGCCGACGGGTACGAGAGCGTGCTGACGCCGGAGGTCCTTGAGACGATGACGCCCTCGCAGCTTTCGTCCGCCGCGCCGCAGAGCGTTTCGACCACGGTGGGCAAGCTCATTCAGGGCAGCGCGTGGTACTTCGCCGCGAACGTGAACGAGGAGGACGCCGCGTCCCTGAAGGAGAACAGCAGGCTGACGCTCCGCATGGCGTCGGGCGTCGACTTTGACCTGCCCGTCACGCTCACGCGCATCAGCGCCGCGGAGAACGGCAAATGCCTGATCGTGCTCAAGAGCACGCGGTACTTATCCTACATGACGCTGCTGCGCGAGCAGAATGCCGAGCTCATCATCAGCGCGTACGACGGCCTGCGCGTGCCGAAAAACGCGCTGCGCGTGGATGAAAACGGCGTGTCAGGCGTTTACTGCCTCGTCGGGCGCGTGGCGTACTTCAAGCCTGTGAGCATCGTCTATCAGGGCAGCGACTACTGTCTGGTGGAGCCCGGCACGATCGAAGCCGCCACGGAGAGCCAAAAGTCCCTTTACACCCTGCGCCCGAACGATGAGGTCATCGTTTCGGCAGGGGAGCTATATAACGGAAAGGTCGTAGATTAGAAATGAGCATTGCTGAAAACATCGCGCGCGTGCGCGCAAACATTGCCGCTGCCGCCAAGGAAGCCGGCCGCGACGCAGATGAGATCACCCTTGTCGGCGCAAGCAAGATGAACGACGCCGACGCCTGCCGTCAGGCCATTGCCGCGGGCATCGATGCGCTGGGCGAGAACCGCGAGCAGGAGATGACGAAAAAGCTCGCGGAGCACGCCTATGACGGTGCGCCCCTGCACTTTATCGGCCATCTTCAGCGCAACAAGGTGAAAAACGTCGTCGGCAAGGTCGCGCTGCTCGAGTCGGTCGGCTCGCTCGAGCTGCTCGCGGCGGTCAACAAGCAGGCCGAGAAGCTCCGGATCGTGCAGGATATCCTGCTGGAGGTGAATATCGGCGGCGAGGAGGCCAAGAGCGGCTTCGCCCCGGAGAGCCTCGAGCAGGCGGCAGAGGAGGCCAAAAAGTGCGCAAATGTCCGCGTGCGCGGCCTGATGTGCATCCCGCCGGTCGCCGAGGGCGAGCACGGCAGCCTGCCCTACTTTGAAAAAGTTCATGCACTTTTTGTTGACATCAATGCCAAGTTGTATGATAATACACTTGATATACTGTCAATGGGCATGAGCGGCGACTATGAAGACGCGGTGCGCGCAGGCGCGACGATAGTGCGCGTCGGCACGGCGATCTTCGGCGCCCGCAATTATACGATTTGATCGAGGAGGTCTTGATACCATGGGTATTTTGGATGATCTGAAAAAGTGGGCTCACCCCTACGAGGATGAGGACGAGGAATATGAAGATGATTTCCCCGATCTGAGAGACCGCGGCGACACGGGCGCCTTTGCCGACCGCCGCAGCGCCGAGCGCAAGGCGGAGGACCGCCGCAACAAGGTCGTGAACATCAACGCGACCACGCAGCTCAAGGTCGTGCTCGTCAAGCCCGAGCGCTTTGAAAACGCGAGCGAGATCGCCGACCATCTGAAGGAAAAGCGCACGGTGGTCATCAACCTTGAGTCCACGAACAAGGACATTGCAAGAAGACTGATCGACTTCCTCTCCGGCGTGGCCTACGCGGGCGAGGGCAAGATCAAAAAGGTCGCGGCCAACACGTACATCATCACGCCCTATCATGTGGATATCATGGGCGATCTGATCGACGAGCTGGAAAATAACGGCCTCTACCTGTAAAGAAACGGAGAGTGGGATAGCATGCTGACACCGCAGGAAGTTTCCGGCCGCGCTTTCAGCAAAGCGGCCTTCGGCGGATATAATATGGCGATGGTCGACGAGTTTCTCGACGAGCTGACCGACGATTATACCTCGCTCTATAAAGAAAACGCCGCCCTCAAGGCCAAGCTCAAGGTGCTGGTCGACAAGGTGGAGGAGTACCGCGCGACGGAGGATTCCATGCGCGCCGCCCTCCTGACCGCCCAGCGCATGGCCAACACCATGGTCGAAGAGGCCGAGGAGAAGAAAAAGACCATGCTCGCCGGCGCGGAGGACGAAGCCCGCGCCAAGATCGGCGCGCTGCAGAGCGATGTCGAGCTCGAGCAGCGCCGATTGAACGCGGCCAAGGCCGCGACGGCGGAATTTTTGCAGAAGACGCGCGAGCTTGCGCAGGCGCAGCTTGCGCTCATCGAGCGCGCGCCCGACCTGACGCCCGAGGAGATCGCGGGCGGCGAAAAGACCGAGCAGAAGGCCGAGGCCGACGTGAACGCCATCGAGGAGAATATCCTCGCCTCGTTCCGCGCCGACAAGGAGCAGGCCGCTCCTGCGGCGGAGGACGCTGCCCCTGCCGCGCCGGAAGCCGAGAGCGCGCCGCAGGCGGAGGAGGAAAAGCCCGAGCCGCTCGAGCCGGACGACAGCCCGTTCGTGGAAACGGCGAGCCACGCCATCCGCCTGGACGATCTCAAGTTCGGCCGCAACTATCACGGAGAAGAGTAACAGCAAGAAGGGCGGTTTTGGCCGGCTCCACATAAGAAAACATGCGCCGCAAAAGGCAAATTTTGCACGGATTCCTTCGTTGCGCCGTCTTGCCATGCGTCAGCATGCCCGCACCGTCGCGCCTCAGCTCCGCACAAAATTTGCTCTTTTTCGGTGCAAAGCAGTTTTGCCAATGAATTTTTGAGATGAAATCAGCTGAAAAAATCTCCCCATACTGGCGTATGGGGAGATTTTTTCGGTTGTATTTCAGCCAAAAAGGCGCAGGCAAAACCGCATGTTTTCTTATGCGGAGCCGGCCTTGGCCGCCCTTTTATTTTTTCTTTGGCCGCAGCGCGGCGAAAAGGAGACGACATGAACAAAAAGCCCATCATCGCCTTTCTCTACGACTTTGACAAGACCCTCTGCACGACCGACATGCAGGACTATACGTTCATCCCCTCGCTCGGCTACACGCCCGGCGAGTTCTGGAGCATCGCGAATTCCTTCGGCTTTGAGAACCGCATGGACGGCCTGCTCGCCTACATGTACACGATGATCGAGGAGTGCCGCAAAAAGGGCATCCGCCTGGACCGCGACTACCTCGTCTCCTGCGGGCATGCGATCGAGCTGTTCCCCGGCGTGCAGGACTGGTTCTCGCGCATCAACGCCTTCGGCGAAACGCTGGGCGTGGAGATCGAGCACTACGTGCTCTCCTCCGGCCTGCGCGAGATCATCGAGGGCAGCGGCGTGAGCCACGAATTTAAGGAGATCTACGCCTGTGAGTTTTTCTACAACGAAGAGGGCCTCGCCTCGTGGCCGAAGCTCGACGTCAACTTCACGAACAAGACACAGTTCGTCTACCGCATCAACAAGGGTATTCTCGACGTTGCGAAGGATAAGGAGCTTAACGCCTCGATGCCCGACGACTCCAAGCGCATTCCGTTCACGAACATGATTTACATCGGCGACGGCCTTTCCGACGTGCCGTGCATGAAGATGATGCGCGCCTACGGCGGGCAGGCCGTGGCCGTGTATCAGGACAGCAACCGCGCGGGCGTGGAGGACCTGCTCGCCAAGGGGCGCGTGGACTTCATCTTCCCCGCGGACTACCGCGACGGGACGCTCTTTGACGAGACGATGAAAAATATCGTCCGCAAGATCGCCATCGCCGACGCGCTGGCCGAGGAAAACCAGCAGCAGCTCCGCTCGCTCGGCCGGAGCGAGGTGCCGCAGCAGGTGGGGCTGTTCTGATGGTCAATTTGCGCTGCCCCGTCTGCGCTGGGGCGCTTGAAAAACGCGCGGGGGCCTATCTCTGCCCGAAAAACCACAGCTTTGACATCGCCAAGAGCGGATACGTCAACCTCCTGCTCAACTCCTCGCAGGGTCACCACGGGGATGATAAGCTCATGGTGCGCGCCCGCCGCGACTTTTTGGACAAGGGCTATTACGACCGCTTCATCGCCGCCGTTGCGGACGCCGCGGCGGAGTTCACGCCGCCGGAGGCGACGGTCCTCGACGCAGGCTGCGGCGAGGGGATTTATTCTCTTGCCGTTCTGCGCGCCATCGAAAAAGCGGGCAAGCACGGCGAGCTTTTAGGCGTCGACATTTCGAAGACCGCGCTCCAATACGCGGCAAAGCGCTCGCCCGATTTGACGCTCTGCGTCGCCTCCTGCGCGCATTTGCCGGTCGCGGACGGCAGCGTCGACGAGGTGCTCAATATCTTCTCCCCTTTCGTGCCGGAGGAATTTGCGCGCGTGCTGAAGCCGGGCGGCTATCTTCTGCGCGCCTATCCCCTGCGCGAGCATCTGTGGGAGCTGAAAGCCCTCATCTACGACACACCGCGCGACAACCCGCCCACGCCCCTCGAAACTGAGGGCTTCACCCTCGTCGAAACGCGCGAGGTGCGCGACCGCATCCATCTGCCCTGCAACGCGGACATTCAGGCCCTGTTCCGCATGACGCCGTATTATTATAAGACCGGCGCAAAGGATCAGGCAAAGGCTGCGCAGGCGCAGACGCTGGACGTCGCTCTGGCCTTCGGGCTGGCGATCTACCGGAAGGACTGATCTCTCGGAAGGAAAAAAGGGAGGCTCTCCTGCGAAGGAGAGCCTCCCTTTTCATTTGATGATCTTTGTTTTTATGGGCCTTAGCCCTCGGAATCCGTGCGGTTTCTCCAGGAGATCTCCTGCTCCAGCTCGTAGCGGAGCTTCTTGTTCTCCTCGACGAGCTCGTCGTAGTGCTCGCCCTGCACATAGTACTTCACGAACGTGAAGGTCGCCTCGTCAAGCTCTTCCTCCGTGTAGGACGGCAGCAGCGAGCCGTTCTTGCGCTGAAGGCCGGAGATGTTCACGACCACAAGGCGGCGGTGCTGCTCGGAAAGTTGGAAGAGGCGGAGCTTTTCGGGAATATCGAGCCCTAAATCGTAGGTGTTGTTCACGCGCTCCATGATGTTGCGGTACTCGGGCTTGGCTGAGACGATGACACCGTGCTTTTCAAAGAGCTTTTTCAGGTAGTCCACCGAAACATCCTCGCGGGTGATCGTGCCCTTGCCGAGGCCGGTGAGCATGGTGTTGGAAAGGTTCAGGCTGACGTAAACTTCTTCGCCGGTCTTGGGATAGCTCATGATAGACCCTCCATAATTGGTCGGGCCGCAGAACACTGCGGCAGCTTTTGGTTTTTTACACTTGCATGGTAGCACGCGCAAGGGCAAAAAACAAGCGTCAGGTTGCATGAACTGCTGCGTGCAAATTTGTCGGATTCGCCGCGCGTGCGGGAGTTTTTCTTGACAAGCGGGCGCAGCACTGATACACTTTTCCCATCAACAACGGGTGCGCACCTACCGGCAGTCAGGCGGAAGTCTGGCTGCCGTTTTTGCATCCGGCATTTTGAAAAGGGGGCTTTTTTATGGCTTACTTCTGGCCGCTCATTCTTGTTGTGGCGTCGAACACGGTGTATCACATCTGCGCCAAGTCACTGCCGGAGAGCGTTGACCCGCTCGCGTCGCTGACCGTCACGTATCTGATCGGTTCGGTTTTTTCCGGCATCCTTTACTTTGCGACCAACCGCGGCGGGGCGGATCTTCTGCACGAATACAGTCAGATGAACTGGGCGCCGTACTTGCTCGGTCTTGCTGTTGTCGGGCTTGAGGCGGGCAGTATGCACGCTTACAAGGCGGGCTGGCCGGTCAGCGCGTTTCAGGTGTCGTCCGCGGCGGCCATTGCAACGATCCTGGTGTTTGTCGGCTATCTTGCCTACCACGAGGCCATCACCGTGAACAAGCTTCTCGGCCTTGCGCTGTGCCTTGTGGGGCTCTTTTTTCTCAACAAATGAGTTGTGCCGCGCCCGTGCGCGTGGTATGATGGGGAAAACTGATTTGAAAAAGGAAAATTGATCTATGAAAGCTGCACGCGAATATCCGATCCTGACCGTCACCGCCAAGGGCACGCGCTGGCTCGAGAGCGGTCACCCCTGGGTCTACGACTCCGATGTGGCCCATGAGCCGGACGAGAGCGAGTGCGAAAACGGCGCGCTCGTCGACGTGGTGTCGGAAAAGGGAAAGTACCTCGGCACGGGCTTTTTGAGCCGCTTGAGCCGCCTGCGCGTGCGCATCGTCTCGCGCAACGCGAACGACCGCTTCGATGAAAACTTCTGGCGGCGGCGCGTGCGCTACGCATGGGACTACCGCAAGGCGGTGATGGATGGGCAGACCGGCTGCTGCCGCCTGATCTTCGGCGAGGCGGACGCCTTCCCCGGCC
>OGYC01002542.1_pt1 | contig 12434 bp, 11 predicted proteins | sample 1576461 | NCBI WGS metagenome assembly OGYC01 (sample SAMEA3541569, study PRJEB24748) | human gut metagenome | biome: human gut; feature: human-associated habitat; material: faeces | place: China | collected 2012 | reverse complement strand
CATTAGCTCAGTTGGTTAGAGCAACCGGCTCATAACCGGTCGGTCCGGGGTTCGAGTCCCTGATGCCCCACCAAAAAATCCGAATGTTATTTTAACATTCGGATTTTTTGATTTCTTTTTTAGAAAATTTATATATAACAAAAGACGGCTGATTTTTAACAATCAGTCGTCTTTTGTGTTGAAAGGTGTGTATTTTAATTAGAACTTTCTGATGTTGTCGTTAGCGTGTCTTTGTGCAACTGCTTTTTTCATAGCCTTTGTCATACGCTTTTTAGACCTTACCATTGCGGCTACAACAGAAACGCTAAGAACAAGAATCAAACCAAGAAGAATATAGAGCATATTCCTTACATTAGAAAGGTGGTTATCACTCTGTTCTTTCTCTAATGAGAGCTTCTCTGTCTTAGATGTTGCAAGTCCTGACATTGCTTCATTTGCAACTGACGCAGTATCTGTAATGATACCCTGTGCGTTCTCTGAGCCTTGTCTTGCAATGCTCTTTGTGATGCTGTTACGAACTGTATAATCAGCAACACCGTTTGCTTCGAGTTTATTCTCTTTCTGATAATCCTGAACTGCTGTTTCAAGCTCATCGTTAAATTCGCCTGTTATAGAACCTTCATAATAGCCAAGCTTTGTGAGGTCACCTTCAAGTGACTTAACATCGCTGCCGTTATAACCTACTTGAAGATTATCATAATCTTCTGACTTAACAGCCTTATCAGAATAAAATACCTTTAATTCTTCAGCAGAAAGTGAATTGCTTACTTCAAGACCTGCATTCTTCTGATATGCGTTGACCGCCTTTAATGTAGCATCATCAAATATGCCTGTTGGCTCATCTGTTGTATATCTTAGTGCCTTGAGTCTTTCTTGAAGCTTTGTAACAGCACTTCCACTCATACCATAGATAACTGCACCAGCATTTGGATTTTCAACAGCACTGCCACTAAAGAGTACGAGTTGGCTATTGAAATCTGCTTCGCCTGTTGCCTCTATTCCATTAGCACTCTGGAAAAGCTGCATTGCAATTACTGTATTTCCATCAAACTTGCCTTCTTCATATTCACCTGCTGTGAGGTATGAAAGAGCAACAAGCTTATCTTGAATATCCTTAATGCCTGTCTGTTCCTCATCATAATCGCCACTCTTATAGCTATTATACTTTACTGGAGCTGAATCAGCAAAAATAGCATTCCATGTAGCTTCGTCAACATTACCTGTTACTTCAATTCCTGCTTTTGCCTGGAAATCTTTAACAGCAGCAGTAGTTGCTTCACCATAGTAACCTGTTACTTCATATGTATAATAACCAAGCTTTGCGAGAGTTTGCTGAATTTCTGTTATCTTTGCATCAGCAATAGTTTCGTCCATGTTGCCCTCTGTAAGTGTTACAAACTTAGGCTTTTCAGGTTCTTTGCTTACTTCTGACTCCTCTTTGCTTGATTCCTCAACGCTTGATTCTGGCTCAGATACTTCTTCGCTTGATTCCTCGTAGCTTGGTTCTGGCTCAGGTTCTTCGCTTGATTCCTCGTAGCTTGGCTCTGGCTCAGGTTCTTCGCTTGATTCCTCATAGCTTGGCTCTGGCTCAGGTTCTGTGCTTGATTCCTCGTAGCTTGGTTCTGGCTCAGGTTCTGTGCTTGATTCTGGCTTACTTGGTGCTGGGGCTGCTGTTGCTGTGCTGTAATCTGTCTGTGAATAAGCACTTGAAGGAGGTGCAATATTTGAAACACCATTAGCATCGAAATAATATGTCACACCATCGAGTGTTCTTGATGTATTAACAATATACTGACCATTTTCATAGTAGAAAGAATCGCCATCAAACAATACCCAGCCTGTTGTAGGATAAGAAACTCCTGCAACCTTGAACCATTCAACCCATGGCTTTGAATATACATCGTGATAAACAACGCCCGAATTTTCATCTCTTGCATCAATAGCTGTGCCACTTCCGATATAGATACCTACATGGTATGGCTGGTGAAGTCCAAGACCATGTATTCTTGGAATACCATCAGCTACATAGCCCCATTCTGATGATGAGCCTAAAAGGTCTGTTCTGTTGCCACCTACACCGTTATAAGTAATGAATAAGCCAGAGCAATCAACTGCCCCATAGCTTGCTCCGCCCCAAACATATGACCAATGCTCGTTATATGCTTGAAGTGCGTGTGCTGAAAGACCAACACCTGTACTATCAGAAGCTGATGTTGTAAGTACACCAGTTGTAGCAACTGAAAGAATAAGTGCTGCTGCAATTGCAACAGAAACAATTTTCTTAGTTACTGATTTTCCTAAACTTCTTTTCATCGAAAAACTCCTTTTATAATGTCTGCTTGCCAAAAAGGCATTTTTCGCTATTGTTCGTGGCGAATTCCACGAACCACAATACATATGCGAAATTATAAATTTGTAAAAGTAATTACAAATTGGTAACATAATAACATTATTTTCCGTAAAAATCAAGCCTTTTTCGAGCATACAAGCAATTTATATGCAAATTTGGGCAAAATAAACAAAATAAATTTTTAGATAATTTAGATTTCTAATGCCAAAAATCGCTCTTTCTTAATATAGAGTTTGCAGGTACTTTTAAATTATGATAAAATAAATTAAAACCCTAAGTATATATCAGATAATACATTTTTAGGAGTGAGTTCATTGAGCAAAAAGCGTATTGCCGTAATATTCGGTGGTGCTTCATCTGAACATGAGGTATCAAGACTTTCTTCAGCTTATATTATAAACAGCATCGATAAAGAAAAATTTGATGTTGTTACAATAGGTATTACAAAAGACGGTCGCTGGTTCTTAACAACCGCACCAACAGCTAAAATTGCAAACGGCGAATGGGAAAATGACACAAACAACAAGAAAGCTTTTATCTCTCCTGCTCCAACAGTAGGCGGTCTTGTTGTTCTTAATAGTGACGGTCATAGTGAGGTTGTCAAGCTTGATGTTGTATTCCCTGTTCTTCACGGCAAAAATGGTGAAGACGGTACAGTTCAAGGTCTTCTTGAGCTTAGCAAGATTCCATATGTTGGTTGTGGCGTAGCTGCATCTGCTTGCTGTATGGATAAGGTTTTTACAAACATTATGCTTCGTGACAGCGGAATTGATGAAGCTGATTTCACTTGGTTCTATACATATGAATATAAGCGTTCGCCTGAAAAATGTATTGAACAGGTTGAAAATGCTCTTGCATACCCTATCTTTGTCAAACCAGCAAACGCAGGTTCTTCTGTTGGTGTAAATAAAGCTAAAAATCGTGAACAGCTAATCAACGCTATTGAAATTGCTATAAAAGAGGATAGCAAAATTCTCTTTGAGGAAAATATTATCGGCAAAGAGGTTGAATGCGCTGTATTCGGAAATGAGGATATTTTCGCTTCAATTCCCGGTGAAATTGCACCTGCAAAGGAATTTTATGACTATGAGGCAAAATATCAGAGTGCAAGCAGTGAACTTTATATTCCTGCGAAAATCAGTGATGAGCTTATTGAAAAGGTAAGAGAAACTGCTAAAAAGGCCTATCATCTCTTTGGCTGTGCTGGACTTACAAGAGTTGATTTCTTTGTAACAGAAGACGGCAGAGTTCTTCTCAACGAGCTTAACACACTTCCGGGCTTTACTTCAATTAGTATGTATCCTAAGCTTATGGCTAATTGTGGAAAAGAAGGTAAACAGCTTATCGCTGAGCTTATCGACCTCGCTTTAAATAAAAATATGGCTTAAATCAGTAGCTACCAAACGGGCGAACACAGTTCGCCCCTACTTTTAGATAACTCTATTTAAAGATAAAGAAATATTCCGATTTTATGAAAGATGGGAAAATATAAATGACTAAACAGGCAATCGGTGTTTTCGATTCAGGTCTTGGTGGTCTTACTGCTGTAAGAGAGCTTCTCTCTGTATTGCCAAACGAAAATATAGTTTATTTTGGTGATACAGGTCGTGTTCCTTACGGTAACAGAAGCCGAGAAACCATCAAAAAATATTCTATGCAGGACGCCACATTTTTGCTTACTAAAAATGTCAAGCTAATCATCGCCGCTTGTGGCACAGCAAGCTCTGTTGCACCTGAAATCGGTGATAATCTTTCTGTACCATTTACAGGCGTTGTTGCTCCTACTGCCGCCGCGGCTGTTCGTGCAACTAAAAATGGGAAAATTGGCGTTATTGGCACAACTGCAACTATAAAAACAGGTTCTTATAAAAGAGAAATTAAAAAAATCAATCCTAATATAGATGTATATGAGCAGGATTGTCCACTCTTTGTACCGCTTGTTGAAAATGGTTTTATATCCGCTGATGACCAAGTGGTAACACTCGTAGTTGAAAGATACCTTTCTTCTCTAAGAGAGGCAAATATTGATACTCTTATTCTCGGCTGTACGCACTACCCTATAATAGCTGAGGCAATATCTAAGGCTTTGCCTAATGTAAGGCTTATAGACTCTGGCAGAGAAACTGCTATCTATGCAGCTTCATTATTAAAGGAAAGCAACTCACTTTCTGAGGATAATCTTAAGGGCAAATGTGAATTTTATGTCAGCGATACAACAGAAGGTTTCTCTACTCTTGCGGGAATTTTCCTTGGCAGAGATATTTCTGGACAGGTAAGCCATATTGACATAGAAGATGTTGCGAAAAAATTCAAATTGGGATAAAATCAGTAGTGCAGGAAGTGAAGCATTATGGAGAATAATTATAATTTAAAGATTAAAACAACACAAGTTGTTGAAAGTGAAGCTTTCAATATGGATTTTGAGATGAATGCGTCTTATGTTAAAATAAATGAAACTCGCTATATCTCTTATATTCAGGTAGATGAGGACACTAAAAACAAGCTTCGTACAACTATAAAAATCAAACCAGACGGGGTTGTTACTATTATAAAAGGTAAGAGCGAAGGTATGATTCTCGAAATCGGAAAAACTCACTCTTGCAATTATCCAACTCCATTTGGCAATATATTGCTTGAAGTTTCTGCATTTAAAATTGCAAATAGTCTTAGCGATGATGGTGGAGAACTTGAACTTCAATATAGCTTAATCGTTGATGGCAACGAATTAAGCAAAAATACTCTCAACCTTACCGTAAAAGAAATTTAATCAACCGAAAGGAATGTTATAAATTATGTCTGATACAGCAGGAAATACTGTCAGCCTATTGAGGAATGCTATTATTGACGCTATGGGACGAGCTATGTCCGCAGGCGAGCTTTCCCTTGCTCCTACTCCAAATTTTACAATCGAAACTCCAGCCGACAGAACTAACGGCGATTTAGCTTCAAATGTAGCTATGGTTTCGGCTCGTGCATTTAAGAAAGCTCCTCGTGCAATAGCTGAGGCAATTACAAAATACATTGAGCTTGAAGGAACTAACCTCGACCGTTTTGAAATAGCTGGCCCTGGATTTATCAATTTCTTTTACGGCAAGCAATTCTATACATCAGTCATCAGAGAAATTGAAGAAAAAGGTACTGATTACGGCAAGAGCGATTTCGGTCAAGGTAAGCGTATACTTGTAGAATTTGTTTCTGCAAACCCAACTGGTCCTATGCACATCGGTAATGCTCGTGGCGGTGCTTTGGGAGATTCACTTGCAAGTGTTCTTTCCGCAGCAGGCTATGATGTTTCAAGAGAATTTTATGTTAACGACGCAGGAAACCAAATCGAAAAGTTTGCTACCTCTCTCGAAATCCGTTATCTTCAAATCTATAAGGACGGCATAGAGCTTCCTGAGGACGCTTATCATGGACAAGATATTATCGACCACGCAAAAAACTTTGCTGAAATAAATGGCGATAAGTATGTCAATGCTGAAAGTTCAGAACGCAGAAAGGCTCTTGTGGATTTCGCACTTCCAAAGAATATTCAAGGTCTTGAAAACGACCTCCTTAAATATCGTATAAAGTATGACAGATGGTTCAGAGAAAGCACTTTACATCAGAGCGGTGCTGTTAAGAACATCGTTGAGCTTCTCAAGGAAAAAGGACATACCTATGAGCAAGACGGTGCTATCTGGTTCAAGGCTACTGAATTTGGTGCTGACAAGGATTTCGTTCTCGTTCGCTCAAATGGTATTCCAACTTATGTCGTGCCTGATATTGCTTATCACTACGACAAGCTTGTAACTCGTGGCTTTGATAAGGCTATTGATGTTCTCGGTGCTGACCACCACGGTTATGTACCAAGATTAAAGGCTGCTCTTACTGCTCTTGGAGTTGACGCTTCAAGACTTGATGCTGTTCTTATGCAGATGGTTCGTCTTGTAAGAAACGGCGAAATTGTTAAGGCATCTAAGAGAAGTGGTAAGGCTATCACTCTTGTAACTCTCCTTGAAGAAGTTCCGATTGATGCAGCTCGTTTCTTCTTTAACCTTAGAGAGCCAAACAGCCATTTTGACTTTGACCTTGACCTCGCAATCGAGCAATCATCACAAAACCCTGTTTACTATGTTCAGTATGCACACGCAAGAATCTGCAATATCATAAAGGGACTTGCTGAGAGCGGTATTACACAAAGAGCTTGCACAGATGAAGAGCTTGCTCTACTTACTGCTCCTGAAGAAATTGAACTTATCAATAAGCTTGCTTCTCTTACTGGTGAAATCATAACTTCTGCAAAGACTTATGACCCTGCAAGAGTTACTCACTATGTCTATGAAACAGCTACACTTTTCCATAAGTTTTATAATGCTTGCAGAGTTAAGGGCGAAGATGAATCACTTATGCAGGCAAGACTTGCACTTTGCGTAGCAACTAAAACTGTTATCGAAAATGTTCTCACTATGTTCAAGATAACTGCTCCTGAATCAATGTAATAAAGCAAAATAATTACTGGCGGGCGAACTGGCTTATACAGTTCGCCCACAGCAATTTATAGCGAAAATAAAATATTTTCGCACAATAAAGATAATCTTATCGTTTTATTTAATAGAAAAGAGGTTTTTGTTATGCGTCAATCAACCTATTTAACTATGACCTTAGTTTTTACTATTGCCACTGTAACTGCTTTACTGTGTGCAATTATCTGTGATGCACTAAATAATTCAAACAGGTCTATTACCTTCGGCTGTATAGCTTGTGCTTGCTCTATTCCTGCATTTTCGTGTGCGTCTATTCTGTTTCAATCAGGCTCTAAAAGTATGAAAAAAGATGAAGAAACTACTGAGGATACAGAAACTGTTGATTCGGAGGAAAATAATAATGCCGAATAATACTCGTGGAAAATTTATTGTATTTGAAGGACTTGACGGTTCGGGCAAGGGAACACAAATTTCTTTGCTCTCAAAATTTCTCAACGAAAAAGGTATTAGCATTTATGAAACGGCTGAACCCACTCAATCTGCGACAGGCGGCCTTATTCGTGATACACTTGCAGGCTATCAAAAGCGTACAGCATATGAACTTGCAGCACTCTTTTTGACAGACAGAATTTTCCACAATACCTCTGCAAATGGAATCAAGCATATTCTTGATTCTGGTGTAACGGTAATCTGTGACAGATATTATTATTCATCTTTTGCTTATCAAGGTATAGACACTGACCTTAAATGGGTTATGGATATGAATTTAAATTGTCCGGAAATCTTAAAACCTGATTTATGTATCTTTCTTGATGTTCCAACAGAACAATGTGATGAAAGAATGGGTTCTCGCCAAAACAGGGAAATTTTTGAAAATGTTGATACACTCAATAAAATCCGCAAGAGATTTTTTGAAGTGTTTGATTTGCTTGAGAACAGCGAAAATATAAGCATTATTAATGCCTCAAGAAGCATTGATGATGTTAATAGAGATGTTGTTTCTTCTGCTATGGAAATATTAAATAAACAGTAAGAATCTTCTGTTTATAATACGGGTTTTTGCTTGACTATTGCGAAATTTTTATCTATAATTAGATTGGTTTAATTTGATACTTTGCGGAATTTTTCGCATTTGGAGGGTTAATATGAATAAGTATAAAATTGCTGTTCTTAAAGGCGATGGAATCGGCCCTGAAATCGTAAACGAGGCCATTAAGGTTCTTAACAAGACAGCAGAAAAGTTCGGCTTTGAAGTAGACTATGATGAGGCTCTTCTTGGTGGCTGTGCTATTGATGCAACTGGTATACCTCTTCCTGAGGAAACTATCGCTAAATGTAAAGCTGCCGACTCTGTCCTCCTTGGTGCTGTTGGTGGCCCTAAGTGGGACAATCAGCCAGGTAACAACCGCCCAGAGGCTGGCTTGCTTGGTATTCGTGGTGCATTAGGTCTTTTTGCTAATCTTAGACCTGCTGTTATCTTTGAACCACTTAAAAACGCTTCTCCACTAAAGGCTGAAATCATCGGCGACTCTATGGACATTATGATTGTTCGTGAGCTTACTGGCGGTATCTACTTCGGCAAGAGAGGTAAATTTGAGGAAGATGGTGTTCCTGCCGCTTATGATACAGAAAAGTATTCTGTAACTGAAATTGAAAGAATAGGCAGAGTAGCTTTTGATATGGCTATGAAGCGTAACAAAAAGCTCACAAGCGTTGATAAGGCTAATGTTCTCGATTCCTCAAGACTTTGGAGAGAAACTATTATTCGTCTTTCTAAGGAATATCCTGAAGTTGAGCTTTCTCATATGTATGTTGATAACTGTGCTATGCAGCTTGTAAGAAATCCAAAGCAATTTGATGTTATCGTTACATCAAATATCTTCGGCGACATTCTCTCTGATGAGGCTTCTATGATTAGTGGCTCTATTGGTATGCTCGCTTCTGCAAGCCTTAGCAGTGGAAAAAGCGGTCTTTATGAGCCTATCCACGGTTCTGCTCCTGATATTTCCGGTCAGGGTATCGCTAACCCACTTGCAACAATACTTTCTGTTGCTATGATGCTCCGCTATTCTCTTGATGAGCCTAAGGCTGCTGAAGCTATTGAAAAGGCTGTTTCTGAAGCTCTCAAGACAGTAAGAACTCCTGATATTTATACAGAAGGCACTAAGAAAGTTTCCACAAGCGAAATGGGCGACATTGTCGTTTCACTTCTATAAAATTCATTTCGCATCATATTTTTATTGAAAAGGGGTATAAGTAAATGGAAATGGCCTTGAATCTTCTGTTAGCGGGTATCGTTATAGTTTTCTTTGTCCTTGTTCTCTTGATTTTTATAATCAAGATTTACAGTGCAATAGTTCAAGTTGCCCAAAACGGAAGTCAAAAAAGAAAAGATGCCAAAAAGGCTGCTGAAAAGAAACCTGAGCTTATTAAAGCAGAACCACAGGTAAGCACAGCTCAACCAACAGCTACTGATAACGAAGCTATTCCGGGTGAGGTTATCGCAGCTATTGCAGCGGCTGTTGACGCTATGTACGACAAGCCTGTTAAGATTAAGTCTGTAAGACGCAGTCGTGCTAACTCAGGTTCTTCTTGGAGAAATGCAGGTCTTTTTGAGAATACCAAGCCTTTCTGACATATTGTCGGTTAGAGTGTAATTCGATAAATTTGAGAAAGGATTGATAATTAAATGGAAATCTTAAACTCCCTATGGGAATCTATTTGCAGTATTTTCACAAGCTCAGGCTTAGCAACTCTATCATGGGAAAACTATGTTATGATGTGCATATCATTCATTCTTTTATATCTTGCTATTAAAAAGCAGTATGAGCCACTTTTGCTCTTGCCTATAGCATTTGGTATGCTACTTGTTAATGTCTTCCCTGGTATTATGGCAAACCCAACAAACGAAATGCTCACCGAAGCACAGGTCTTAGCGAGAAATCTTGACCCTGCTTCATATACAACCACAGTTCTTGATGGAACAACCTATTATAATGTCGGTCAAAACGGTGGCTTGTTCTATTATCTCTATCAAGGCGTTCACCTTGGTATTTTCCCTCCGCTTATCTTCCTCGGCATTGGTGCAATGACAGACTTCGGCCCTCTCATTGCTAACCCTAAGAGCTTCCTCCTTGGTGCAGCTGCTCAGGTTGGTATCTTTATTACATTTATTGGTGCAACACTTCTTGGATTTGCTGCTAATGAAGCTGGTTCAATCGCTATTATCGGTGGTGCAGATGGTCCAACAGCTATCTTCGTTACATCAAAGCTTGCCCCGAATCTCTTAGGCCCGATAGCCGTTGCCGCATATTCGTATATGGCACTTGTTCCTATCATTCAGCCACCTATTATGAAGCTTCTTACAACAAAGAAAGAGCGTTCAATCGTTATGCAGCAGCTCCGTCCTGTTTCTAAGATTGAGAAGATTCTCTTCCCTATCATCGTTGTAGTTATTATTGCACTTCTTCTTCCAGATGCAGCTCCTCTCGTTGGTATGCTTATGCTTGGTAACCTCTTTAAAGAGAGTGGCGTTGTTTCAAGAATCAGTAACACAGCTCAGAACGAGCTTATGAACATTGTTACAATCTTCCTTGGTGTTACAGTTGGTGCAACAGCAACAGGTCAAGTATTCCTCAGCGTAAGCACACTTGGAATTATTCTCCTTGGTCTTATCGCATTCTGCATGGGTACTGCTTGTGGCGTTCTCTTTGGTAAGATTATGTGTGCTGTTACACATGGCAAGGTCAACCCACTTATCGGTTCTGCTGGTGTTTCTGCTGTTCCTATGGCAGCAAGAATTTCACAGAAGGTTGGTCAGGAAGAAAATCCTGCAAACTTCCTTCTTATGCACGCTATGGGACCAAATGTTGCAGGTGTTATCGGTTCAGCAGTTGCTGCTGGTGTTCTCATCAGCCAAATCCCACACTAAAGTTAGTGTCATAACATAAAGTCGAACGGCGAACAGCTTAAACTGTTCGCCGTTTTTTGTTAGGAGATTTTATAAGAAATTAATTTATCAAATCATAATATATCTATGGAATCACAACTTTCCTTAGAGGTATTCTTATTATTTTTAGGTAAAATCGTTCTTCCTCCATTAGTTGGAATCCGCTCAAGCCATTTCATTTTTTCAAGAGTATATAAGGCACTGAGAAAATATGCATCTGAAAGCTCCTTTGGCTTTATATCCTCAAGGCACACAGGAAGCCTTACACTGAAATTATCGTGTACTATTCCGCATACAGGTACTTTAGGTCTGTTACCTGTAAAAATTGTCATTGTACTACCACAGGAAATCGGCATTGTAATAGTCTGCGGTGCAACAAGAATATCACAAGGTATTATATCATAGAAATTACTATGCACGAAAATAGTCGCTCCATATTCTCGCATAAAGCGTTCATTTTCGGCCTCATAAAATCTCACTGCACTTGTTGCAACCTGAAGTGAATTCGTATACTTTATGAATCTTTCTGCGGCAAAGCTAAATCTACCGCTTGGGTCAAAGAGTGAGATTCTCAATTCGTTAGGGTCACAATTAAGGCTCTTAATATAGCTTTCTGCCGCATTTATACACAGTCTGCGGATATACATAGGATTATCAAAACGCTTAAATCCAAGCTTTCTTGGCAAACTCAGGCCGCTTGAACACACTGTTTCATGAAAATCAGCATTAACTGACCTCTTGATTTTTCCAAATCTTATTCTGCCACTTTTCTGAACATATGTAATATGAATCATTTCCAGCCCAAGATAGTCATCGTTTATTCTTTTGACATTTATTTCATACGGGGAAAATAATGCACGAAACCTTTCTTTTAAGCTATTTGGCTGTTCGTGCTTAATTGTTAATGCTGTTATCATAAAAAGAACCCCCGTTCAATCATATCTACAATATCTATATGATTGAACAGGGGAACATATTCTAATTTTGTTAGTTTTTAACAAGGGATTTCTGACGCCATTTGCCACCCTTCCAACGGCAAACCATAAGTATTCCTCGGAAGCATTCATCTGCTGCAAGAGCTATCCACATTCCATAAATACCCCAACCAAATACTACAACGAAAAGGTATGAGCCAAAGGTCGAGAGAACCCACATTGAGAAAATTGCTGCGGCTGTCGGGAAATATACATCTCCTGCACCACGCAAACTATTTATAACAATAAGATTTGTGCATCTTCCTGCTTCAAGAACTACATTTATAATTATAAGTGTACCACCGATTGCTATAACCTCTGGATTATCAGTAAATATACCTATAAGCTGACTTCGGAATATAACTCCAAGCGTACACATAACCGCCGTTAGCCCATAGCCTGCTAAAAGCCCTCGCCATACGCCATGATATGCCTCGTCATACTTTCCTGCACCAACTCGATGGCTTGTAAGTATCTGGGAACCTTGTCCGATTGATTGAGAGAAAATATAGAAAGTTGATGTTATATTCTGAATATATGACCTTGTTATATATTCATTATCAGTCATAAATCTAAGTGCGATAGATGTTACCACAAGCTGTGCTATATTATAGTTTATAGATTCAAAGGCGGCTGGTATGCCAATTTTAAGCATCTGCCAAAAATCTTTGAATGGGAACGGGAAAAGTTTTTTA
>OGYC01002531.1_pt1 | contig 12477 bp, 7 predicted proteins | sample 1576461 | NCBI WGS metagenome assembly OGYC01 (sample SAMEA3541569, study PRJEB24748) | human gut metagenome | biome: human gut; feature: human-associated habitat; material: faeces | place: China | collected 2012 | reverse complement strand
CCTCATCCCCTGATGACTGAACGGAGGTTTGTCATGGACCCGCTGGCGGATGAAGGTTGCGGACATCAGGAGTCCATCGGAAGCCGCGCTGAATTAGCAGAGAAAAGCGGAAACCCGGATGATGCCAAAGTGGAATTACACAGACCGTATATCGACGCTGTGACCTTCAAATGCCCTGACTGTGGCAAGACCATGCACAGAGTGCCGGAAGTGATCGACTGCTGGTTCGACTCAGGAGCAATGCCGTTTGCACAGCACCATTATCCATTTGAAAATCAGGATTTGTTCAAACAGCAGTTCCCGGCTCAGTTCATTTCCGAGGCGGTAGACCAGACACGCGGATGGTTCTATTCCCTGATGGCAGAGTCCACTTTACTGTTTAATAAAGCTCCTTATGAAAACGTTATCGTTTTAGGACATGTACAGGATGAGAACGGACAGAAAATGTCCAAATCCAAAGGAAATGCAGTCGATCCGTTCGATGCATTAGAGACTTACGGAGCAGATGCGATCCGCTGGTATTTCTATATCAACAGCGCTCCATGGCTTCCAAACCGTTTCCATGGAAAAGCAGTGCAGGAGGGACAGCGTAAGTTCTTAAGCACCTTATGGAACACTTATGCATTCTTTGTACTGTATGCAAACATTGACGGATTTGACGCAACAAAATATAAACTGGAATATGATAAATTATCCGTGATGGATAAATGGTTACTGTCCAAATTAAATACCGTGATCGGCGCTGTGGATGATAACCTTGGCAGTTACAAGATCCCGGAAGCTGCAAGAGCACTCGATGAGTTTGTGGACGATATGAGTAACTGGTACGTAAGACGCTCCCGTGAACGTTTCTGGGCAAAAGGAATGGAGCAGGATAAGATCAATGCCTACATGACACTTTACACAGCGTTAGTAGAGATCTGTAAATGTGCAGCACCAATGATCCCGTTCATGACAGAGGAAATCTATCAGAATCTTGTGTGCAGCATTGATAAAAATGCGCCGGAAAGTATTCATTTATGTGACTTCCCAACCGTTAATGAAGCATACATTGACAAAGAGTTAGAGAAAAATATGGATGAGGTATTAAAGATCGTGGTTATGGGTCGTGCGTGCCGTAATGCAGCAAACATCAAAAACCGTCAGCCGATCGGAAAGATGTTTGTCAAAGCTCCATTTGAACTTTCAGAGTACTTCAAAGAGATCATCGAAGATGAGCTGAATGTGAAGAAAGTTTCCTTTACCGATGACGTAAGCTCCTACACAAGCTATACGTTCAAACCACAGCTGCGTACCGTGGGACCAAAATATGGAAAATATTTAGGACAGATCCAGAAAGCTTTAGCAGAGCTTGACGGAAACGCTGCTATGGCAGAGTTAAAGGAAAATGGATTTATCACTTTGAAGTCTGTCAGTGATGATGTAAAATTAGCAGAGGAAGATCTGTTAATTACAATGACACAGATGGAAGGTTATGTAACGGAGGGGGACAATACAGTAACCGTTGTCCTTGATACCAACTTAACACCGGAGTTAATTGAAGAAGGATTTGTGCGTGAGATCATCAGCAAGATCCAGACTATGAGAAAAGAAGCAGGATTCGAAGTGATGGATAAGATCATGATCTCTTATCAGGCAGATGACAAAGTAGCTGCCATCTTTGACAAATATGGTGATGCGATCAAAGCAGATGTACTCGGACTTGATGTTGTAGCTGGCAGTGTGGATGGATACGAGAAAGAATGGAATATTAATGGGGAAACCGTTCTTTTAGGTGTAAAAAAAGGAGAATAAGGAAATGTCTAAAACAGCAGCAGTCTTCAATAAGAAAAAATTTATCAATGATGTAACAGAGACAGTCCGTCATATGTACCGCAAACAGTTAAAAGAAGCAAGCCAGCAGGAGATTTTCCAGGCGGTATCCTACGTCGTAAAAGACGTTGTGATCGATGACTGGCTGGCAACCCAGCAGGCATTTGACGATCAGGATCCAAAGATTGTCTATTATATGTCAATGGAATTTCTGATGGGCCGTGCGCTTGGAAATAACCTGATCAATTTAAAAGCTTACAAAGAAGTGAAAGAAGCTCTGGAAGAAATCGGACTGAATCTTGACGTGATCGAAGATCAGGAGCCGGATCCGGCACTCGGAAACGGTGGTCTTGGACGTCTTGCAGCATGTTTTATGGAATCACTGGCAACACTTGGATACGCAGCTTACGGCTGCGGTATCCGTTACCGTTATGGTATGTTCAAACAGCAGATTTCGGATGGTTTTCAGGTAGAAGTACCGGATAACTGGTTAAAGAATGGCTATCCATTCGAACTTCGCAGACCGGAGTATTCCTATGAGATCAAATTTGGCGGCTATGTCCGTACCGAAGACATGGGAAATGGCAACACCAGATTTATCCATGAAGGCTATCAGTCCGTTATGGCAATCCCATACGATATGCCGATCGTAGGATATGATAATCATATGGTAAATACGCTGATGATCTGGGATGCAGAGCCTAAGGAAGGTTTCCAGTTAGATTCCTTTGATAAAGGAGATTATAACAAAGCGGTAGAGCAGGAAAACCTTGCTCGTAATCTGGTGGAAGTCCTTTATCCGAATGACAATCATATTCAGGGAAAAGAACTTCGTTTAAAACAGCAGTATTTCTTCGTATCTGCAAGTTTACAGCGTGCGATCGCCAGATTTAAAAAGCATCATGACGACATTCATAAGCTGCCGGAGAAAGCAGTATTCCAGATGAATGATACACATCCGACGGTTGCAGTGGCAGAGTTAATGCGTATTTTGCTGGATGAGGAAGACTTAAGCTGGGAGGATGCGTGGGATATCACAACCCACTGTGTTGCTTATACCAACCATACCATTATGGCTGAGGCTCTCGAAAAATGGCCGATCGAGATTTTCCAGAGACTGCTTCCGCGTGTATATCAGATCGTGGAAGAGATCAACCGCCGTTTTGTTTTACAGATCCAGGAGCAGTATCCGGGCAACAATGATAAAATTGCAAAAATGGCAATTTTATATGATGGTCAGGTAAAAATGGCGCATCTTGCGATCGTTGCAGGTTATTCTGTCAACGGTGTTGCCAGACTGCACACAGAGATTTTGAAAAAAGAGCAGTTAAAAGATTTCTATGAGATGATGCCGCAGAAGTTCAATAACAAAACCAATGGTATCACACAGAGACGTTTCTTAGCACATGCGAACCCGCTTCTGGCTGACTGGGTGACAGCACATGTGGGAGAAGGCTGGATCACAGACCTTTCCCAGATCAGGAAACTTGCGCCTTATGCAGATGATAAAAAAGCACAGCAGGAGTTTCTGAAGATCAAACACCAGAATAAAGTACGTCTTGCAAAATATATCAAAGAGCACAATGGAATTGATGTTGATCCGGATTCCATCTTTGATGTACAGGTAAAACGTCTTCATGAGTACAAACGTCAGCTGTTGAATATCCTTCATGTTATGTATCTCTATAATGAGATCAAAGAGCATCCGGATATGGAATTTGTTCCAAGAACATTCATTTTTGGTGCAAAGGCAGCAGCCGGTTATAAAAATGCAAAACTTACCATTAAACTGATCAACAGCGTTGCAGAAGTGATCAACAATGATAAGAGTATCAATAATAAGATCAAAGTGGTATTTATCGAGGACTACAAAGTTTCCAATGCAGAGTGGATCTTTGCAGCAGCAGATGTCAGCGAGCAGATTTCAACTGCAAGTAAAGAGGCATCCGGTACCGGTAATATGAAGTTCATGTTAAACGGTGCCCTGACACTTGGAACGATGGACGGTGCGAATGTAGAGATGTACGAGGAAGTAGGACCGGATAATATGTTCATTTTCGGTATGAGCTCTGACGAAGTCATCGCACATGAGCATAACCGTGATTATGATCCGATGCAGATTTTCAACACGGATCAGGATATCCGCAAAGTTCTGACACAGTTAGTGAACGGATTCTACTCACCGAATGACTCCGAACTTTTCCGTGACCTGTACAATTCACTGCTGAATACACACAGCACACAGTATGCGGATACTTACTTCATTCTTGCAGACTTCCGTTCTTATGCAGAAGCGCAGAAGAAGATCATGGAGTATTACAAGAACAAGAGCGCCTGGGCAAAGAGCGCTATCTTAAACACTGCACATTCCGGCAAGTTCTCATCCGACAGAACGATTCAGGAATATGTGGATGATATCTGGCATTTACCGAAGGTGAAGGTTGATGTGGAATAAAGTGATAAGAAAATAAAATTACAAGAAGGACAGTCCCTGTGAAAAAGGGGCTGTTTTTCTATATTTATGTTATGTCAAAAACAAATTGACAATTTTTTCGATACAAGTTATGGTAATAAGGAAATCTTTTTTATCAAATTGAGGGTGCAAGGTCTGCATAAAAATCCAGTTAAAACTGCAAGTGCAAAAAGCGACGAAACTATTTTCCTGAAATATCAGGTATATAGGAAGGAGCAATTATATATGGGAAAAAAAGTATTGAAAGCAGATACTGTAGTAAAGAATTACTGGCGGAATAACGAACAGTTTGCAGATATTTTTAATGCAGTTTTATTTAATGGAAATAAGGTTATAAAACCGGAAGAATTAGAAGATATGGATACAGAGGAATCTTTGGTATTAGAACACAAGGAGTATATACAGAGTATTGTGGCAGCAAGAGATAACGTTAAAATCAGAAAAAAATCTACCACTTATGATGCTGAATTTGTTATACTTGGATTGGAGGGACAGGAATGTATCCATTATGCAATGCCGTTAAGAGTGATGGGATATGATTATAGTACATACAAAAAGCAGTATGATGACAATGCGGCAAAGCGTAAAAAAGAAAAAGGATTAACAGAAGATGAATATCTGTCGGGAATGAAGAAAACAGATAAATTTATTCCTGTTATTACAATCGTTATCTATTATGGTGAGAAGCCGTGGGATGGAGCAGTATCTTTGCATGGGATGCTAAATATTCCAAAAGCAATGGAAACATTTGTGAATGATTATAAAATACATCTGGTGGAAGCCGGAAAAAATAATCTGGTATTGCATAATGTAAATAATCAGGATTTATTTAATCTGCTTGAAATTCTTTTAAGCAGAAGTGGAAGAACAGATGGAAAAAAAGAAAAAGCAATAGATTATACAAGAAAACATAAGGTAGACAAAGCTGTTATTATGACAGTAGCAGGCACTATGAATGGAAAAATTGATTATAATGAATTGATTGGGGAAGGAGAGAAAGGTATGGTCAGTGTATTTCAGGAAACATGGAATGAAGGAGAGGCAAAAGGTATTATTGAAATGGGGAATGACTTTGGACTTTCCGAGGAGGATATTTTAGCAAGACTTCAAAAAAAGTTGAATGTTTCACTGCAAAAAGCACAGGAATATCTTTACGCATATAGAAAACAGAACGCATAAGATATGCTCTCGGCGGTTTGCCTAACAATATCTTTGCTTCGCGCTATGTTTCTTATATTCCAAATAAAGAGCAGTTCATCGCCTATCATACAGTTACATTTAACGTTACCATTTATGAGATAGATTTGTTATACTTAAGTAGAAATTGCAAAAAAAATAGTTTGGAGAGGCAGCTATGGCAGAATTTATAAAATTACCTGTTGGAATTGACAATTTTGAAAAAATCCGCAGAGATGGTTTTTATTATGTTGATAAAACCAGTCTGATCGAGCAGCTTTTAAATAACTGGGGAGAGGTCAATCTGTTCACGCGTCCACGTCGGTTTGGTAAGACATTGAATATGAGTATGCTCAAATGTTTCTTTGAAATCGGTACAGATCAGTCGCTGTTTGAAGGATTATATATTTCTAAGAATAAGGCTTTATGTGATGCATATATGGGAAAGTATCCGGTCATATCAATCAGTTTAAAAGGGGTAAATGCAGACAGTTACGAAAATGCACGCAGCCTGTTGAAACGGATTGTGATGGAAGAAGCGAAAATGCACCGGATTATCATGAGTGGAAATAGGTTAGATGACATAGACAAGGCAGAATATATGTCGCTTGTTACAGGAGATATGGGCGAGGACACACTTGTATACAGTATGAAAACGCTGACTGCATTACTGGAAAAGTATTATGAGAAAAAAGTGATTGTACTCATTGATGCGTATGATGTACCTCTTGCCAAGGCAAACGAGAATGGTTACTATGACCAGATGGTTTTACTTGTCAGAAATTTATTTGAAAACGTGTTAAAGACAAACAGTAGTTTGAAATTTGCAGTTTTAACAGGCTGTCTGCGTGTGGCAAAGGAGAGCATTTTTACAGGACTGAACAATTTTAAGACAAATTCAATCCTTGATGAAGAGTATGATGAGACGTTTGGATTTGTCGATGATGAAGTGAAAGAAATGCTTCATTATTACGGTCAGGATACACACTATGAAACGGTAAAAGAGTGGTATGACGGATACCGCTTTGGAAATGCAGATGTTTATTGCCCGTGGGATGTCATTAATTATTGCGATGCGCACAGAAGGAATCCGATGCTTCCACCAGAGAATTATTGGACTAATACCAGTGGAAACGATGTGCTGAAACATTTTATAGAAAGTGCAGGAGCAGCAAAGGGGCTGGCAAAAACAGACTTAGAGAGACTTGTAAATGGTGAAATCGTAGAAAAAGATATACGTGAGGATCTGACTTATAATGAACTGTATGCATCCATGGATAACCTTTGGAGTACACTTTTCATGACGGGATATCTTACACATAAAGACAGAGTTGATACAAAAAGATTCAGACTTGCAGTGCCAAACAGAGAAATCCGGAACATTATCACGGAGCAGGTTCTGGCTTTGTTTAAGCAGAATGTGGAAAAAGACGGACAGCGTCCGTGATACTTAATGTAAGGTTATGTTAGAAGAAAACTAATTTCAAGAAAGATGTGACATGTAAAAATGTTGCATCTTTCTTTTTTATTGTTGCAGTCTGCGGTCAATTGGTTGCAATGTAAAAACGAACATGATAATGTGATAGTAACAGGAAACGGAAGATGCGCAGAAGCGCAAAACAAGGAGGCTAAATCCTCTCCTCACAAGGGTTCGGATTTTGCTTCGCAAAACAAGGAGGATTTTATGATCTGGGAAGATGTATTAGCAAAATTTAAAGAGTTATTTGGGGATGAGGGCGAAATCGGTGTTTATTTTGCACCGGGACGTGTGAACATGATCGGTGAGCATACCGATTACAACGGAGGACACGTTTTCCCTTGTGCACTCACCATTGGTACATATGGTGTGGCAAGAAAAAGAGATGACAAGAAACTTCGTTTCTATTCTATGAATTTTGAGCAGCTCGGTGTGATCGAGTCCTCAGTAGAAGGTTTAAAACCGGAAAAAGAAGCTGACTGGACGAACTATCCAAAGGGAGTTATGTGGGCATTTGGCGAGAAGGGAATGAAAGTAGAGCAGGGTATGGATCTTGTTTTATTTGGAAATATTCCAAACGGCTCCGGACTTTCTTCTTCTGCATCAGTTGAAGTTCTGACCGGATATATTTTAAAAGATATGTTTGGATTTGACGTAACAAATCAGGATCTTGCGCTGATCGGACAGTTCGCTGAAAATAAATTCAACGGCGTAAACTGTGGTATCATGGATCAGTTTGCGATTGCAATGGGAAAAGCAGGTCATGCGATTTTCCTTGACACAGCAACTTTAAAATATGAGTATGCACCGATCAAACTGGAAAATGCAAAGATCGTGATCTCCTGCAGCAACAAAAAACGTGGGCTTGGAGATTCCAAATACAATGAGAGAAGAAGTGAGTGCGAGACTGCACTGGCAGAACTCCAGAAAGTTGTTAAAATTGATTCCCTTGGTGAACTCACGGAGGAACAGTTTGAACAGTACAAAGATGCGATCAAAGATCCTGTCAGGGTAAAACGTGCAAAACATGCGGTTTATGAGAACCAGAGAACCATCAAGGCAGTGGAAGCATTAAAGAATAACGATGTTGCTCTGTTTGGTGAGTTAATGAACGCCTCCCATGTTTCACTTCGTGATGATTACGAAGTAACCGGTATCGAGCTTGACACATTGGTGGAAGAGGCATGGAAAGTAGACGGAGTGATTGGTTCCCGCATGACAGGTGCAGGATTCGGTGGATGTACCGTCAGCATCGTAAAAGATGAGGCAGTGGATTCCTTTATTGAAAAAGTAGGTGCTGCTTACAAAGATAAAATCGGTTACGCTGCTGATTTCTATGTAGTTGAGATCGGTGACGGTCCAGTAAAATTGGATTAATAATTCTTAAATAAAGAGGATAACACAATGATTCAGGAAAGAATTTTAGAATTGACAGAATATGGTCTTGTGACCGGGCTGGTAGAGCCGGAAGACAGGAGATTTACCATTAACCGCCTGTTAGAACTTTTTCATCTGGATGAATTAGAAGATGAAGTGGCAGCAGCCTATGCAAAGAGAACTCCGATGACACAGGAGAGTGCAGAGGCAGCATTGGAAGGCATCTTAAATGAGATGCTCGATTATGCGGCAGAAGATGGACTGATGCCGGAGGATACGATCACATACAGGGATCTGTTCGATACAAAGATCATGAGTATGCTTGTGCCGAGACCAAGCGAAGTGATCAAAAAATTCCAGGCACTCTATCAGATCAGTCCAAAGGAAGCAACCGATTATTTTTACAAATTAAGCAGAGATACAAACTACATTCGTAGATACCGTATCAAAAAAGACCAGAAATGGACTGCAGATACCGAGTTTGGAACATTGGATATCACCATCAATCTCTCCAAACCGGAAAAAGATCCGAAGGCGATCGCAGCAGCCAAGCTTGCAAAACAGAGCGGTTATCCAAAATGCCTTCTGTGCAAAGAAAACGAGGGATATGCAGGACGTGTGAACCATCCAGCAAGACAGAACCACAGGATCATTCCGGTAACGATCAACCACAGTGACTGGTTTTTCCAGTATTCACCATATGTTTACTACAATGAACACTGTATCGTTTTTAACGCAGAGCATACACCGATGAAAATCGAGAAAGCAACCTTTGGAAAACTGTTGGATTTTGTAGAGCAGTTCCCACATTACTTTGTCGGATCGAATGCTGACCTTCCGATCGTTGGTGGATCTATTTTGAGCCACGATCATTTTCAGGGTGGACATTATGAGTTCGCGATGGCAAAAGCACCGGTGGAAAAAGAGCTGGTCTTCAAGGAATTTGAGGATGTGAAAGCCGGAATCGTAAAATGGCCAATGTCCGTGATCCGTATCAGCGCACCACAAAAAGAGCGCCTGATCGAGCTCGCAGATAAGATTTTACTTGCATGGAGAGGTTATACGGATGAAGATGCATTTATTTTTGCAGAGACAGAGGGCGAACCACACAACACGATCACTCCTATCGCAAGAAAACGCGGCAATGATTATGAGTTAGATCTTGTACTCCGCAATAATATCACGACAGAGGAGCATCCGCTGGGTGTTTACCATCCACATGCAAAACTTCATCATATCAAAAAAGAAAACATTGGTCTGATCGAGGTTATGGGACTTGCAGTGCTTCCAGCCAGATTAAAAGATGAGATGGCAGCATTAGAGCAGGCAATCTTAGACGGCGCAGAAATCCGTGAGGATGAAGTGCTTGCAAAACATGCAGACTGGGTGGAGGAATTTCTGCCTAAGTATGGATTTACAGCAGGAAGTGGTCTGGAAGGTGAGATTACACCGGAAAAATTACATGAGATCATTCAGACAGAAATTGGTCTTGTGTTCAAGGAAGTTTTATTGGACGCAGGTGTTTACAAGTGCACAGAGGAAGGCAGAAAGGCATTCCGTAAGTTTGTAGATACCGTTAATGCATAAAAATACAGGGGAGTATTTTTAAATAGAAGAGAAACTGTCCGGGCAGTATCCGTAAGGAAAATGTCCAGTGGCAGTTTTCTTTTTTTCTCTATTTACTTTCATACAGTATTGTTGTAAAGTAATAATTGTTCCGTAGATCTGTACATTTACGGTGCAGACAGCAGGAAAAACATTCGAGAGTAAGAAAACAGTGAGGAAGAGAATATGATTTCACAGAAAATACAGAAGGCATTGCAGGGAAGTTCTGCAATCCGTGCAATGTTTGTAGAGGGAAATGAACTTGCCGCCAGGGTGGGAAGAGAGAACGTGTATGATTTTTCATTGGGGAATCCTGCAACACCGGCTCCGGCAGCATTGAACGAGGCAATTAAGCAACTGGTGGATGAGACCGATCCGCTGGTTTTACATGGATATATGGACAACGCCGGTTACCCGGATGTTCGTCAGGCGGTTGCAGAGAACTTAAACAAGCGTTTTGGAACTGCATTTACTTCCCATAATATTGTGATGACAGTGGGAGCAGCGGGAGGATTGAACATTATTTTTAAAACAATCTTAGATCCGGGTGACGAGGTGATCGTGTTTGCCCCATATTTCGGAGAGTACAAGAGTTATGCAGCCAATTTTGATGCGGAAGTCGTGGAAGTGGCACCGGATTTTGAAACATTCCAGCCAGATCTGATGGCATTTGAAAAAGCGATCAATGAAAAGACCAAGGCAGTGATCGTGAACACACCAAACAATCCGACAGGTGTGATCTATCATGAAGAAACCATGAAAAAGATGGCTGAGACTCTGGAAAAGAAGGAAAAAGAGATTGGACACGAAATTTATCTGATTTCCGATGAGCCTTACCGTGAACTTGTCTACGATGGAAATCAAGAGGATTTCCTGACGAAATACTATAGGAATACAATTGTAGGTTATTCCTTCAGCAAATCCCTTTCCCTTCCGGGTGAGCGTATTGGATATGTGGTTGTTCCGGATGAGGTGGAAAATGCAGATCAGGTCATTGACGGCATTGTTGTATCCAACCGTACCCTCGGCTTTGTGAATGCGCCATCCCTGCTTCAGAAAGCAGTTGCAAAATGTCTGGATGAGAAAACCAATCTGGCATTTTATGATGAAAACAGAAAGATGTTATACGAAGGACTGCAAAAGCTAGGTTTTCACTGCATCAAACCGGAAGGCGCTTTTTATATGTGGGTAAAATCTCCGGATGCAGACGAAGAAAAATTTGTTGTAGCAGGTAAAAAATACAATATCATCATGGTAAAGGGCAGCGCATTCGGATGTGCAGGCTATGTCCGTCTTGCTTACTGTGTTTCCCATGAGACGGTGAAAAATGCCCTGACTGCGTTTGAAAAACTGGCAGAAGATTACGGATTGTATACAGAATGAAATGAGCAGATTGTAATGAATTTGTGAAATATATCAGGAAAATCGAGAGAGTGGAGAGAGTAAAATTTATGAGTAACTGGGAAGAATATGTAAGGACAGTGGAACCGTATGTTCCGGGAGAGCAGCCAAACCAGCCGGACATGATCAAATTGAATACCAACGAAAACCCATATCCGCCTGCACCGGGCGTAGTAGAGGCTTTGAAGAACTTTGATACGGACAAATTGAGACTTTATCCGGAACCGACCTGTAAAGTGTTAGTCGATGCGATCGCAGATTATTATGGAATCAGGAGCAGTCAGGTGTTTACCGGTGTCGGTTCGGATGATGTGCTTGCCATGATATTTATGACATTTTTTAACAGCAAAAAGCCGATCCTGTTTCCGGATATCACCTATTCTTTTTATGATGTGTGGGCAAATATGCTTCGGATTCCGTTTGAGACAAAAGCGTTGGATGATGATTTCCAGATCAAAAAAGAGGACTATTATGGGGAAAACGGCGGCGTGGTGTTCCCAAATCCGAATGCACCGACCGGAATCCTCATGCCGCTTTCAGAGATCGAGGATATCATTGCACACAACCGCGATGTGATCGTAGTTGTGGATGAGGCATACATTGATTTTGGCGGGGAGTCTGCGCTGCCTCTGATCGAAAAATATGACAATCTTCTCGTGGTACAGACCTTTTCAAAATCGCGTTCCCTGGCAGGTATGCGGCTTGGGTTTGCGATGGGAAATGAAAAGCTGATTCGGTATATCAATGATGTGAAATATTCTTTCAATTCCTACACGCTCAATCAGACAGCGCTTGTACTTGGTGTGCAGGCGATCAGGGACAGGGAGTATTTTGAGGAAACCTGTGCGAAAGTCATCGCTACAAGGGAATGGACGAAGTGCGAACTGAAAAAGCTTGGATTTTCCTTTGGGGATTCCATGAGCAACTTTATTTTTGCAACACATGAAAGAGTTCCTGCAAAAGAAATATTTGAAGCACTCCGGGAGCATAACATTTTCGTGCGCTATTTTACCAAGCCGAGAATTAGCAATTATCTGCGTATCAGCATCGGAACCCAGCAGGAGATGGAGCGTCTGACCGATTTTCTGGCTGTTTTTCTGGGAGAATAACAGTATGCCGTCAGTTGTTTCACAAGCATGCATTTTTCGTACTAAGT
>OGYC01002530.1_pt1 | contig 12479 bp, 9 predicted proteins | sample 1576461 | NCBI WGS metagenome assembly OGYC01 (sample SAMEA3541569, study PRJEB24748) | human gut metagenome | biome: human gut; feature: human-associated habitat; material: faeces | place: China | collected 2012 | reverse complement strand
GATTATCATAAGATCGTTGAAGAACTGGCAATCACTCTTTATGGAAACATCAGCCGCTCCATCGAAAATTTTGAGCAGACGGAAAAGAAAGTCTGAAATAGTATAACTACTTTACAAAAAGGGCAGGATGATAAAAACTTTATCATTTGCCCTCTTTTGTAAATTGGTTTTCTTATAAAAAAGAAGTAGGATACTACTTGTAAACAGGAAAAACATTTGAGAGTCATCAAAGAAAGGTGGTAATCATTATGACAAAGAAGAATAACATCGGACTGGGACTGGCAGCGCTGGCAGTCGGTGCAGGCGCTGTGGCAGCAGTAACCAAAGGACATAAGGCAGAGGTGAAAAAGGAGGAGAGAAAGGCAGCCGTCAAGGCAGCCAAGAAAGACTACCGCAACACCGAGCTTGGAAGATACGACAAGAACAGCAAAGGCATCTATTATTCCAACGGTAACTACGAAGCCTTCGCAAGACCTAAGAAGCCCGCAGGAGTGGACGAGAAGAACGCTTACATCGTAGGCAGCGGTCTGGCATCTTTAGCAGCAGCGTGCTTCCTGGTACGTGACGGACAGATGCCCGGTTCCCATATTCACATCTTAGAGGCAATGGATATCGCAGGCGGTGCTTGTGACGGCATCTTCGATCCCAGCAGAGGCTATGTTATGCGTGGCGGACGTGAGATGGAGAACCATTTCGAATGTCTGTGGGATCTGTTCCGCAGTATTCCCTCTCTGGAAGTACCCGGAGCCAGCGTACTGGACGAGTATTACTGGTTGAACAAGGAAGATCCCAACTACTCTCTGTGCCGTGCGACAAAGGATTGCGGACAGGATGCCCATACCGATGGCAAGTTCAACTTAAGCCAGAAGGGCTGCATGGAGATCATGAAGCTGTTCATGACAAAGGACGAGGATCTGTATGACAAGACCATCGAAGATGTTTTCGATGATGAAGTATTTAATTCCACCTTCTGGTTATACTGGAGAACCATGTTCGCTTTCGAGAACTGGCACAGCGCACTGGAAATGAAGCTTTACTTCCAGAGATTCATCCATCATATTTCCGGACTGCCTGACTTCAGTGCCCTGAAATTCACCAAGTACAACCAGTACGAGTCTCTGATCCTTCCCATGAAGAAGTATCTGGAGGCAGCAGGTGTGGACTTCCAGTTCAACACCGAAGTGACAAATGTTATTTTTGATATCAATGACGGCAAAAAGGTGGCAAAGGCTATCGAGTGCAAGGTAAAAGGTGTAGAGAAGGGCATTGTCCTCACCGAGAACGATCTGGTATTCGTTACCAACGGAAGCTGTACTGAGGGTACCATCTACGGCGACCAGAACCATGCACCCAACGGTGATGCGGAGGTTCGTACCAGTGGCGTATGGAGTCTGTGGAAAAATATCGCAAAACAGGATCCTTCCTTCGGACATCCCGAGAAGTTCTGTTCCGATGTTTCCAAGACCAACTGGGAATCCGCTACCGTGACCACACTGGATGACAAGATCATTCCTTATATCACAAATATCTGTAAGCGCGATCCCAGAAGCGGTAAGGTCGTAACCGGTGGTATCGTAAGCTGCCAGGATTCCAAGTGGCTCATGAGCTGGACCATCAATCGTCAGGGACAGTTCAAGGAACAGGACAAGAATCAGGTATGTGTATGGGTATATGGCCTGTTCACTGACGTACCCGGCGATTATATTAAGAAACCCATGAAGGATTGTACCGGCAAAGAGATCACCGAAGAGTGGTTGTATCACTTAGGTGTGCCCGTAGAAGATATTGAGGATCTGGCAGAGCACAGTGCAGTCTGCGTACCTACCATGATGCCTTATATCACTGCATTCTTCATGCCCAGAACCAAGGGTGACCGTCCCGATGTCATCCCCGATGGCTGCGTGAACTTCGCTTTCTTAGGACAGTTCGCAGAGACCCCGAGAGACACTGTATTCACCACAGAGTATTCCGTGAGAACTGCTATGGAGGCTGTTTACGGACTGTTAGGTGTGGATAGAGGTGTGCCTGAGGTATGGGGCAGCGTCTATGATATCAGAGAGCTTCTGGACAGTAGCGTGAAGCTGATGGATGGCATGTCTCCTCTGGAGATCGAACTGCCCGGACCCTTGAATGCCCTGAAGAAGCCGCTGCTTCGCGTAGTGAAAGGTACCGTAGTGGAAAAACTGCTGCGTGATCACAACGTGATCAAAGACGGTATGCTGGAATAAATTCATTTATTAAAATAACGAAAGGAGCAGATTCTATACAAAGGAGTCTGCTCTTATTGTTTGTGAAAATTATTTTCTTAATAGATCCATATCTGATCCACGGCAGTGTAAGAGGCGATGATGAAAACAAAAAAAAGACTCAAAAATATGTTGTTACCTGCGTAAAAACCATGTGAAGAAAGTTGAACAAATGTAAGCGGTTACATAATACTAAAGTACTAGACAAAACAAACAAAAGTACAATACAAAAATTTGACATTATGCACGAAAATAAGTACTCTGTCAAAAAATTATCAATTTCGTCTTGATATTCCTTTGGCAGATTGTTACAATATCAAAGTACTAAAAACCGAAGCTGAAATGCTCCGGTAGTGGTTTGGGTTACAAAGTTTTGTCAAAAATATTATAAAAAGGGAGACAAAGAAGTATGAAGAAATGGGTATATTTGTTTACCGAAGGTAATGCAAACATGCGCGAACTGCTTGGTGGTAAAGGTGCGAACCTGGCTGAGATGACCAACATTGGTCTGCCGGTTCCTCAGGGCTTCACCATTACAACAGAGGCATGTACACAGTATTATGAAGATGGACGCGAGATCAATGAAGAGATCCAGGGTCAGATCAACGAGTACATTACTAAGATGGAAGAGATCACCGGCAAAAAGTTCGGCGACCACGAGAATCCTCTGTTAGTATCCGTTCGTTCCGGCGCGAGAGCATCCATGCCCGGTATGATGGATACCATCCTGAACCTTGGTCTGAATGAGACCGTTGTTAACGTAATCGCTGAGAAGTCCGGCAACCCCCGTTGGGCTTGGGACTGCTATAGAAGATTTATCCAGATGTATTCCGACGTTGTTATGGAAGTAGGTAAGAAGTACTTCGAGCAGCTGATCGATGCAATGAAAGAGAAGAAGGGTGTTAAGCAGGACGTTGAGCTTACCGCTGACGATCTGAAGGAACTGGCTGGTCAGTTCAAGGCTGAGTACAAGGCTAAGATCGGTGTAGACTTCCCTGATGATCCCAAGGAACAGCTGATGGGCGCTATCAAGGCTGTATTCCGTTCCTGGGACAACCCTCGTGCAAACGTTTATCGTCGTGACAATGATATCCCTTATTCCTGGGGTACTGCTGTTAACGTTCAGTCTATGGCATTCGGTAACATGGGTGATGACTGTGGTACCGGTGTTGCATTTACCAGAGATCCGGCTACCGGCGCTAAGGGACTGTTCGGTGAGTTCCTGACCAACGCACAGGGCGAGGACGTAGTAGCAGGTGTTCGTACACCTATGAAGATCGCTGAGATGGCTGACAAATTCCCCGAGGCATTTGCTCAGTTCCAGGAAGTATGTAAGACTCTGGAAGATCATTACAGAGATATGCAGGATATGGAGTTCACCGTTGAGCATGGTAAGCTGTACATGTTACAGACCAGAAACGGTAAGAGAACCGCTCAGGCAGCTCTGAAGATCGCTTGTGATCTGGTAGATGAGGGCATGAGAACCGAGGAAGAGGCAGTTGCAATGATCGATCCTCGTAACCTGGATACTCTGTTACATCCCCAGTTCGATACCGCTGCTCTGAAAGCTGCAACTCCTATCGGCAAGGGTCTTGGTGCTTCTCCCGGAGCTGCTTGCGGTAAGATCGTATTCACTGCAGAAGATGCAGAAGAATGGCATGCAAGAGGAGAGAGAGTTGTTCTGGTTCGTCTGGAGACCTCTCCCGAAGATATCACCGGTATGAAGGCTTCCCAGGGTATCCTGACCGTTCGTGGTGGTATGACCTCTCACGCAGCAGTAGTTGCTCGTGGTATGGGTACCTGCTGTGTATCCGGTTGTGGCGACATCGCTATGGATGAGGAGAACAAGCAGTTCACTCTGGCTGGTAAGACCTTCCATGAAGGTGACTGGCTGTCCATCGATGGTACTACCGGTAACATCTATGATGGCGAGATCAAGACTGTTGACGCTACCATCGCAGGTGAGTTCGGCCGTGTAATGGCTTGGGCTGACAAATATCGTAAGTTAAAAGTTCGTACCAATGCAGATACTCCCGCAGATGCTAAGAAAGCTCGTGAACTGGGCGCTGAAGGAATCGGTCTGTGCCGTACTGAGCATATGTTCTTCGAAGAGGACAGAATCGCAGCATTCCGTGAGATGATCTGTTCCGATACAGTAGCGGAGAGAGAAGCAGCACTGGAGAAGATCCTGCCTTATCAGCAGAACGATTTCAAGCAGCTGTACGAGGCTCTGGAGGGCAACCCTGTTACCATCCGTTTCCTGGATCCGCCTCTGCATGAGTTCGTTCCTACCGAGGAAGCTGACATTGAGAAGCTGGCTAAGGCACAGGGCAAGAGCGTAGAGACCATCAAGACCATTATCGCTTCCCTGCATGAGTTCAACCCTATGATGGGTCACAGAGGATGCCGTCTGGCTGTTACTTATCCTGAAATTGCCAAGATGCAGACCAAGGCTGTTATCCGTGCGGCAATCGAGGTTAAGAAGGCACATCCCGACTGGAATGTAGAGCCCGAGATCATGATTCCTCTGGTATGTGAAGTGAAAGAGCTTAAGTTTGTTAAGAAGGTAGTTGTAGAGACCGCTGATGCTGAGATCGCAGCTGCAGGTGTAGATATGAAGTACGAAGTGGGTACCATGATCGAGATCCCCAGAGCAGCTCTGACTGCTGATGAGATCGCTAAGGAAGCTGATTTCTTCTGCTTCGGTACTAACGACCTGACCCAGATGACCTTCGGCTTCTCCCGTGATGATGCAGGTAAGTTCCTGAACGCTTACTATGACACCAAGATCTTCGAGAATGATCCGTTCGCTAAGCTGGATCAGACCGGTGTCGGCAAGCTGATGGAGATGGCTATCAAGCTTGGTAAGCCTGTAAATCCTAAGCTGCACGTTGGTATCTGTGGTGAGCACGGTGGAGATCCTTCTTCCGTAGAGTTCTGCCACAAGATCGGTCTGGATTATGTATCCTGCTCACCTTTCCGTGTACCTATCGCAAGACTGGCTGCTGCACAGGCTGCTATTGCTGATAAGTAGGATTGTTGGAGTGCGTGGCACGGAGCGATCCGTAGGTATTAAAGTCGCGGGCTTTTGACCCCGACATCATATTAGAGAGGGTATTACAATATAAGAAACCCCCATGGTTCGTAAGAATCATGGGGGTTTTGGGCGTGGAAAAATAAAAATGTAAAAAAGTGCGGAATGTGTTATACTATAACTGATTTGCGGTCATGCACAGGAATCATAAATGATAGAAAAACAGGATACTACAATGGGAAATTATCAGGAACAATATAATCAGGAATTACATCAGCAGGAGATCCGCTCCAACTTGCAGACTCTGAAGGGTTTTTTTTGGATATTTGCGACCATTTTGATGATCTGGGTACTGACACTGCTACGGATTTTTATCGTGGATGCTGGAATTTTTACAATGGCAGTGGGAATGTCTGCGGTCATAGGAATCCCAATAGTCTATATTTATAAAAAAGTGGACTTGTCGAAGCAATGGGTCAAATATGTGTTTCTGACGCTGATCTGCATAATTTCAGCGATCTTTGCTGCTTTTTTATCTTTTCACGCAGTTCTTATTTATGTGTTGCCGTTGCTTTTGGCGGTGCAGTACCGACAGAAGAGGAGTCTGTGGATCACGTATTTCGTGAATGATATCACCATGACGATCAGTATGCTGGCAGGCTTTTATTACGGTATATGTGATCTGAACCTGCTGCTTGGAAGTAATCATACAAGAAGCTGGTATATGGAGCAGTGGAGTGCAGGAGCTTTACAGTTTGAGCTTGAGCCGGATCCGGTATTTGTAATACTGTTCTATGGGGCATTACCGCGGGCAGTGATCCTTCTGGTATTCACAGTCATCCTGCGATATATCAGTATCAGTGGGCATACGGATGCACAAAGGATCGCGGATCTGACTTATCGCAAAGAGACCGATCTGGGAACGCATGTGTACAATAAGAACAAATATGAGGAAATGATCGAGACTTATTATCCGGAAGTACGCAGACTGGCGGCTATTTTCTGGGATGTGAATAATTTAAAATATGTCAATGATAAATACGGTCACGCCGCCGGGGATGTTCTGATTCAGACATTATCCTCCGTACTGTATGAATTGTCTACGGACAGACGCAAGGTTTATCGTGTGGGCGGGGATGAGTTTGTTATGATTATCGAGAATCCGGTAGAAACCGAGATAGAGTCCATGATAGAGACTGTAAAGGCCGATCTCATGGAAAAAGACGGGCAGGGAGACATACCGATCTCCAGCGCAGTAGGCTGGGCGGAGGGCTGCGGCGTGGATATCCGCAAGATCGTCAATGAGGCGGATACGAAGATGTATGAAAATAAAAAACGCGGAAAGGGAGGGAGAGAATAGATGGCAAACTGGGTGAGTGCCGGCTGCGGCGTCATTGCAAATGAACTTGCGCAGGCAATGGAAAAAAGAGGACAGAAACTGTATGGTGTCGTGAACCGTACGCAGGAGAGAGCAGTAGCTTTTGCGGAGAAATACGGTGTGCAGAATGTATTTACAAGTTTTGAGGAGGTCTGTGCGGATCCGGCGGTGGATATCATCTATATCTCTACGCCTCATAATACGCATATTCAATTTTTACGAAAAGCTCTGGCAGCAGGTAAGCATGTGTTGTGCGAGAAATCCATTACGTTAAACTCCGAAGAACTGGAAGAAGCCATGCAGCTGGCGAAGGAGCACGGCGTGGTACTGGCAGAAGCTATGACAATCTACCATATGCCAATCTATAAGGAACTGTTAAAACGAGTGAATGCGGGTGACCTCGGAGAACTTCGTGTGATACAGATGAACTTCGGAAGCTATAAGGAATATGACATGAAGAACCGGTTCTTCAACCGGAATCTGGCGGGCGGTGCATTATTGGATATCGGAGTATATGCGCTCTCTTTTGTAAGAATGTTCTTAAGCTCCTATCCGGATCAGATTGCCTCCCAGGTGAAGCTTGCACCTACGGGAGTGGATGAGCAGGCGGGGATCCTTTTAATGAATCCGAAGCAGGAAATGGCGACAGTGACATTATCTCTGCATGCCAAGCAGCCCAAGCGTGGCATGCTCTCTTTTGACAAGGCTTATGTGGAGATGTATGAATATCCCAGAGGGCAGAAGGCAGTGATCACCTACACGGAGGATGGTCATACGGAAGAGATCACGGCAGGATCCACAGCCGATGCCCTGGTCTATGAGGCAGAGGATATGGAGCGGGCCATTGTCGGACAACCGGAGGTCATGAAGCTGAATTATACGGAAGATGTCATGCATATGATGACAGAGATCCGAAAACAGTGGGGACTGACCTATCCGGAGGAACTTAAGTAGACCATACTTTTCAGACAATAATATCAGAATTACAGGAGCGATAAATGATACGAAAATCAAGTCTGAGGAAGAGACTTCTGGCAGCGGGACTTATGCTGATATTTAGTATGAGCGGTTGCGGAACATATAATGAGATAGAGTTAACAGGGAGTGGTGGAATAGAAGCTGCGGCAACGGTGGATCCTGCTGAGGTGACCGCTACCGGAGAAACAGCATCGGATGTCACGGGTGGAGATGCCACAGCCCAAAAAACTGCGGAGGAGACGAATAAAGTGACCCCTGAGCCTGCCCCGGTTCCCCAGGAGCTGACTACTGCGGACCGAATGGTGAACCGGACGAAAGTGAAAGGTATCTATGTCACCGGTCCTAAGGCTGGCAGCACCGGAATGGAGGAGCTGATCGGGCTGGTGGATGAGACGGAACTGAACGCTATGGTCATTGATGTGAAAAATGATGAAGGAAATGTGACGTTTAGGCTGACGAATGAGGAGATTACCCAGAACATTCCTGTACTGGACCAGATATCCGAAATGCAGGCAGGAGTGCGCTACATCCGAGATATTCAGGCTCTGATGCAGGAACTGAAGGATCATAATATTTATACCATTGCGAGGATCGTATGTTTCAAGGATCCCATTCTGGCGGCGGCGAGACCGGAACTGGCACTGACGAAACCAGGCGGCAAGCCGGTGACGGATGCTAACGGCCTGGCATGGGTGAATCCATACAGGCAGGAGGTCTGGGAATATCTGACAGAACTTGCCGAGATGGCAGCAGACCTTGGATTCGATGAGATCCAGTACGATTATGTGCGTTTTCCGGTGGGATCAGATGCCAATGCGGCGGACTACGGTGTGGATATGGAAGCCTATCCGAAGAGACAGGCAATACAGGATTTTCTCGTCTATGCAGGAGACAGACTTCATGAAAAGGGATGCGTGGTTACGGCGGATGTCTTCGGCACTATCATCGGAAGTGAGATCGATGTGCAGACAGTAGGGCAGGATTACACAGCGTTGGGACAGACCGTGGATGCTATCAGTCCCATGGTGTATCCCTCTCATTATGCGAACGGGGTATTTGGACTGAAAGTACCGGATGCGAATCCTTACGAGACGGTATTGGCGGCAATGCAGGGGTCTGTCGAAGAACTGCAGGAGATTCCGGTGGAAGAGCGGGCTGTGGTGAGACCCTGGCTGCAGGCATTTACTGCCACCTGGGTTCCGGGACATATTTCTTATAATGGAACACAGATCAGGGAACAGATCCAGGCAGTTTATGATGCCGGTTATGAAGAATGGATCCTGTGGAATGCAACGAACCGTTACTCCGCGGAAGGACTGCTTGGTGCAGATGAGGTAGTGGATAATGAAGATAATTAATAAGATCATGATAGGAATCGCAGTGCTCTGCCTGTTATTGTGTGGCGGAGTTTTGGCGTTTGCCCTAAATCCGGACATGACCGGTTCGTTGGCACAGATGCTGTACGGAACCGAAAACAATGCAGAGGCTGTAACAGAGGCAGCAGAGGAAATCGGAAATCCCGGCAATATAGGTACAGGTACAGATGGAAGTGTTTCGGTAACACTGCCAGATCAGCCTGAAAACAGTCTGAGCGATTACATCAATCCGAATCCCCAGGAACCCCTGCGATATCCCGGCGGTAATACCGGAAGCTCTGACAGCGGCACAACAGCCACACCGGCTCCAAGAAGTGACGCTGTGACGGATTTAAACTCTTATTATGCAAACTGTATTACACAGTTAAGCATCCTGGGGAGCGGCGACCAGCATTTTGACAATGTGGTGCCAAAGAGTCTGTGGAGTACCATTGAGCAGGCGTATCATACCGGAGCCTACGAGCAGGGATATGTGGCGGAAGTACTGAAAAAGCTTGGCATGCAGAACTTTGCGATTCAGCTGCAGCTGGTAGATCTCGGGGATGGGTATTACAGAGTATATCACAATGTGGTGACCTACTAAGAGGAACGTACAATATTTATAAAAGTGAGAAACACCAATATCTTAGACTGTCGGTGTTATTTTTAAGTTCAAAATAAGAATCATTACTATTATTATTGACAGATAATTACAGTTACGCTATAATCAGGGTATGAAATACATAAGAGATACGAAAAGAGAAATACAAAGTAAATAAATTGTGTGATGTAAGAGATACTAAAAGAAAACAACTCGCAGGAGAAAAGGAGAAGTTATATGAATCATAAGGCAATGTACAAGTTAAGCTACGGATTATACATTGTAACCACACGGGATGCAGAGAAGGTAAATGGCTGTATCGTCAATACCGCGATTCAGGCAGCTTCCACTCCGAATCAGATCTGCATCTGCATTAACAAGGCAAACTATACCCACGATATGCTGTTAAACACCGGTGTGTTTAATGTGTCCGTACTCAGCAGGACGGCAGAGTTTCCGCTGTATGAGCGGTTTGGTTTTCAGTCAGGCAGGGAAGTAGATAAATTTGCGGATTATACAGCATATAAAAATGCAGAGAACGGCGTGCCCTATATCATAGAAGGCACTAACGCATACATTGCAGTAAAAGTTACACAGACCGTGGATCTGGGATCCCATACTATGTTCATCGGAGAAGTGACGGAGATGGAAGTTTTAAGTGAAGAGCCATCCGCAAACTATGAGTATTATCAGGAAAATGTAAAGCCCAAGCCGGTAGAGGCAGGGAAGACTGCGGACGGTCAGACCGTATGGCGCTGCACCATCTGCGGCTATGAGTATGTGGGAGAGGAACTGCCGGAGGATTTTATCTGTCCGCTGTGTAAGCATCCGGCATCTGATTTTGAAAAAATCATAAAGTAGACGACAGGAGGTTAGAATTATGAGTATCGACAGTAGAAAAGTGGTAATAGTGGGCTGCGGATTTGTAGGATCTTCTTCTGCATTTGCCCTGATGCAGAGTAAGCTTTTTTCGGAAATGGTATTGATCGACGCCGATCATGATCGTGCGGAAGGAGAAGCTATGGATATCAGTCATGGCATGGCATTTGCCAGTCCCATGAAGATCTATGCGGGTTCGTATGATGATATTACGGATGCCGCAGTCATTGTGATCACTGCCGGTGCCAACCAGAAGCCCGACGAGACGAGACTGGATCTGATCCGGAAAAACAGTGCCATAATGAAGTCCATTATCGGGGAGATCAAAAAGAGACCCTTTGAAGGAATCCTGCTCATTGTCTCCAATCCGGTAGACATTCTGACTTATATAGCCCTGAAGGAATCCGGCTATCCGGCCAACCGTGTCATCGGTTCCGGAACTGTACTGGATACCGGCAGATTCCGGTATGAACTGGGAGAACATCTGGGTGTGGACAGCAGAAGTATTCATGCCTTTATTATCGGTGAACATGGAGACAGTGAATTGGCAGCCTGGAGCGAGGCGAGAGTCGGTGGAATGCCTATCAACGATTTCTGTGAACTGCGGGGACATTATGACCATGAGGTATCCATGGAGAAAATATTTAACAGTGTGAAAAACAGTGCCTATGAGATCATTGCGAGAAAGCACGCAACCTATTACGGAATCGCTATGGCTGTATGCAGGATCTGTGCAGCAATTGTCCGTAATGAGCAGTCCATTCTGCCGGTATCCAGTCTGATGACGGGAGAGTACGGACTGGAGAATGTGGTGTTAAGCATTCCCGCTGTGGTGGATGAAAACGGTATAGAGACGGTGGTGCCCATTGAATTAAATGAGAAGGAACTGGCAGAATTGCAGCAATCGGCAGCTGTATTGAAGAAGGTGATAGCGGAATTTTATCCGGATTAGCCTAAAGGTTTTAATAATGTGAAATGACTGCGCTGTGTCTGCAGGATTCCAAGCTTTGTAAGCTTGCCGAGTTCCGCGGACATGGCGCTTCTTTCAACTCCCAGATAATCCGCCAGTTCCTGACGGTTGAAGGGGATGGTGAAATCATTGGAACCTTTCATTTTTGCCTGATCGGTCAGGTACGCCATTAGTTTTTCTCTGGTGGTCTTGCGGGAGGTATATTTGATTTTCTGGTTCAGATACATGTTGTTCTGTGCCACGATCCCCAAGAGATTGCGGATCAGGGTATGATGAAACTTACAGCCGTTGTCACAGGTATTCAACAGTTTTTTCCCTTTTAAAAACATAATAGTGCAATCCTCCGCAGCCACGATATCCACAGGAAGATGAGGAATCCCGGCACAGACAAAAGCCTCCCCGAACAGGGAGCCCTCGGAGATGGAGGCAGTGATATTACGGTTGCCGTAGTAATCGTCCTGTAATACATGGATCGAACCGGACTCGACAATACCGATGAAATCCGCCGGATCGCCGGCATGCCTGATATACTCCTCCTTTCGATAGAATTTTGTATAGGCGTGCAGGCGCTTCAGCATAACGGGGATATCTTCGGGTAAAATGTTCTGAAAAAGAGGATTGCTCATAATAAAATCTCCTTTTGTTGGAAAACCAACATACTTGATGGGATGATTCTAGTATAATCCCATCAGAAAGTCAAGGAGAGTTCAGGAAAGGAAGGATAACGATGTATAAAAATATTGAAAAACAGACGAAATTAAATCTGAAGGAGCTGGTGAAATACCAGGAGGGGCAGGTAGTCAGCAAGACTCTTGTACAGAACGACTATGTGAGTATGACGATTTTTTCCTTTGACAAGGGCGAGGAAATCTCCACCCATGCAGCAGGCGGTGATGCTATGGTAACCGTTTTGGAAGGCAAGGGCAGATTCACCGTAGGCGGCGAAGTATTCTACGTGGAAGAGGGCGAGACTCTGATCATGCCCAAGGATATCCCTCACGCAGTATACGGTGAGGAGAGATTCAAGATGCAGCTGAC
>OGYC01002525.1_pt1 | contig 12513 bp, 21 predicted proteins | sample 1576461 | NCBI WGS metagenome assembly OGYC01 (sample SAMEA3541569, study PRJEB24748) | human gut metagenome | biome: human gut; feature: human-associated habitat; material: faeces | place: China | collected 2012 | reverse complement strand
CCCGCCGCCAATGGATATGGATGGGGATAAAATCCGAAAAACCGCCGCCTTGGAGCAGCAACAGCGCGGACTGGAACGCGAGGTGCGCAAGTGGAAGCGTATGGCTGAAGGCACGCTCGACGAAGTCCAGAAGAAAGCGTGTCAGCAAAAGGCGCGGGATGCACAAAAAAACGTCCGGGAATTTATCGGGGAACATAAGGATGTGCTGCGTAGGGACTACTGGCGTGAAAAAACATACGGAATACCGTTGGAAGATTCCCAAAAAGATGCTATACTGAATGCAGAGATCAAACGTGAATCTGGCATCCGCGGCGTGCTCCACTTAGATCCGGAGCCGCTAGAGATCGAAGCGTTGCAATTTGACGATAAACATATCAATTTACAGCGGAAGCACAATATTACGCAGGAACAGGCGCAGGAAATGATCAAAAATGCAAAGGCTTCCGTCACCGTTTGGAATGGCCGGTTTGAGCGATATTATTCCGATCAGGGCGTTATATATGTCGATCGGGAAAAGCAATCGATACGCACGGCGTTTGGGCCAGAGGAATTTGACGATAAGGTGAAAAAGATATTGGAGGCGTTAAAGCGGTATGGAAGATAAGGTGTTTTGCCCGCTGATGGGCGAAGAAATAGACGTTGCCATCTGCTTTGATATCTGTATGGTAGTGGATGACGGCGCGCCGCAGTGGACAGCTCCGCAGGAGGCCTTTACTCCTGATGACTATGAGAAGATATGTTCCAAGTGTCCGAACCATAGAGACGATTAAAACATGCTGAAATCAGGCAATTGAAGTAGAGATTGTGCTGCTACGCACCCTCTGAGTCAAAAGAAATGCGGGAAGGGGCACACCCGCCAATTGCCATTTCACGAGGGAAGCCTGCTAAAAGCGGACTTCCCTTGCTTTATGCCTTTATATGTTAAAATATCAAATCGCTTGCCATCCGGCAGGCGCTTTTTCATGTCCATTTGAAGGAGGTGAGGACAATGCCAAAGCGCAAGGGAGGCGGGCGGAAGCCCTGCTAAATTTGCCCGCAGAAATGCGGGTCATTTTTATGCCCAAAACGTGCTGCAAGGCGTAAAACTTTGCAAGGATAACAGCCGACAGGCTATAAAAGGAGCGATATGCAATGTTGAGAACCACCGTACAGAACAGCAAAACCTTTTTGAGGCCGCAGCTCCAGTTGTTTGCGGAACCGGCTCCCCAAGTGAATCCCGACAAAAACCCGAACAACCAGATTCCGCCCCCGGCCGATCCTCCCGGTGGAGGGACAGAGCCCAATCTGCCAAAAACACAGGAGGAGCTTGACGCTCTGATCAACACGCGTCTAAAACGCGCAGAAAAGGACTGGCTCAAAAAGCAGAAGCAGGCCCAGCAGCCACCCGCTGCCCCTCCGTCAGCTTCTCACGCAGAGGGCGAGGGTGAGCCTGCCGAGGACAACAGCGCTGCCCTCCATCGGGAGATTGTCGAAACCCGCGCGCAGCTTGCCGCATACAAGGAGGGTATAAAACCCGAAGCAGTGGAGGACGCAGTGCTGCTTGCCATGCATGCTGTCGAAAAATCGGGGGATGAACTCGACGAGGACGCCGTTGCAGAAGCGTTGAAGGAAGTCCTCAAGCGCCATCCCGAATGGAAAAAGCAGGACGACCAGAAGAACAATTCCGGCGGATTCCGGGTAGGAGCTGGAGGGAACAAAAATCATCCAAAGACCGATGACGATGCGCTCGCTGCGATCTTTGGCAACAACTTAAAATAGGAAGGATGATGACCAATGGCTGTATACGATTACGCCGAAACCTTTGCGCGCCAGCTCGCGCAGAAGTATGCGCGGGAGCTGTGCTCCGATGCGCTTACCAAAAGCAATCCTGGCGTGCAGTTTATTAATGCACAGACAATCAAATTGCCTCGCATGTCCCTGAGCGGCTACAAGGACCATATCCGCACGCCCGGTTTTAACGCTGGCACCATGTCAAACGACTGGGAGCCGAAAAAGCTCACCCACGACCGCGACGTGGAGTTTTACATCGACCCGATGGATATCGATGAGACGAACCTCGTCATGTCCGTCGCCAACATCCAGACGACTTTCGAAGAGGAACAGGCAATCCCAGAAAAGGATTCCTACCGCTTCTCTAAGTTACATGCGGAGTTAAAACAGTACAGCGTAACCCCAGATTCCACCGAGATCACCACGCAAAGCATCCTCGAAATGTTCGATGAGTATATGGCGAAGATGGATGAGGCTGGCGTGCCGACAGAGGGCCGCATCATTTACGCAACGCCTACTGTGCGCAAGATCATCAAGGAGGCCGAGGGCATCCAGCGTGTGATGAGTGTATCCTCTGCTGGCGGGATCAACCGCCAGGTGCACAGCCTGGATGACGTGCAGATCAAGATGGTTCCTGCGGCCCGCATGAAGACAAAGTATGATTTCACGACCGGATGCGTCCCTGCGTCCGACGCGAAGCAGATTAACTTTATCCTCCTGCACCCGTCGGCGGTCATCTGCCGGGATAAATACAGCTATATCAAACTGTTTACGCCTGGCACGGATAGCCGTACAGCCGATGGCTACCTCTATCAGAACCGCAACTACGGCGACCTATTCTTGATCGAAAACAAGGTTGCAGGCGTCGCCATGAACGCGGAAGCCGTGGGCGCTTGAAGGAGGGACTAAAATGAAGGCAACAAAGGGAAACAAGGTCTATACGATCGATCAGACGCAGCAGGAACGTTATGTCAAGGAGGGCTTTGACATCCTCGACGACAGCGGAAAACTCGTGCGGCATGGCGCAGGCAAAACCGTGCCTTACGACAAATTCCAGACGGTGGCCAACGAGAACACCGCCCTGAAAAAGCAGCTCAAAACCGCACAGGAGGCCTTGAAAAAGGTAAAAGAGCAGAAGGATTGATGCAAGGATGCGTTATGTTACGATAGATGACTACATGCGTATCTGCCCGGAAGGAGACGCAACGCAGCAAAATTTGGAATCCGCCGAGTATGACATTGATAGCTTGACCTTCAACCGGATTATCGGTCAAGGATTTGATCGACTGGCGGAGCGGCAGAAGGAGCTTGTGACAAGGGCTGTCTGCTTACAGGCGGATTTTTTGCGCGAATATGGCGAGTTGCTCAGCAATCCGCTCTCCTCTTATGCGATCAACGGGGTATCCATGTCGTGGGATAAATCCATGTTGGTACAGCAGGATGGCGTCAGTACCCTGCGCAGCATTTATGCGCTCTTGCAGCAATCGGGGCTCACCTACCGTGGGCTGGATTGGGGGTGACGCGCTTGAAATGGCCGCAGCTCGTGCCGTCGCAGGCCTGCTGCACACCGATCACCGTGCAGCTGCAAACGGGCCTGAATCTCGACGGTACGCCGAAACAAGAGACCGTTTTTGAAGGCAAATGCAATTACTCCGAGAGATCCCGGCAGGTCATGAACGCCGAACGGCAGTTCATCCAGCTCAATGCCTGCGCGTTGATCCCCGGCGATATTGCACCGGGCCGGGATATCGCTGGCGAGGTGGTTATCCGCGGTGCCGGGGCAGAAACCGTCCGGGTGATCTACAGCGCATCCCGCGCGCGGAACCCGGACGGCACGGTAAATTATACGCAACTGGAGTTGGTCTGATGGACGGCATCCGAATCGAACTTGACTATGCAGCGATCGAAAAGTTAGAAAAGGCAGTTCTGCGCGCGGTGGAGGAAACGGTGGATGAATTGAGGTCAGATGTTGTCAAAGAGCAGGTCATGCCTTATGACAGCGGAGACATGCAAAACAACTCTACTTTCGCCGAAACCTTTCGTTCCGATGGCAAAATCGTGTCCCTGCTCACAACAGACGCCCCGCAGGCCCGCCGCCTGTACTATCATCCAGAGTACAACTTCCAGACCGTCAACAACCCCAACGCTGGCGGCCTCTGGTTGGAGCCTTGGCAGCCTGGTGGCAGGCGTGAGACCTTCGCACAGGATACATTTGCTGAGTTATATAAAGAGGAGGCAAAGCTGTGACCCTGACCCTTGAACAGGTCGCCGGATGGCTGCTTAAACAAGATGCGGAACTGAATGGCCGCGTGACCGTCGGTGCGATTGATGCGAATCTGGATCGCTGCGTGGGCGTGTACAACGATAACCGCGCATCCGGTGGCCAGCGAATCTGCATCGGCGGCGCGGCCTGCACCCGATACGATTACAAGCAGGTAACACTGCGTGTGCATTGGACAACGAATCCCGTCACGGCAGAAAAGAAGGCCGCAGAGCTGTATGAATCGCTCTACGGCCTGTCTCACATCGAGATGGGAGGCGTGCGGGTGGTTGCCGTAGACCCTGGCGCTGCTCCGGTTCCCGTTGGACGGGATGTAAAAAAGGTATATGAGTACGTGATTCATTTGAAAATCTGTTGCGAAAGGAATGATGTTTGATGCCGAAAACAGGTGTGTTTCCGGTCTTTACTAACAAATTCAAGATCGGGAAAGATGGGCGAGCCAGCGAAGAGGAAAGCATGGTGCCGATTGCGGAAATGACTAGCTTCTCCGTCTCGATCGACGGCAGTGTGCAGGAATGGACACCGATGGATGCGGAGGGCTGGATGAAGCGCATGACGACCGGCAAGGCGCTGACGGTATCCCTCTCCGGCAAGCTGTGCCCTGGTGATCCCGGCAATGATTATGTCGCAGGCCTCGCATGGAAATCCGGCACGGACTGTGATACGAAATTCGAGTGGGAATTCCCTTCCGGCGCGAAGCTGGCGTTCGACGCAGTGATCAGCGTGACCGCGATCGGCGGCGGAGAAAGCACGGATGTGGCCCCGCTGGAATTCGACGTGATGTCGCACGGACGGCCCTCGTTTACGCCGGCATCGTCGCCAGCGGGATAGTCGTCGGCGGGATAAATGAAAAGAGGGCCCCGGGGATGGGGGCCTCGATAATTCACATTTTCCAACGGTGCCCGCAGTTCAAGCAGGTAACCCAGACTTTCTTAGCGCCGATGTTTCCGGCGACGAGGCCAATGCCTCCCGTCAGTGCAGCGCCGACAACCGCTTTGCCAATCCCAAAGCCTTTTTTATTGGCTGAAAGAGATGTTGAACCGCACTTTGGACAGCACGCAACACCATTTTGTCTGTTTTCTTTGATGCGCTCGCGTTTGCTTTGCGGTTTTGACGTGGGCCAGGGTGTGTTTTTTACTGTAATTGGTTTGGAGAGAACGTTCCCCTGTTTATCAACCAAATTCTTAGCTTCAGACAGGCTCAACCCTGTAAGCTCTTTCACTTGTTTTACTGCCTCTATTTTATTGCCGCCACACGCATTCAATATTTCTTGCACGTCAATCCCTTGATCGAAATTGCTTACATCTGCATCAGCAGAACGAGACGCAACAGAACCTCCGCATTCCGGGCAAAACTTAGCGTCATCATCAATTTGTTTACCGCAATGTTTACAATACATGACAAAACCTCCCTTTATATTACAATTAAAACAGTAACACATGAGGAAGATTTTGTAAAGATTTAATCCACACTCCCGCATTTATGCTAAAGGCTGCCCAAAACTGTCCTTATAGGAACCAGTAGCAATGCGAATTAAGTCGACAATAGTTCCAATACCAAAAAGGCCCATTGTTAAAATATAGAGAATGCCCATACCTGCTTTGCCAACATAGAAGCAATGAAGACCGCCAATTCCCAAAAAACCAATCAGGCATAGAATTAATGCAGTCATCTTGCTCTTTGGTTTCTGAAGCGCACTAGCATTGTTATTTGTGTTGGTATTGGTGTTAATGATCGTGATTGGTGGTGTAATTGTTTGAGTAGCGGTAGTTGGTGCCGTCTGGTGTGTTGTTTGTTGAGATGCATAATTGTCGGTTCCTACTCCGCAGTTTGGGCAAATTAAGGCATCATCGTTAATCTCTTTCCCACATTTTTTACAGAACATGAATAAATCCTCCTCTATTTTGGTATTTATACAATATCACGACAGGAAGATTTTGTAAAGAATTTTTTAATAACCCCTTGACTTTTTGGGCGCACAATAATATAATTTGGGCGTACAGAAAGTGAGGTGAAGCGATGAGCCCCAAAATGGGCAGGCCGCCAAAGGAGAACCCTAAAAATATGAAAATTAATGTGCGGTTAACAGAAGAAACGGCCAAAGACTTAGAAGAATGCGCCGAAGCACTTCAAATTTCTCGCGCAAGCGTCATAGAAAAAGGGGTCAGATTGGTAAAGGCAAGCCTAAAAAAGAAATAGAGTGAACCGCCGCCGTGGAAAGCTTGACGGAACACTCTATTGCCGACAGGAAGTATCCCGTCATAAATATCATACTATAATGGGATACTTCTGTCAAATCGAAGCAATTGATTTTGAAGAAGGTATTTTTATGTCCAAAAACATTACCAAAGCCGAGGCGGCAAACGTCCTCTCGGATGAAATCTTTGATCTCAGCATAGCGATTGAAAAGGCTCGCGTTGTTATGCAGGAGGTTACGGACGGCTATTTTCAAAAATTAAGTAACGAAGTGGAAGGAGATCGTACGTCAATACTTTGGGATTTCAATCGCGTTGGAGTCTTCGCGGAGATTGCTGACGATCTCATGTTTAAGATGTGCCAGATCGTAGAGGAATTAAACGGCCTCAAAAATGCAGATACAAAGGAGAAAAAAGCAGCATGACGAACGCAGAACATTACCTCCGCTGTATCGCCGACCTTTGCGCCGGTATGTCTGAGGCGCAGCTTGAAAGAGCCTATCGTTGGGTGCAAGCGGTCTGGCTGAACGGAGACGGAACGCAAAACAAGAAAAAGGAGAATGTAGCATGAACAATCTTACCGTATTCAACAATGAAATCATCCCGGTATACACCACCGACACAGGAGAAAAGGTCGTCATTGGCCGCGAGCTGCATGAGAAATTAAAAATCGATACCCCTTACACGCAATGGTTTGAGCGTATGTGCGGGTATGGTTTCATGGAGAATGAGGACTACAGCGGTTTTTCACAAAAAAGTGATAAACCCCAAGGCGGTCGCCCAACGATCGAGCACATCCTCACCCTCGATATGGCAAAGCATATCGCTATGATCCAGCGCACCCCGCAGGGCAAAGAAATCCGTGACAAGCTCATATCCCTCGAAACGCGGGTGCAGGAACTCTCCCCGGAGCTCCGCCTCCTCATCAATTTGGAGATGCGCCAGAAGGAACAGGACAGAGCCATTGCAGAGGTCAATCAACGCGTGGACGATATCAAAGATGTTGTTGCCCTGAACCCACGGTCATGGCGCGAGGAGGCTCGCAAGCTGATCGTCAGGATCGCCCAGTCGATGGGCGGGAATGAATTTATCCGCGATGTGCAGGCCGAAATCTTTGCACTGGTGGACGAGCGGGCCGGTGTCAGCCTTGCAACCCGCCTCACCAACAAGCGCCGCCGCATGGCAGATGAAGGCGTTTGCAAATCCAAGCGCGACAAGCTCAACAGAGTGGATGTGATCGCGGACGACAAAAAGCTCATCGAAATTTATCTCGCGGTCGTGAAGGAAATGGCCGTGCAGCGTGGTGCGAAGATCGCGTAAGCATAGATATCGCCCGCACTTGCGATCAGGTGCGGGCGTCATCCTATAAAACTGTGCAAATCAATGATTGGCCGGCAGAAACTCTATCTTTACCCGCATGCCCATACCTGCAGCAAGCCGTTGGAGCGTCCGCAAAGATGGATTGGCGCTGCCTGTTTCCAGTTTGCTGATATCGGCTTGAGCGATGCCCGTTTTCTCCGAGAGTTGCTTTTGCGTGAGCCCAGAGCTTTTTCGCGCGTCGATCATGGCCTGGATAATCGCGAACTCAGGCTCTAAAGCTTCATATTCCGTCCGGATTTCCGGGTCTTGCAATTGTTCGTTCAGGAAGTCGTTAAAGTTGCTCATTGCTTGTTCTCCTTTCTACTGATAAACTCGGCGCGATAGCGTTTCGCCCGCTCGATTTCAGCGGAGGGGGTCTTCTGCGTCTTTTTGATAAACCCGTTTGTAAGGACTACCCGACGACCCACAAAGAAAAAATAGAGGACGCGGGAAATATCGGAACCAACTTTAACCCGCAGTTCAAAGATTCCGTCCTCTAAAGGTTTGGAATACGGTTCCCGGAGCATCGGGCCATTGTCGGCCAGCAACATAATGGTGCGCAACATCTTTGCCCGCATCTTCTTATCCAAGCTTAGAATGAATTCTTTGGCCGGTTCGGCTCCGTCTTCTTTATCGTAGAAGACCACTTCAAAATCCTGCACTGTTGGCCCGCCTTTCATATGGGATTTATCCTATTATTATGATATAGGATTTATCACATATTGTCAAGCTGTTCCAAGGATATTTTTTCGAACCTGCGCTGTTTTATGCTGCGGGTTCTGCATCCCACAACCGAATAGCGAAAGCGTCTATCTCAACCGAGGTAGGCGCTTTTGTTATATAAAAATCATATTTGGAGGAATCAAATTATGGGAAAGCTCTACACACTTGATCAGAAGCTGCTCACCAACACGCCGGAAATTAGGATCGGTGAAAAAATCTATCCGATCGACGACCGGACGAAAACAGTCATGGCAGCAACAAAACTGGACACCGCCAACGTGGAAAACGTCTCTAAAATCCTGGAACTTGCCCTCGGTCAAAAGGCTGCCAAAGAGGTGGAGGAGATGAACTTACCCTTCGCTGCCTACCAGCAATTGCTGGAGATCATCATCGCGGCCATGACCGGGGAAGAACCAGAGGCAGTTGCTGCCCGATTTCAGGAAGCCGAAGCCAAAGAAACAGCAAAATGATGAAGAAACGTGGTATGATCTCGAATTTGACCGTGTCCTGATCGAGCAAAGCATTGCCAAGCAGTACGGTGTGCTACCCTCTGAGCAGGGCGCGCTCAAATACAGCGACTGGGCCAAGATGGTATCTGGCCTGATGGATGATACCCCGCTGGGGCGTGTCGTAGCCGTACGATCGGAGAAAGACCGGGAGATGATCCGGCACATGAACAAATGGCAGAAGCAAATCCGCGCAGACTGGACCGCCTTCCGTACCTCGAGCCGTCTGCAGGTCGATGTGACGGAGGCCAAAAAGCAGATGGCCGCGCTGGAGAAGATGCTTGCCAGCATGTTTGGAGGTGGGAAGTAAATGAGCGAAGGGACGAGCGTCGGCAAAATCTTTTTAGAACTGGATATTCTGTCTGATCTGAAATCGCAGCTGGAAGGTATCGCAGGAAAGGCACAGGGCCAGGCGAAGAGCAGCTTTGAGAATGTCGGAAAAGCCGCCTCTGAAGCGATGCAACGGCCAGTTGAAAAAATGAATAAGACCGTCGAAAAAGTTACGGACAAGGTCCAGAAGACGGTCGAAGAGTGCATCACCGCCACGGGCGAATCACTCGACGCAATGGTGGAACGCGCCTTGAAACCCCGCAATTTTGAAGTAAAAGCCAAGGTGACGCAAACAGCAGCAGAGCCAAACGCACCACGTGGGCCGCCCAAATACGCGATGGCTGGGCCTGATCCGGCGGAATTTATCGCGAATTACGGTAAGCAGGCGAAGGAATCCGCCGTTCCTATGTCGGATATCTTTCAGGCCGCCGAGAAGCCTGCAGAATTGCTGAAGCAAAAGCTTGAAAATCTCACAGCGCAGATCACTGATCAGCGCGAGGCACTGCTGAAGCTGGAGAACGCTTATGCAAAGCTGGGTGACGAAGGCGGCAAGGAGGGCGACAAACTCGCTCAAAAAATCACTGCAACCGAAGGCCGCCTGATCTCCTTACAGCAAACCTTGCTCCAGACACAGGCAAAGTATGACAAAGCAATGTCGGGCGCAGCGCAGGCCACAGAGAAGCCCAAAGAAGCTGTCGCCTCGCTCGGTGAACAAATCAAGTCAACCCTGAAATCCGCGGCCTCCAAAGGCGGAAAGAGTGTGCACGCAGGTATCGGCGGCGGGTTTGAACGGGCAAAAGCAACGGCCAGTAAGGCGGTTGACAGCATTAAACAAAAAACGGATAAGCTTGGTCGAAGTATCAAGAGCGCATTTAAGTCGGCAATTTTCATGGCTGGGCTTTACGCTGCGTTTCGCGCGCTGCGGGATCTGGTAACCGGAGCACTTGCTCAAAATGAGCATTTTTCGGCCTCGCTGAACGCTCTAAAGGCCAACCTGCAAATTGCCTTTACGCCAATCTTGCAATCCGTTATGCCTATGCTAAATGCCCTTATGGCGGGGCTTGCGAAGGCGGCAAAATCCCTGGCCGTTTTTATGTCCGCCCTGACAGGCAGGACCTACGAACAGTCCGTTGCGGCCACAAAAAAACTGCAATCCGCGGCGCAAGGTGCAAAGAAAACCGCCAAAGAGACAGCGGGAGCACTCGCAGGTTTTGATCAAGTTAATAATATTGAAAAATCAGAAGCAGCACAGAGTACGGAAGGGCAAAATGCGTTACCCGTCTACGGCGACATCGGAGAGAATATTAAAGTTAGCCCTAATGTAGAGAAGGCAGCAAATAAGCTGCGTACATTGTTTGAGCCACTGCAAAAAATCAACCTGAATAATTTGAAGAGCGCTCTAGGTGAGTTAAAGGAAGCGGCGAAACCGATCACATCCAAACTGTTTGAGGGGTTGGAATGGGCCTACTACAACCTATTTGTCCCGCTTGCTAACTGGGTCATCAGCGATGCCTTACCTGCGTTCCTGCGCGTACTCGCGGGGGCGTTAAAAGTGCTGAACTCGATTTTGGAAGCGCTAAAACCGCTTGGAACTTGGTTGTGGGAAAACTTTTTAAAGCCTCTTGCAGAGTGGACCGGCGGAGTCATTGTCAGTGTACTTGGTGGGATTGCGGACGCTCTGACAAGGATATCCGATTGGATCAGCAGCCATCAAGAGGTAGTGCAAGGCATGACCGTGACTGTTGCAGCTTTTTTTGCAGCATGGAAAGTTGTAGAGCTTTTGTCATTTATACAGCAGTCTGGAGGTGTGGTGGCAGCTTTAAAAAGTATTACCACCGCTATAGCTGGCGGCACACTTGCCAAACTGAAGGACAAAGCGGAGACGGCGGCCTTGAATGTAATGTATGCGAAAGATTTTGTAGTGAGCATTGCCAAAAGTACTGCCGCACTGGCAAAACAAGCCGTCCAGTGGACGATTGAAACCGCAAAAAAAATAGCAAGCACTGCAGCAACATGGGCGCATCAGGCAGCAACCCTAGCGGCTACTGCTGCCACATGGCTATTTAATACAGCTATGACGGCGTTAACTTCTCCAATCACGCTTGTCGTTGCTGCGATTGGAGCTCTCATTGCCATTGTCGTCCTATTAGTTAAAAATTGGGATACTGTCAAGGCAACGGCTATCGATGTTTGGAACAAAATCAAAGAAGCTTGGAACAAAGCCGGAGATTGGTTCCACGAGCACGTTACGGAGCCGATCACAGGCTTCTTTACGAGTATGTGGGCCAGCATCAAAAAAGCTTTCCATATGGCTATTGATTGGATAAAAAAGAAGTTCACCGATGCTGTCAATGGGTGGATTTCTATCGTGGAATCCTTCATAAATTTTTTCATCCGGGGTCTCAATGTTCTGGTGCGTGGTATCAACAAGCTCAGTTTTGATGTGCCTGACTGGGTACCTGGAATTGGCGGTAAATCGCTTGGATTCAATATCCCGCTAGTTCCGCAAGTCCAGATCCCCCGGCTTGCCCAGGGCGGCATCGTCTCACAGCCCACCCTCGCAATGGTCGGCGACAACCGCCAAAGCGCCGAAGCAATCGCTCCCCTGCATGAGCTCTACGGCATGATCAAGCAGGCCGTAGCTGATGGCGGTACCGGCCTGACCGCCGGAGAAATCTACACTGCCATGCTCAACGCGCTCAACGATAGCAAGTTTGGCAGCCAAATCCGCCTGGAGGGCGACGTCAATATCGATGGGCGCAAGTTCGCGCGGATCATCGCGCAGGCAGTATGGGATGAGTTCGTCCGCATGGGCCGGCTCAAGCCACAGACAATTTAAGGAGATGAGATAGATGGTTTACGCAGTGGACGGCGTAGCTTTCCCCGTCCGGCCGGACGCCTACGCGTCCGTATCGAGTGATCAGGTCGTGACCGGCGCGCAGCGTACCGTCGGCCCCGGCGCCCAGATGACGAAGGAGCTGCTGGCCGAGAAGCTAACGATCACTTGCAAGTGGACGTTCCTCACACGCGATCAATTTCTCCGCATCAAACGAATGCGGACGGGTCGGAATTTTGTCCGCCTGCGGTATTATGACGAAGATACGGACACGGTCCGCGAAAAACAATTTTACAGCGGCACGATGACGTACGAACCAGGGCCGACAGATGCGAGCGGGAAGCCGGCGCACTACAAAAATATATCGTGGCCGTTTATTGAACGATAGAAAGGAGGCCCCTATGCTCACCGTCCCCCAGGAATTCCACGATTATTCGCGCGCCCCTGAGCGCCGAACAGACCTCATTGTCCGGCTCGATCCATTAAGCTGGCCGACGGGCATCAACGCCCACG
>OGYC01002520.1_pt1 | contig 12539 bp, 9 predicted proteins | sample 1576461 | NCBI WGS metagenome assembly OGYC01 (sample SAMEA3541569, study PRJEB24748) | human gut metagenome | biome: human gut; feature: human-associated habitat; material: faeces | place: China | collected 2012 | reverse complement strand
CCTGTAGCTAGCGTTCATCCTGAGCCAGGATCAAACTCTTCATTGTAAAAGTATTTTTTATCATCCCTTAGGATGACTTTTTTGCTCTGTTCAGGACGCCGTAAATTTATTGACCTTATTCAAATACCTATTAGTCTTAATTGTATCACTACTTCATAAGACAAGTATTGACGGTTCTATTTTTTTACTTGTACTACTTGTATTGTTTATCAATATTTCAAAGAACTAACGTGGCTTCCGCCGCTTCTGCTTTCTTTGCGAAAGCGGATGCAAAGATAAGGACTTTTTCAGATAACTTCCAAACTTTTTTCGAAGTTTTTTTGTTTTTATTTTCTGATGCCTTAATCTTGTAGCAGAATGTCAATCATTAGGCTCTGTCTCTCTAGCAAAGCGGGTGCAAAAGTAGACAACTTATCAATAACATCCAAATATATCTGACTATTTTTCGGTTCTTTCTTGAAACTTTTTTGTAACTCATTGATTGATAAAGATGTCATAGAGTATATTTTTTCAGATAGACACATCCTTATATGGAACACCTATACATTATTATATAGTGCACCCAAATGTAAGTTCTATTTTCCTATACCTAACAGAAATTCTATATACATTCAAGATTCCACGATCCACTTTTCGATATTACGAGTTTCTGCGCTAAAATTTACTCCTATTTTAAAAAGTTTTCGCCCATCCGTCTCGAAAGGTAAAGCATAATGCTTATCGTTAATCTGTTGCAAAGCCTCTTCTGCTGTGCCATTCAGTTTAAATTCCATTATATAAATAAATTTATCAGTCTGCAAGACAAGATCAATGCGCCCTTCACTCGTATGATACTCTACCTTGGTGTAGAAGCCTAGCAGTTTAAAAACGATAAAAAGAACATTTTCGTAATGTAGTTCCTGATCCCGAATCACTTCGTAAGTAGTGTCTGCAAAGAAACTTTGCAGACGGCGGAAGAAAGAGTTATAATCACCGGAACGCACTTCACGGACAAACTTCTGAATCTCAAAAGGCGACTCGACCTTATTTACGTTCGCATAAAAAGGAAGCAGGAAGCGGATAAAACCTTCTTCCACTTCGCGATTGGGGAAACCCAAGCGATACATTCCAAATTCTTCATCATACCCCTTGATGGTGAGATATCCACTCTGATAAATTACCGGGATGGGATTGGTGGATTCAGAATCTATACTGTTCAACACTTGGACATCGGTCTCTTCATGTGCCATCCGCTCCAGGTCATAATGATGTTTTTTTAGCAATTTCACCAAATAGGTAGGCGTACCCGTTTCAAACCAATAACTACCAAACTCTTTACGCTTGAAAGCGTTCAGCAAACTGAACGGGTTGTACATGCCGATTGAATTGTGCGTAAAATGATAGCCATCATAACACTCTCTCAAATCTTCACAGAGTTTATCATACGTTATTCCACGTGCTGCTGCAAATTCATGTAGTTCCGCTTCCAGATTTTCATGGATTTCACGCTCGCTGACACCACAAATTTCGACATACTCATTCCACATTGAAATATCATCCAGATTATTCAAGTCACTGAATACACTGACTTTGCCAAACTTTGTCACGCCGGTGAGCAGAGCGAACTTTATATACCCGTCCTTCGTTTTCAAAGCGCCATAAAATGGCTTCAGGGTATTTCGGAATTGCTTTTGAAGTTCTTCATTGCCGATGGCTTGCAGCATAGGTTTGTCATACTCATCTACCAGAATAACTACACGTTGCCCCGTCTTTTCGCAAGCACGCTGAATGATACCGGCAAAGCGCAGGGAAAAGGATGTTTCAGACGGACGGGTGCCGTATTGGCTTTCCCAATATTCAAGATTATCATTCAATATTTTATCCAGACTTTCCGGCGTGTCATACTTCTCGATATTCAGGTCGAGATGCAATATAGGATGCTTTATCCAATCCTTTTCCAACTTTTCCACAGCCAATCCTTCAAACAGTTCCTTTTTCCCTTGGAAATAAGCCTCCAAGGTAGAAATGAGCAGACTCTTTCCAAAACGGCGCGGACGACTCAAGAAGTAATAACTTCCGGTCTTGACCATTTGATACATTAATGCCGTTTTATCAATATAGAAATAACCGTCATTACGAATCTTTTCAAAATTCTGAATGCCGATAGGATAAATTTTATTGCTCATAATCTCTGCTTTTATAAATTAACGCCAGTCACCTGTCTTGCAAAGATATATATTTTTAATAGAACTCCTTCTCACGCAAGGTTAAAAGATTCTTTTCCTCAAGCCACTATTACCTCTAATTTTCCCTACAATAAAGTTTGAAAAATAAAAAAACATCTGCCACCTGCAACAAAATCGAAATAATAAACTGACTGATAAACAATTATAGCGTTGCAGATACCGTTGCAGATACGTTGCAGATAAAGTATCTGCAACACAGCGGTAAGAAGAAATATTGTACACCAAGCATCAAAGTTTATTTTCCTATCATTGAAGCGCTCGTTTCCAGCGTCAGAACTCCGGTTCCCAGGCGGGAAACTACAGTTTCCGCGCATGGAAACGAGCGTTTCCAGCCAGAGATACTAGCGTTTCCATATAGAGACACTGGAGTTTCCATATAGAGAAACGACAGCGAAACCGTAGCTAAAGATTTTCAGAGAAGGAGATATACAAGACTAACCCCAATTATAATCCTCCACGTAACCGTCGAAATACTCATCCAGACTAACGCCAAGTTCCTTGGCTACGGCAATAATCCGCCGTTGTTCGACCGGACTAAGGTTCATGTCTCCCCTACGTTTCAAATAATAGTTCTTTCTACCCACATATTCAATCATACGATAGCGAAAGGTATCTGCCACACGAACCGTAAGAGCACTAATCGTACGCATAAAGCCGCGTGCATAACGCACTTTCTCATTGGAACGGTAATAATCACAAGCACTTTTCATCGCTTTCAACCGGTTGGGATTCATTATTGGCAGGAAAACCCGCTCCGCCGGAGCATACTCTAAGGCGATATGCCGCAGACAAGTCGTGGCACGCGGACATTCTTCGGCTGCACACAAGCCGAAAGTATAAGGAACGATGGAATAATCGAATGGTTCTTTCATTGCTGTTTATCGGTTTTATTGTTATTAAATTCTACAAATGTACGGATAAAAAGGATAAACAGATAAAATATCCATGTTTATTTGCAAGAGCGGGCAAATATGACTAACTTAGCAGAATATTATTAACAAAACAAAAGATGAAAATCACTCAATTAAGAGACAAGGACAAAACTACTGCGCTGACTACAATGGATATGGAAACGTGGATAGGAAAAACACGGACAGAAACAAAGACACGGCCTGTGTCCGCCTTCAGAGAAGTGTTGCGATATTCCCTGCCCGACTCACGCTGCTACGAAGCAGACAAGCTGCCGAAGATTCTTCCGGCTGCGGAATTCCGCAGGGCCGAAGGTGGAAAACAAATGAAAAGTTATAACGGAATAGTTGAACTGACCGTCGGACCGTTGTCAGGCGGCCCGGAGATTACATTGGTAAAACAATTGGCATGGGAACAGCCGCAGACTCACTGTGTTTTTACCGGTTCGAGCGGACGGACAGTAAAAATATGGGCGAAATTTACCCGCCCAGACAATTCGCTTCCACAGAAAAGAGAAGAAGCGGAGATATTTCACGCGCATGCCTATCGTTTGGCCGTGAAATGCTATCAGCCGCAAATCCCGTTCAGCATTTTACCCAAAGAGCCTAGTCTGGAACAGTATTCACGACTGTCATACGACCCGGAACTTATGTACAGACCGGATTCCGTTCCGTTTTATCTGTCGCAACCGTCAGGGATGCCCGAAGAACTGACTTATCGGGAAGCAGTACGCTCGGAAAAGTCACCGTTGACACGGGCCGTACCGGGATATGACACGGAGCGCGCTGTATTTATGCTTTTCGAAGCAGCTTTGAGAAAGACCCATGAAGAAATCTACGAAGCGGAAGATGAAGGTGCACCCGAAAGAGGGGAAGACTTTCAGGCTATGGTGACACAACTGGCTGTCAACTGCTTCCATTCGGGCATTCCCGAAGAGGAAACGGTGAAACGTACTATTTTCCACTATTACCTGCGCCGGCAAGAGGTGCTCATCCGCCAGCTGGTTAAGAATGTATATGAAGAACAAAAAGGGTTCGGAAAGAAGAGCAGCTTAGGGAAAGAACAGTACCTGTCACTCCAGACAGAGGAGTTTATGAACAGGCGCTACGAATTCCGTTACAATACCCAAGTGGGAGAAGTGGAATACCGCGAGCGGAACTCATTCCATTTTTACTTCAATCCTATCAACAAACGGGTGCTGAACAGTATCGCACTAGATGCGCAAGCCGAGGGTATTCCGCTATGGGACAGGGACATAAGCCGGTATATCTACTCCAACCGCATCCCCGTATTCAATCCGTTGGAAGATTTCCTCTACCATCTCCCCGTCTGGGACGGCAAAGACCGTATCCGCGGACTGGCGCAAACCGTTCCCTGCGAAAACAAGCATTGGGTCGACTTGTTTCACCGCTGGTTTCTCAACATGGTCATGCACTGGCGTGGGACAGATAAGAAATATGCGAATAATGTTTCGCCCCTGCTGGTAGGCCCGCAAGGTTGCCGTAAATCGACATTCTGCCGCAGCCTCATCCCGCCCGCCATGCGTGCATACTATACGGACAGCATCGATTTCTCACGAAAGGCGGATGCCGAATTGTATCTCAATCGTTTTGCGCTCATCAACATTGACGAGTTCGACCAGATCAGCGCCACCCAACAAGGATACCTGAAACATATCCTGCAAAAACCGATTGTAAATATGCGCAAACCTTATGGAAACGCCGTGCTTGAAATGCGCCGTTATGCTTCATTCATCGCAACGAGCAACCAAAAGGATTTGCTGACCGACCCTACGGGCAGCCGCCGCTTTATCTGTATCGAAGTAACCGGAACGATAGATACAAACAAGGCGATAGATTATGAACAGCTTTACGCGCAGGCCATGTATGAGCTCGATCATGGCGAACGTTACTGGTTCGACCAGTCCGAAGAACAGATTATGACCAAAAGCAACCGTGAATTTGAGCAAGTTTCACTCGAAGAACAGTTGTTTTACCGTTATTTCCGTCCGGCCAAAGAGAAAGAAGACGGTGAATGGCTCTCACCGGCGGAGATTTTGGAAGATATAAAGAAAAACAGTGCCATACCGTTATCAAACAAGCGGGTAAGTGTGTTCGGGCGAGTCCTGCGTAAACATGAAATCCCGTCGAAACGTGTACACAGAGGTACTGTCTACCATGTTGTACGAGTTTTATAAGACCAACAGATGCGTTGCAGATACTACATCTGCAACGTATCTGCAACAGGTATCTGCAACGCTGTAATACGTTTATTCTCAATAAGATAATTCAATTTCGTTGCAGGTGGCAGATAAAACAGCACTTTACAAACTTATGTGTAGGTAAAGCTATCTTTCTGTTAAATTCTCAATGAGCCATAAACAAAAATCTCCCCTGCCTGTTACATAGACAACTTAAACATAGTAACCTAAACATAAAAATTATGGCTAGAGAAAGTGTAAAAATTCTACAAGGGAAACTAGATGTAGAAAGTTTAATAGCACAGTTGAACGCAGCATTAGCTGAAGAATGGTTGGCATACTATCAATATTGGGTAGGTGCATTAGTAGTGGAAGGCGCCATGCGTGCCGATGTACAGGGTGAATTTGAGGAACATGCCGAAGAAGAGCGCAGACATGCGCAACTGCTCGCTGACCGTATCATCGAGTTGGAAGGAGTTCCGGTGCTCGACCCTAAGCAATGGTTCGAGTTGGCAAGATGCAAATATGACGCTCCGCAGGGGTTCGACTCTGTCAGTTTGCTGAAAGATAATGTAGCTTCCGAACGCTGCGCAATCCTTCGTTATCAGGAAATTGCAGATTTTACCAACGGGAAAGATTTCACGACTTGTGACATCGCCAAACATATTCTTGCCGAAGAGGAAGAACATGAACAGGATTTGCAGGATTATCTGACTGACATTGCGAGAATGAAGAAATCATTTCTTGAAAAGTAAAATGGTAATATAATAACGGACAGCCTAAAAGCATACACCGGAGCTCAAACCATAGATTTGGTCGGAGTTCCGGTGTTTTGTTTTCTGCGGCAGAACCTTTTTAGTGCCTGATAAAGAAATGACCGAACTTATTCAGATGGATTTCTTTACCACGACTTAATGCTTCCATGATTACTTCTAACACCGGTTACAGTATGGAGGTTAACTCCCATTTGTGTACACTCCAGTTCTTTTGCAGATATATACACAGTAACATAGGGGGGTATTCTTTTTTGCTGTTGTGCCTCCTTTCTATTTCTTTTTTTCATCTTCCTTTCATCTTCCCGCATATCATTCCGTCGTTTGCGATGCCGGACGGTGTACGTGTTTATATTCTGTTCTTTACATCCCTCCGGGCGCCACCCCCCCGTTCCCGACCTCCGAAAGGGTGTAGGACAGGCCGTAGTACCCCTCGGCACCGCCTGCGGACTCGGGCGTGAATGTCCACACTGCTCTGCCGTTGCGGGTGAGGGTGATGGGCGCGGGAGTGCCTATATTGTCCATCATCGGGAGAAGGAAGACGTCTCTGTCCTCATCGGCTACGGTGAGTAGGACGTGGACGACGGCGGTCTGCACTACGGAGTTGCTGTTCGGAGCATAACTCTCCCAGTATCCGTTAATTTTCATGTCCAGGCCGTAGCCGGCAGGGATGCGCAGGCGGGAGCAGCAGTAGGTGAAGGTGAGCGACCAATACTCGGAATTGCCTTGGAAGGATTCAATTCCCAAAGCCTGCATCACCGGGATGGCGTCGTCGCTTTCGGGAGCCGGGATAGTGATTATCCCGCTCTTGTCCGGCTTGCCATTGCCTACATAGTAGCCTCCGATGCTTACAACCTTGTATCCGTCTTTGATACTAAGGGTACGGTTGAACTTGGAATCGTCGTTGAGTCCCATCTCGTCGGCTTCAGCCTCGGTGAGGTAGCGCCAGGCACCGCCGGAGTATTTTAAGGCGGAGTAGTTAATGCGCTTAAGAGCATCCTCACTCTCAAACTCGGCATTCAGCCACACCACATCCCCCTCTTCCCACTCCGTTCCTTGTTCCGTTTGCACGGCACGGGTGGTTGGGCCGATTTTCCCGTCGGGCAGGGTGATGGCGGCCTCGGCGAATGCGGGCTTCGGGGCGATGGTGATGCTGAGTGAGCGTTGGGCGCCAGCCGGGCGGGTGCCGGTGGTGGCGGGAGTTTGTACTATTTCGTCGTCGGTGGCGGTGCAGCTCCAGGTCAGCAGGACGAGGAGGAGTACGGCGGCGGTGGAAAGGAGTTTATGTTTCATATCGTTATTACGTTTTAATGTGAATGGATGGGTTATTTAAGAGTATTCCGGGTAAAGTCCAAGACGGGCCATGTTTCGTCGCCTGCTAACCAGAAGTCGCTTGATTTTACATCCCCAGACCAGTAGGTGTCGATACCATAGGCGGGCGTGGCGTCGGGGTCGTAACGAGTGATGGCACCCACCCATCTGTCTTTCGTTATGATGGTGAGTATATCGCCCTTTCCAGGGTTGATATTGTAGATACGACGTAATGTATTTCCGCAATTGGATGTGCCTTGACCACCGGTGCCGGTGCCGTAGCAGTAATCTACATTACCGCCATCCATGAATCCGACGATAGCGCCTACCTTTGCCTCTATAGTGCTGGCTGTAGCGGTGCCGCTGGCGTAGCAACTATTGAGTAGTCCTCCATTGCGTCCATAGTGATAGCCTACCAATCCTCCGGCATAGATATAGATGTCTTCTGTTTCAGATGTAACGGAGACATCACCTTCAGCTATACAACAGTAGATAGTGGGGGCAGAACCATTCGAATTATGCCCGGCAATTCCTCCAGCATATATAGAGCTACTTTCAGATGTATTTACCTTCATAGTGACGCTGCCGATGGCGTGGCAGGCAAATAGTAGGCCACCGGAGTTTGTTCCTGTTATTCCTCCGGCGCTTGCTGAACGTTGATGTCCGAATAGTATTATGCGATCTACTATTATCTCGACGCCCGTCCGGCAACGGGTAATAGTACCATTGTTAGCTCCCGCTAATCCGCCGACATTTGGCTCATATTCGCTCGTATTGATTATCCCCTGAGCGGAGCATAGGGAAACAGTGGAAGCACCACCATTCCATCCAACGAGGGTTCCGACATTTATTGCCTTGTCTGATTTTATCTCCACCTTGCGCAGGTGAATGCCGGTCAGCAGAGCATCGCCGTCTGTTATCCCGAAAAGGCCGGCAGCTGTTCCATATTGCGTATTACTGATTTTCAGATTGGAGATAGTGTATCCGTTACCGTTATAAATGCCGGTAAATGGCCGAAGTTCAGAGTAGTCCTGCATACCGATAGGCTCCCAATTGTCAATGCCACCCAAGTCGATGTCCGCCGTTTGCAGGGCATTGAGGTTCTGCTGTCCGCTGTTCACATCGTCAGCAAAACGCTTGAGGTCTTCCGCCGTGCGTATCAGCCGGAACTCCTTGCCGTTGATGTTCGTGGTAAGGATGCCGTCCTGCCAGGGCACGTCGCTGTCGGATATGGTCACGGTCACGCGGTCCGCCTCCACGGTGGCGTTATAGACGTATTCGTGTCCGCCTTCCAGCAGGCTGCCGTTCTCTGCCACATATTCCCGCTCCTTGCCATTGGGGAGGCGCACCCGGATGAACGCTTTCCCGCTCACGTCCTGCGGGGGCAGCAGGACTTCGTAAGCCGCCACGAAGCCCGTGGGGGTATCGGCACAACGGTGGGGCGTGATGGTTTGCGGGGCCAACTCGCTCCCTCCGGTAGGGACATGGGCTGTCAATGCTCCGGTCTGCGGGTCGATGTCTGCTATTATCAAGAGGTTCTCGTTGCCCAGCAGCACGGTGGCGCCTGCCACGTCCTCATCCTTGAGAGTGCCGCCGGAACGGAGGCGGACAACGATGCGCGCCATGCCGTGGCGGAAAGTGAGCGCGGGATGGCTGCGGTGGAGTGTCTGTGCGGCATATACATAATCACTAATTTCATAATAATAATCTTTACTCTGGTCATCACCGGCCCTACATTGATAAAGATATCCTAAATTGTCACTATAGGAGATAGCCATCGCAGGTCCGTAAGCAAGGACTTCCTTTTGGGTTTCCCCGGCTTCCCACTCGGCAGGTGTGGTGTCGATGCCCGAAGCGGAAACGGTGCCGTCGTGTACAAAGCCTTGGGCCGTGCGGTAAACGAAGGCTTTCAGCTTGCCGTCCATGTGGACGAGAATCTGGTCGGCGTCGTCGAAGGTGCCGTCGGTGATGGCGCGGCTGGCGGGAGCTTTATCGTTGCCGTGTGCTTCGCGGTGGTCGATGGTGGCGCCGAAGGTGACGGAGGTGCCGTCTTCCCCGGCAGCGATTTGCGGGTCGTTGTCCGCGCTGCACCCCGTGAGGGTTGCCAGCATGGCCGTCAGCGCTATCGCCGTGGCAAGCCACCGGCGGATGCTATGCCGCCGGATGGCTTTCGGGAGGATATGGTTCTGTATCTTCATGTTCTTTTTATTTTCTTATTCTTTTATTTCTTGTTCTTGATGAATGGCGTGGCTACTACTTGCGCCGGAGTTGGGGCAGGTTGCCGTCGGCGACTTCTTAGAGGGTGATGTCCTTGCTGCCGCCGTCCGTCCAGTCTTCGATATCGGCTTTCTCTATTTTGATGTAGGCACGCTCCACGTTTACATTGAAGGTATAGGAGGTGGAGGGCGCAAGGCCTCCGCCCGCCGTGCCCACCGGGAAAGTGAGCGCGGCGCCGAAGGTGGTGCCGTTCAGCGTCAGTTGCAGGCGCATGGCGTTTGCTGCCTGCGGCCAGAGGATGACGGTGCTCGTGGGCCGCACCCCGATGGTGATGGTAGTGGGCAGATTTTCGAGGGTGGACGCCGTGCCCGTGGCTTTGGCTTCGCCGGTGGAGGTGTCGAAGGTTCCCGCCGTGCTCACTCCCGTGAGGGTGTAGGTCGGCCCGTCGGCGGGAAACACAACACCGGCACCCGCCTTAAAGCGAAGGATAATGCGGCTCATGCGGTGCGAAAACAAGAAATCTACCTCCGGGCTGCTGCTTTGGGCTGTTTGCTGCGCCCAGAGGTAGTCGATGACGGGCAGGTTTTCCGGGCTTTGGTCGGTAGCGGTGAGGGTTTTCGTGAGGATGCCGTCGCTGCCGGGCCTGGTGCCGTTCGCGCCCTCGCAGGGGTAATAAGCGGTGAACTCCGTCGGGGATGCGTCCTGAAAGTAGAGGGTGTTGTCCTCGCCCGCCGCGCCGGGCACGGGGCGGAAAACACTGCCGTCGGTTTGATACCGGATATTGACATAGTTCGTTTTCCCTTTCGCAGAAGAGGCGGAGATGCCGATACAGTCGTCGGCATCCCATGCCGTGTTCGAGGCGCGGGTGGACGCCACGCTGCCTGCCTTGCCTACAGAGGCGGTGATAATGGCAGCATTCGGCACGTTGCCGCCGGGTTCATTGTTCTCTTCGCTGCATCCTGCGGCGAACATGGCTGCTATCACGGACGTGACAGCGAAAAGCCGGGTTGATGTGAATTGCTTCATCTGCTATTTGTTTTTAGTTTATGATTCATGATTGATTATTCCACTCCGGCATTTACGTCGCCGCCGTCGGTTTCCGTCCAGCCGATAATCGTACCGCCCGTTTCGAGATTTACCGGTGCATATACATCACCGGTAAGGTGCATGGGATGGAGCTTGTCGGTATTGAAATCCTTGAACATTTCGCTGAAATCGGTTTCCACCGTGTCTGTCACGCCATCCACGAAGGTGAGTGTCACAACCATACGCTGCACTGCTCCCGGAATCATTCCCGGAACCCACACGGCACCGACCAGTTTTCCTTCCAACCGGACAAAAGGAACCGGCACGACAGTCACTACGCCCGTCACTTCGCCCGTGCGCAGATCGACGGATGGCGCCACTCCTTCCAGCCGGGCTTCGATACCGGTAATACGCCTGATGTCTCCTCCGGAAACAGTCAGTTCGAATGCTATCTTCCGGAAGAGCTGCCGCATGGGTAATACGACGCTTACCGTATCGTCCGCCACGACGTCCGCTGTCACCGTACCGCCTAATAATACTCCCGGTTCAGGGTGTTGCATCCCGGCGTTGTCCGGGTCATTGTCCACTGTCGCCACACCGTCCTTTACCGTAACGTGTTCTGCCGGATTGTAGCCGAGCAGTTCCGTCCGTCCCGGCACGAACAACCCGGTCAGCGCTGCAACCGGTTCATGCAGGGTGAAGGATGCTCCCGCCGCTTCCGTGGTGTATTCCGAAGGGGTGGCTATGCCTTCGCCGCGCTGTGTCCAGTCAGCGGTTATCACGATGGCACCTTTGTCGGGATGCGGGGTGTTGTAGATCGGGTCCTTCACGTCGCAACCCGCGAGGAATAGGGTCGCCCAGACACAAAGTAATGTAATTGTAATTTTCATATATCGTATTTTTATAGTTCTACTTATTTGCTGCCGATAGTCCACACGAGGCTGATACCTGCCTGCGTGGGACCCCAGAAGTTGTTTGTCTTGTTCCGTTCCTTATAGACACGCATGCCGTCGGTCATCCCGAAACTGTCGTATTCGGAACGGGTGTAGCCCAGACCGAGGTTAAAGTCAATGGAAAAGCTGCGGGACAGATAAAGCTGATAGCCCACCGTCAGTCCGGCATTCCACAGCTTGCCCTGATAGCCTGTGTCTTTCGACAGGATGCTGCCGAGAGGGTACTTATATATATTGTACTCGCCGTAGCTGCCCGAAACTCCGGCGTAGAAGCGTTTGTCGCGCAACAGATACCACCGTACTTCCGGATTGACGAGCCACATCTTCTGTACTTTGCCATGCTCTCCGCCCCACCACGAGAGGCTGCCGTCCAGCCGGATCCCGACATTCTCATTCAGACGCCACTCTACCCCCAATGTGGGAAGCAGCAGGGCGTCATACAATACATTCGTGCGGACGGCAAACCGATAAGGCCGTTCTGTTTCCCGGATGCGTTGCTCCGATACGGAGGCAGGCTGTTGTTCCACTGCGGGAGGTTCGGATGGTTTCTCCACGGAGGTTTCCGTTTTTTGCTCCACGGCTCCTTGTTTCTGTTGGGGAGCTTCCCGTTTCACTTTTTCTTTGGCGGGCGTCGTCTCCGACGTAACCTTAGCCGAAGGGATATGGAGCGTCACTACCACCAAGTCTTTATTATTATAATACGCACGCGCGTAATTGGCGGTGATGAAATCGGCTTCTTTCAGTCCTTTGCGGGTGATAAGTTCCGACTTCACGCGATTGGCACGGGCGAATGCCGTGTTCAGGTTCTCTTTAGTGGTGGACAGCGAAGCACAGTAGCCGTCCACATAAACGGGCATGTTACCTTTCGCAATCTCCGCCTTGTGATGGTCTATCAATCCATAGAGCCTTTCAAGTTCCGCCTCAT
>OGYC01002511.1_pt1 | contig 12578 bp, 13 predicted proteins | sample 1576461 | NCBI WGS metagenome assembly OGYC01 (sample SAMEA3541569, study PRJEB24748) | human gut metagenome | biome: human gut; feature: human-associated habitat; material: faeces | place: China | collected 2012 | reverse complement strand
GCCGGCAAGCGATATATCAAGCGTTGCCGTAGGCCCTTTGCTGCCGCGGGCGTCTTTTGTTATTTCAACCAGCACGCGCTGCCCTTCTGTAATGCCTGTTTTGTCGCCCAAATACAAAAAAGCGTTCTTATCAAGTCCAATATCTATAAAAGCCGCCTGTATGCCGCGCACCACATTGCACACGCGCCCCAGAAAGATGCTGCCGACAAGCTGCGCACTGTTATTGCGCTCAACAACATATTCCATTAAACGGCCGTTTTCCACAATGCCCATGCGGGTTTCTTCCGGGTTAACAGCCGAAATAATTATTTTAGCCGTCATCAGCACCCTCTTTCTTTAATCTTTGCGCCGTTAATGCGTTCCGCGCACCACGTCAATACCGGCAGCAGTAAATTTATCTTCCAGTTCTTTAATTACCGGGCAGATTACACGGTTGCCGTTTTCATCTTTGGGCATGGTGCAGTTGCTTAAATGCAGTGCGTCCGGCTGCATTTTTATAATGCGTTCAACTTTTTTGTTAATGCCTTCCTGGTTAGGCAGTTTATTTTCACCGCAGCCGTTGCAGGTAAAAACGGCTGCAACCTGCAAAGTTTCATCGCCATAACGTTCAAACGCGCCTGTTTTTTTCGTTTAACGCACGCAGGCAGCCGCTGCCCGTGCAGGATGCGCTTACACGCAGGCAGCGCAGTACAGCAATTTTCTTCATTAAGTATTCCTCCATAAAGTTCAAATATCATTCATTTTTTTAGTTTGCAGCCGCCGTTTGATATAATCGCTGAAAAGCGCATAAAAAACGGAACACAAGGGCACACTTATAATCATGCCCATAATGCCGCCAAGCCCTGCGCCTATCATAGCCGCAACAAGCAGCCACAGCTCCGGCAGTCCGACGGATTTGCCGACAATTCTCGGATAGAGAATATCGCCTTCAATACGCTGCAGTACAAGGAAAAAGATAATAAAAACAATAACTTTTTCCGGCTGCGATATTACTATAAATATGCAGCCTATAACTGCACTGGTTATGGAGCCGATATACGGCACTACCGCAAGGCACGCAACCAGTGCGGAAATAACAAAAGCATAAGGTATGCCTAAAATTATCATACCGGCAAAACACATCAGCCCCAGTAAGAAAGCCTCCAGAAGCTGCCCACCGATAAAACCGGAACAAATCCTTTTGGCAAGCGATGCCGCCGCAATAATATACCTAGCGCGTTCAGCACTGCAAAAAGCATAAAGTGCGCGGCGTGATGATACTGCAAGCTGTTTCTTTTCCAACAGAATATACACCGCAAACACAAAGCCCATTACAAGGTTTGCCACCACACCGGCAACAGAAGCCGTAATGCTTAAAGTCTGCGAAACCAGAGCCGCTTTATTGGCCTGCCAGTAATCTTCCACGGCAGCCTGCCATTCATAAATTTTTTCCTGCACGTATGCCACGTCTTCGGGCGAAAAATTCCATGCCAAAAGCTGCTCCTGCAAAAAGGCATTAAAATATACAATATCCTGCGGCAGCTTATGGCTTAAAATAACAATGCTTGCATGCAGTTCCGGCAAAACGGCAAAAAGCAGTGCCGTTATTACGCCAAAAATAAGCATAAAGCCTGCAATAAGGCAAACCGGCCCTCTGAACCTGGCAGCACGGTCTTTTAACACACGCATCCATATCTGCTCAAATTTTTCTATAAACACATTTACGGTAAAAGCAATAACGCAGCCCGTAATAAGCGGCATCAAAATGCCCAGCGCACTGCCCAGCAGAGATAATGTTATTTCATAATTCCACAAGGCCCATATAAAAATTATAACGGCAACAAGCTGCTGCCAGATGTTTTTTTGCATAATTTACTCCGTTTTATTTAATAAGCTAATTGTAACACAAAAAGCGGCGTCTGCAAAATAAATAACAGTACGTGCATTAAGCCTGATTGTACAAACAGCATATTTGTGGTATAATGCAAATGTTATAGTGCGCCTGTAGCTCAGTGGATAGAGCAGTGGCCTCCGGAGCCGCGTGCGGTGGTTCGATTCCACTCAGGCGTACCAGAATTATAATATTGTAAAAATTCAGCCTGCTTTTGCAAATGCAAAGGCAGGCTTTTTTGTTTCAGCATTAAACTTTCGGCTGTTTTAAAGCAGCATTACATTTTAGCCGAAAGTTTTGTTGTTTTATTTTTAATTGTCAATTTCTGTTTTGCCTAAATTATGCAATAAAAGTTCCACAAATTTGTGCGCATCGGCGTTTAAGGCAACTTTGGCAGTTACAGGCGCCTGCGATTTTTTGGTATTGTGGAAGTCGGCCACCATTCTGCCGTCACAGATGCCTCCGGAAATATCAATATCGACATTAGCATCGGCAAGTTCCGTTACAACAGAAGGGTCAATCAAATAGGCAACGGCAAGTGCGTCATGAATAGGCGCCATGTGGTTTTCGTAGCGGTACAGCACTTTTTCGCCCACGGTGCCTGCGGTATGGCGCAGATTGAAATTGCTTTCGGATACATCGTTAACCTTTAAGTTGGCAATGCGCAGTTTTTGCAGTTTGGCAGCAGTTTGTGCCGCGGGTGTGCCAAGCGCAGCCAGTTTATCACATTCTTCATCTGTAATGCAGGCACGCCAGGTTGCATCCAGAGGCAAAATAACTTTTTGGATTTTGCTGTCCATAACAATTTTTGCGGCTTCCGGGTCGGCATAAAAATTAAATTCTGCCGAAGCGCTGGCATTGCAGCCGGTATGCCCGCCGCCCATGATAATTAATTGTTTAATTTTATCTTCCAGACGCGGTTCAATGCGCAAAGCCATGGCAACGTTTGTCAGCGGGCCAACGGCAACCAGCGTAATATCGCCTTCGGATTTCATAAAGGTATCTACCAGATAAAATACGGCATGTTCCGGCTGCGGTTTAACGGTAGCTTCCGGCAGCGGCAAAAAGTCGCCGTGGCAGTCGTTTAAAGTTACGCGCGGCAGGTTAGGCTTGCGCCCCGGCACGTTGTTGCAGATAACAGGGTTTTCGCAGCCGCGGTACACGGGCACATCCGCCTTTAAAAACTCAACCAGGCGAAGGGCGTTTTCAGTCGTTTTAGGCACAATGCGGTTGCCGTTAACGGTGGTAATGCCCAAAAGCTGCACCTTTTCACTGTACAAAGCCAGCATAATGGCAATAGCGTCATCAGAACCGGGGTCACAATCAAGCACAAATTTTTTCTTATCCATAAGTACACTCCTTTAAATTGTAAATATATAAGAGGCAACAATATTAACTATAAAAGCCAGCACCAGCAGCGGCGCACTGCGCTGAACAAGCTGCATAGGTTCTACCCCCGCCACGCCTGCAATGGCAATTACGGCGCCGCAAACAGGCGAGCACGCACGCCCAAGCGCCGTACTGAGTTCCATTGGCAAAATTAAGGTAACGGCAGGAATACCGAGTTTGGCTGCTATTTCCGGCATCAGCGGGCCAAAGGCAAAAAACGGAGCCGCACCGCTGCCCATAATAACGGCAAATGCAAATGTAATAAACGATAAAAACGCCATAATCAAAAATACTGCGCCTTCCATTTCGCTGATGTAGTTGGCAAAAATTGTAATGCCGCCCAGCGTTTTAATGCCTGCCGCAAAAACGGAAGCCGAAATAATAATTGCCACTACCGAAACAAAAATATCTGCCATGGCACGCAGAATAACAGTTATGTCTTTCGGTATTTCGCCGCGGTCGCTGCGGCGGATGAATTCAATAACAAAAGTGAAAAACATGCCGAGAATATTGGCGGTAATAACGTCAATTTTGGTTTCCGGCACAAAATAATCAATAAAAATAATTGCTAACGGTACTACCGGTAAAAGAGCGTAACCAACAGGAACATCCGGGTCGCTGATGACAGTTGCTTCCTGAGCCTGATATGTACCTTTATTACGGTCACGGTTATCCATATATTTGTAATAGAACGGTATGCACAAGGCTATAACAGCAATAATGCACAAAGTCACAGCAAATTGATAGTTGATAAATAAATCAACTACATTCATTTTTAAGACACCGGACATAAAAATCGTGGAACCATCATTCGGCCCGTAATCGATGCAAATAAGCGCCAATACAGAAGCTGCTGTCAGCGGACTAATCTGTATTGCCATCAACACAGGAAAAACCGTTGCCAGCATCAAAACAGCAAGCCCTGCCTGACTGGTAATAACCAGCTTTAATGCCATGCCAATAATGAACATACCGCTTAAAACAAGATATTTATTTTGTATTTTGCTCAGCGGCTTGCTGGCAAGGTAGGCCAACTTTGTAGAAGCCTGAATATGCTTCATGTAAGCGGCATAACCGGTTACAATCATAATAATCATGCCTATATTGGCAAGATTAGTTTTAAAGCTGTTGCTGATAAAGCCGAAAGTATCCAGAAAAACATTGCCTAAAGTAATTTTGCCCAAAATAGGAGTGCCTGTCCATAAGCTGGCGCCCATCAAGATAACAATGCCGGATGCGAAAAACACAAAAATAGCATTGTACTTTTTCAAGATGAGCTTAGCCACAATTACAGAACAGATAATAGTCAAAGCAATTGATAAAAATCCTGTCATCATCACACCTCTGCTTATAAATTTTATGAACCATTTTATTTTACAACAAAATTGATATTAAAACAATAATTATGGCTTAAAATTTTACAATTAAAAGATTATTACATTTATCACAATACAAAAGCACCGGCTGTTGTAACCGGTGCTTTCACTTATTCCGCCGCTAAGGGCAGGTTGTTTTCCGTTGCCCATTGCGTCCAGGATTTTTGCAGTTTGGGGTTGGCTTTTACATATTGGTAAAAGTCTTTTAAAAACTCAATGCGTTCGGTAACGGCTTTTTGCCGCCACACAGGTTTGTTGGGGTTATACGCCGTCAGGTTAATGCCGCCGATGGCGAACTGGCGCATAACGATATCGTCAAAACTTACCTTGTCCGCATTTTTCAGCATGTCATACATCACCATAAAGGTTGTAGTACGCCCTTTGCCCGCAAAGCAGTGGAAGTGCAGCCACGCGCCTTCGGGCAGCGTTTTGTAAAAACGCACAAAGCGGTCAACCTCCAAATGGTGTGGCGTTAAATGGTCAGTTAAGGTCAAGCGCAAATATTTTGTGCCGTGCTTTTCCGTCATAGCCTTTTCCGTAACGGCGCTTTCCACCGGCCATGTGTAGCATTTATCCGGCACAAGTTCTTTATTCGCGCCCAAAATGCCGATATTCACAAACGGCACAGCGGCAATTTCATCCAGCATCTGCTGCTCGCTCGCCACAATTTCGCCGTGCGCGCGCCCTTTGTTGCCCCAGTCGTTAGGCTTGTACCAGCTTACAGCGCTGCCGTTAATATAGCCGTGGCTTTCGCCGCGCAGGTCAACATCGTAAATCAGCTCCGGCGCTGCCGGGATATGCTTTAAAATCTCTGCGTATTCCAATTCGGAAAACGCCTTGCTGCCGGAGATGCGCAAATTATCCATACCGGTGCGTGAAGGCTCTTTGCCGCCCAGCAGGTCTTTTTCAAACACATAATCCGACGTGCGGAAATTGTCCGGCAGCATATCGATATTTTTGCGGTCCAGCTTCAGCACGCCGTGTTCATTATCCGTTACGGACGCGGCAAAACCGGTCGCCGCAAAGCACAGCGCCATCAGCACCGCCAAAATTTTGTAAATTGCTTTCATTATACCACCACCTTATCAGCCGCGCACAACAACTTCCAGCTTGCCGGTATCGGGGCAAAAAAGCAGCCCATGCACAATAATATCATCCGGCAAAAGCGGATTGCTCTTTATGGCTTCAACTGTGTTTTCCACGTTCTCACGCGGGTGCTGAAAAGCGTCCACCCATTTGGCAAATTCGCCCTCTACTTTTTTAATGGCTTCCGGTTTTATGCCGCGCGCCAGCATGCGCTCTTTCAGCGAATCCGATGTTGAATGCTGCATGCCGCAGTCCTCGTGCCCCACAACCATAATTTCCGTTACGCCCAGCTCGTACACCGCCACCATCAGGCTGCGGATTACCTCGTCAAACGGGCCTGTAATCATGTTGCCCGCCGCCTTAATAACCTTGGCTTCGCCGCGCGCAATGCCCATGGCAGGCTCTAAAAAATCTACCAACCGCGTATCCATACAGGTGTAAATCGCCAGCTGCCTGGCAGGATATTTGCTTACCTTTTCGTTGCGGTGCAGATAGCTTTCCGGCAGCTGCGCCACAAAGCGGGCGTTTTCTTCCAAAATCTGGTCCAACAATGCCATAATATGGCCTTCTTTCATCAATATTCGTCAAAAATTTGCTGCAACTTAGCAGGGTCTTTGGTTTCAGTCAGCGCAAGCTGCAATAAAATGCGCGCCTTTTGCGGATTTAAATTGCCGCCGCTGATAAAACCTGCCGCCTCCCATTTGGGGTTGGCAGGCAAAACGCGCCCTTCGCTGACGCGGGTGCTGCGCACAACGGCAATGCCCTGCGCCGCCGCATTTATCAGCGCCCGTTCCGCACCCTTGTGGATGCTGCCCATGCCGCTGCCTGCGTACACAATGCCCTGCGCGCCTGCATTCAGCGCCGCTTCAACAAACACGCCGTCGTCGTCGCAGTGCGTGTAAATAATATCCACGCGTGGCAAAGCGGTATAGTTTTTACCCGCAAAGGCGGATTGCAAGGTATGCCGCTGTTTAACCTGCGCCTCAAAATAAACCCTGCCGCCTGCGATTGTACCCAGCTGCCCGTAAGGCTGCGCCTGAAAGGCTTCCACCTTGAACGCGCTGATTTTGGTGGCATAACGCGCCGCCATGATGATATCGTTCATCACCACCAGCACGCCCTGCCCTCTGGCGTTGGGACAGGCCGCGGTTTTAACGGCGTTCAGCAAATCCAGCGGTCCATCCGCGCTGATTGCCGTTGCCGGCCGCATAGCGCCGGTAAGCACAATGGGCTTGTCGCCTTTTACCGTCAGGTTCAAAAAGTAGGCGGTTTCCTCCAGCGTATCCGTGCCGTGCGTTATAACAATACCGTCCACGTTAGCGTCCGCCATTAGCTCGTTGCAGCGCGCCGCCAGTTTAAACCACAAATCACTGGTGATGTCGCAGCTGTCGATATTGGCAAGCTGTTCGCCGCTTACTTCGGCCACATCTGCCAGCTGCGGCACAGCGCTAATTAAACTTTCCACGCCCATTGTGCCTGCGGTGTAGCCTGTCAATTTGTCGGCTGCTTCCGCGCTGCCGGCGATAGTACCGCCCGTTGCTAAAATTTTTATTTTGGGCAAGTTGTTACGCTGCATTCTGCCCCTGCCTTTCTTCCATAAAACTTTTTACGCGAAAATTTACGTTCTGCTGCAAATTGCGGTAAAAAAACTGGTAATCATACAAATGGTAAACACCGTCCGTAAAAACGGACAGCACCGGCGGATAATCTTTTTTATCCACGTCCGTCACTTTAAGCACGCCGCGCTCCGTGTCGATATAGCAGCCCGTAAGCTGCGGCACTTCGCGCACAATGCTACCGCTGTAATCCGTAAAGCACGCACCAGCATTCAGCGTTTTTGCCGCTGCTTTAGCGTCCGTGCGCCAGTTCAGCGGGTTTATGCAAAAACTTTTTGCGCCCTGCGGCACCATCAGCGATGCCGTTACCTCCGGCGCTTCGCTGTTAAAGATAATCACCGTGCCCAAATCATCAGCACTCTGCGCCGGGCGGATATAGGGGTACTGCTCCGCCTCCTGCGGCGTAAAGCGCCAGCCGATTGCATAGCAGGCAATCATGTTATCCTGCACAAAATCCGTCTTGCCAAACTCTTTCAGCAAACGCAGGCACATTTCCGCCCCCTGCGAAAATCCTGTAAGCACAAACGGCCTGCCATTATTTTCGTGCTGCATATAATATACAAAGGCCGCGCGTACATCTTTATAGGCAAGGTTAAAATAAGGCTCTGCCTCGTTTGCTGGCAAATCATAATCAGCCAGCACTGCCTGGCGGTAATACGGTGCATACATACGGCAATGCAGCTCATAAATGCCGCGCTCCATATTAAGTGCGCCGTAAAAATTATTTTTCGCTTCGTTATCGGCAAGGCTCATATTTTTATTGCCGCCCGTGCCAAGGTCAACGGTAGGGCACACAATAAATAAATCAGCCGGCTTGCTTTCGCCAATACGCCAGTACGCCCAGCTGCCCGTGTCCGCATAATCAGGTTCCTGCGCCGATGCCAGGCTGCAAAACGCAGCCAGCACCAGCAGCAGCATTATTTTTATCAGCTTGTTCATTTGGCATCACTGTTTAAATAATCGTAAGCAAACTGCGCATAAATACCGGCGCCGTATTTTAACTGGTCCTCATCTACCGCAAATTTGGGGTGGTGATGTACGCAGTTCAGCCCTTTGGCAAGGTTGCGCACGCCGATAAAGCCATACACGCCTTTGGTTTTTTCCATAAATACGGAAAAATCTTCTGCGCCAGTCATTTTATCCAAATGGCTCAGGCAGCCTTCGCCCATAATTTTTACGGCTGCCCTACGGGCAATTTCGTTTAAATCATGGTGTTCGTTAATAAGCGGCGCAGGGCCGAAGAAATATGTGCTGCTAACTTCGCAGCCATAGGTAAGCGCTGCTTTTTTGGCAATATCATCAATAAGCTCCGGCATGCCTTTACGGAATTCTTTATTAAAAGTTCTTACCGTGCCCACAAGTTCTGTCTTACCGGCAATAACGGCATCTGCGCTGCCGCCGTTCATCATGCCGGTTGTTACTACAAGCGTGTTTTCCGGGTTGTTAATACGGCTTACAAGGCTTTGCAGTGCCATAACAACGGCTGCCGCCGCAAGTACGGCATCACTGCCCTGCTGCGGCTTATCCGCCGGTGCGCTTTTGCCGGTTACGGTAATTGTAAAGCGGTCGCTGCACGCCATACGCTCGCCGTCTTCAAAATTAACCGTACCGCTGTCCATTAAAGCCCATACATGCTGCCCAAAAACGGCATTCACATCGTCAAGGCAGCCTTTTTCAACATAATGGCGCGATTCCGTCCCGATTTCTTCCGCCATCTGGAATAAAAGTTTTACCGTTCCGTGCAGCTGATTTTTATTTGCCGCCAGCATTTTACCGGCAGCCAGCAGCATTGCCGTATGGCAGTCGTGCCCGCAGGCATGCATAACGCCATCGTTCTGCGAGCAGAAGCCGCAGTCATTTTCTTCCTGTATCGGCAGCGCGTCGATATCGGCGCGCAGCATTACCGTGCGTCCGGGCTGCTTTCCGCGGATAATGCCGACGCAGCCGGTAATATCGTCAAAAACCTGTACTTCAATGCCAAAGGATTTCAGTTCGTTTACAATATGTTCAGTTGTTTTATATTCTTTGGTGCCAAGTTCCGGATGGGCATGCAGCCAGCGGCGCTGCTCTAAAATATAGCTTTCTTCTTTTAAAGCAAGTTCCTTAAAGTTCATCATGCCTCACCTCCGTTTTTCTGCACTTGGCCGAATTCAACTTCTGCCGTACAGCCAAATGCTGCGGCTGTGCTTTGGGCAATTGCCGTAAGGCCGGGCTGTGCGGCTTTAAGGTTTTCTTCGTCCCCGGCATATAAATAAGCCGTCATTTTTACCAAATCGGTAATAATGTTAAACTGCGTGCCGCCGTTAACACCGCTTACCGTAAACACCAGCGGCTTAAGCGGATTATTTAAACGGCTTACAAGAGCCTGCGCGTTTAAAATAAAAGACGATGCCGCCACAATAGCATCTTTGCCTAAATGCGGCGTAGAACCATGCGCGGAACTGCCATGAACGGAAATATTAATTTTAGAATAGTACATAGCCATACTCCTTATAAAAGCGGCTGCCCTTCAAGCAGCCGCTGTATTTACGTTTAAATTATCAGTTAAGGAAAATACCGCCGCCCGGGCCAAGAGGAATATCGAGGAAAATCCATACCAGAAGCTGAATAATCCAGATAACCGTAAAAGTAACGGAAAACGGCACCATGTTGGCGATAACGGAGCCCAGCCCCATTTCCGGCGCATACCTGCGTACAAAGCCCAAAATAACCGGACAGTACGGGAACAGCGGCGACAGCGGGTTGGTAATGGAATCGCCTATGCGGTAAGAAACCTGCGTAACGGCCGGGTCAAAGCCCATCAGCATCAGCATCGGCACAAAAATCGGCGCCAGAATTGCCCATTTTGCGGAAGCAGAACCGATAAGAATATTAACAAGGCACGATACAAAAATAAGGCCAATCAAAAGCGGCGCACCGGTAAATTCCATTGCCTTTAAAGCTTCCGCGCCTTTAATTGCCATTACAATGCCCAGGTTGCTCCATGCAAAATAGCTGGTAAACTGAGCGATAAAGAAGCACATAAAAATGTAACCGGCCATATCTTTAAAGCCAAGAGTTATATCGGCAAACAAATCGCGGTCATTTTTGTATTTGCCGCAGCCAAAGCCATAGCAGGCACCAACAACAAACAGAGCAACGGTAACCGTTAAAATAATGCCGTTCATAAACGGAGAACCGTTAGTCATAACGGAATGTGTTTTAGGGTCTGCCAGAAGCGGGTCATCACCTATGCAGGCGGCAACAAGCGCAATTACAAAAATTACAAGTCCGATAACAGCCCATTTTAAGCCGCGCTTCTGTGCCTCGGTAATCTGCCCTTCCGATTCGTCAAAATTATATTTTAATAAATCTTCTTTGGTTGTCGGGAAACGTTTTACCAGGAATTTTTCCGTCAGCAGCGTACCAAAAACAGCAAGCAAAATACAGGATACAATTAAAAAGTACCAGTTAATGGCCATAGTTGCCTGATAGTTAGGGTCAATCATACGTGCTGCGCTTTCGGTAAAGCCGTAAGCCAGAGCGTCCGTCATGCCAAGCATAACATTGGCACTAAAACCGCCTGCGCAACCGGCGTAGGCAACAATCATGCCCAAAACAGGGCTGCGCCCCATGCCCATATAAATAACTGCTGCCAGCGGCGGCATAACAATATAGCCGGCGTCGCCCGCAAGGTTAGCGTTAATTGCAACAAAAAGAATGGCAAAGGTAACCATCCACGATTTGGCGTCGCCCATAACCTGTTTCATCATGGTTACAAGGAACCCGCTCTTTTCTGCAACAGCCGCACCGATAATGCATACCATTACCATGCCCAGCGGCGCAAAGTTTGAATAGTTGGCAACGGCCTTGCTGTACATATCGCGGAAACCATCTTTAGTTAAAAGATTTACTACCTGAATGGTTTTGCCGGTACCGGGATGCACAGCACCATAACCAATGCTTCCCAAAACAGCAGAAAGAATTACAACCACAACAGCCAGAATAATGAACAGGCTGACAGGGTCCGGCATGGCATTGCCGATTTTTTCAATAAAGTCCATCGCTTTATCGAAGAAACCCTTTTGTTTTACTTCTGCTTTTGCCATAAAATCACTTCCTAACCTTTCAAAATATTAAAAAAGAAGGGACTCCACCAATTTGTGAAGTCCCCGTTGACTAAATTTATTATAACATTTCAGCCTGCTAAAATAAATAGATTTTAATTTTATTTTTAGGGTTCGGAGGCGTTATTTTATATCAACTGCCAAAATATCGCTCAAGCCGTCCAGCAGAATGGCAAAGGTTACAACGCCAGCCGCATAGGGAGCTACTTCATAAGGCGGGTAGGCAATTACAAGATTTTTGCCGTCCTGAATATAAAAACGGTCGCCGTCTTTTACTTCTACCGGCCCGAAGAACATTCTGGAGTCTTCGGCTACTTTGGCTGCAACAACTTTATTGATGCGTTCCAGATAGTTGCTGCCGTTTTTAAATAAATCGGCCAGTTCAAGCTCCCTGCCGGTATTTAAATCAAACGTTGCCGCATTAAAAAGCGTCATGCCGTGAGCGCCGCCGGTGTAAATGTAACCGCGCTGCTCAACGCTTAAATAATTATCGCCTTTAAAATGCACGGTATACTGCCCCTGCAAATCATAGCTTGGCACGCTGGTGCCGCCGTACTGTTTTACATCTTCAAGGTCGCAGCGCAGTTTAAAATTAACAAAACCGGCCACGTCTTCAACAAATTCGCGCGCGTCTTCGCTGCCGTCTTTGGCTTTAAAGGTTTTATCGTAAGCGGTGCGCATAACGTCATCGTTTCTCATGCTTAAAGGCAAGGCTGTATACAGCTGCTTTAAAACATAAAAATTTAAAGTGTTGTTAATTTTATTATCGGCAAATTTGCCGCCTGCCGCGCCTTTAATTTGCGGAACGTCAATCTTTACGCTGCCTTCGTGTACGTCAAATGTTTTTACAGCCGGTGCCGCAAATGCCGCCGAGCATACCGACAGGCACAATGCAGCTGCTGCCAGAGTTTTTGCGATTTTCATAAAAACCCTCCTTTTGGTTTGTTGTTAGGTTAATTATAGCATAAATACCTTTCAACAAAAGCAGGGCCCAAAAATTTCACAAATCGTTCGCAGCCTGCCTGCGGCATGCCGCCGCTGCCGGAATAAAACTGAACACCGCCGCTGCTGCCACTACAACGTCCCCGGACAGGGTGAAACGGAGTGTCCCCGCGGCGGAATCCCTCTCTGCGGG
>OGYC01002502.1_pt1 | contig 12623 bp, 10 predicted proteins | sample 1576461 | NCBI WGS metagenome assembly OGYC01 (sample SAMEA3541569, study PRJEB24748) | human gut metagenome | biome: human gut; feature: human-associated habitat; material: faeces | place: China | collected 2012 | reverse complement strand
AACCAGATTTCAGAGTGCTACCATGAAACAACGTAGGGGGCGCGAGGTACAGGCCCCGCGCGACAGGAGGGGAGCTCCCGGGCGGCAGATATCATCTGTTGCCCGGGAGCCTTGCTTTTCCCAACTCCCTTTTAAGTTAATTGTTGCTACTGCTTGGTTAGCCTATTCTAATGTAGATTTATTCATTAGGGGACATAAAAAGAGGCAGGAGCCGTAACGGTTCCTGCCTCTTTTTATACAAGTTAGTCAGCAGTCCATCTTGATTCAAAGTCCTGCTTTTCCAATTTACAACAGCTTTGGACTTTTGCGCCGAGATTTGTTTCATCATCTTCCATGGCATCTAAACGCACACGAAGAGCCTCTGTCAAAGACACAATAGATGCTTTTGACTTTATCCAGTTTTGAGGACTAAATACTCGATTTTCCGCGACAGCCTTGCTGTTCGCATTTTTGAAAGCTCGATTCAATGTTTTACCAGCAATGTTTATAATTGTGTCCATCATGCCACATTCCTTTAATTGTGCTAGTACTTTACTAGGGCGAGGAACCATTTCACTCATATTGCTAACCTCAGCAAATACTATAGATACAGCATACAAATGGTGAAATGGGGCATAAGACTTCATCGCAAGTAAGGTTTCATCAAGACCCATTGGATTATCAGGATTCCACCTACTCATAATGGCACTGTGTAATTCATGTAGTGCCTGTACATCTTCTGCTGGATAGTCCTTCTTAAACAGTTGATTAAAGTAAATGTCAAATATCTTTGTTTCGCTATAAGACAAGGTTGGACGCTGTGAGTGCCATGCAATCAGTTCTTTCCCCAAGTCCGTAAGCTGTATGATGTGCCCAGCATCATACCTTGTTGTATCAACATTTTCTCCACGCTTAGTAACCATGTAACCGTTTGGGTAAGTCTGCTCATAGTTTTTCTTTATGCTCAGTACAATCTTATCATTGCTTCGTAAATCTCTAGCTTTTACAGCACTTTGAGAGTTCGTGGAGTTAGTGATTTTGTCAGCTTTTTCACTGTTTGCCATCTCATAGAACTTAAACAGGATATATCCGTATGACTTTTTAGCTGCCTCTCCACAACTAAAAATTGTGCTAAGGCTCTGGCATCCATTTACAATGTTCAGGTCTTTTACAGTTAACTGCCCATTCTGAATGTCCATCTTCGAACAAAGCGCTGTTATGCCATTGTGACAAAAGAAAAAATCTCCAGGTTCTTTCTTGATTGTCTTAGCTATACCCTTGTTGACTTTGTTGCTATTTCCAAGAGATTGTCGAACATTTTTTCTGAAAAGCCTTCCGTCTTTAATACCTGGAATGTTTACGCAATCCTTAAGAGGTATAGCTGCCAATACAGCGCGAGTGCCATTTAACTCTACATCAAGGTATTTCCCAGATTCAAGTTGAAAAGTGAAATTGATGTAGTTATTGGTTTTGTTAAGTGCCTCGTCATATTTGACCTTTAGCATTTCATCGTCAACTACAACGAAGTTGGCGTTCAGTTCTTCGCTGTCTGATAACTTCTTGCTAAATGCATCCGCATCCATCTGAGCCTGATCAGTCAACTTTGCAGTCGTTACCAGTTCAAAACAAATCTCATAGTCATCGTCTAATGCTGCAGAAATTTCATTGATTTTGACCTTTAATTTAGAATTTGCGGCATCCTGCAACTGATTTAAGTCCTGAACCAAAATCCACGAAGACAACACTTCCCTAACAGGTTCGGCATCTATATACTCACCAGACATAAACTTTCCCTGAATGATATAGATGGTAGAATCTTGATTATTGATATAAACAGCGTCTATCTGCTTGTCATTGGCGCCATCTGTAATGCAGTCCTTTGCCTCTACAGTATTTAACCCATGGATGTTCCGTAAATACCATGCTACAAAACGCTGGCCATCGTTTGCGTAATTGTCTTGATAATAGGTTTGCTGTATATCATGTAATATCTTGGCATACATAAGTTTTTACCTCCAAATTTATTCTACATTGCAAAAAGTATATAATATTTAGGTATGCAATTCAATAGATAATAGTGGCTTATTCTCAAGCCACTATTATTGCTTTGTTAAACCTTGTTTGGGAACAATCCTTTGGTGTTGAGTGTCAATTCTCGATTGGTGATGCTTGCGTAGTCGGCTCCGGTAACATTTGTCTTGTCGGCCATTATGTCATATAGCTTGTCTACCTTTTCTTGCGTGCTGAGTGTGCCGTTGGCCTCTAACCACCAGAACAACTTTAATTGCAGTCCAAGATATTTCGTGGCCGGTGCTCGCTCTTCTTGTTCTGGATAGAATGCGGATAGCTTTGAATGTATTGCGTTGATGCGTCCAAGATTGTAGGCTCCCTTAGAATGTTTGCCAGATTCTATTTGCTCCAGCTGTATGTGCTCTGTTCTGGCAAATCCCTGATATGCACTATGGCTATCAGTAACAAGAATAGCATCGCTTGCAAACTTTCCAGAAAGATTCTTTGTCAAATCATTTGTCTCTAATCTTCCTACACATACTGGGTCTATTGTAAAATGTCCACTTCTATCTTTACAAGTCAACACACAGGTCTGGTCATTGCTGATACCCTTTTTGTAGCTGTTACCTGATTCAAGCAGTCGCTCCAATCGCTCTGGTTCACTTTTTAATCTGTCCCAAAGGCCATTTTTCTTTAGATACTCGACTTTTTCTTCGTATGTTCTGTGATGACGAGGCATACGGTCAAGTACATCTATGAAAAATGCAGGGTCTCGTTTGCCCTTAAAAGAAACCGGAATGTAAAACTCGTCACATTCAGCAATATCTATGAACTCACTTTGCTCTTTATAAATTTCTTCGAGTGCCAAACATACCTTGTGGCGATTATGCCATACCGTTGGTACACTCGTACCAATAGTATCGGCTATTGCTTGTAATGGTAGATTTTGCACCATTCCCAACAATAAACCTTTCCATTGTGCTGGCGCCAGTCTTGAATGATACATCAATGTCTGACTGGTTTCACAGAAAGTTTTACAACAATCCTTGCAACGGTATCTCTGTCTGCCTCCTGCTTTTCCGTGTCTCTTCAGACTGATGCTCCCACAATGTGGACACGCCAGAGGTATTTCATCATTCTCTTTTATGCTGTCCTTTGTGGTTTGTCCTCCTGCCCTCTTAACTTCCAGTGCAGCCATTAACTGGTTGACTTGTTCATCGCTGAGTTTATCAATGTCAGTCAGTATCTCCTTGAAGAAATCGGCCATAGTAAGCCCTCCTAGCAGTATCCGCCTGTCTGCACTGCTTTCGGTGCTTGCCCTTCAACCGTAGTCCAAGTTCTTTAGAAGTGCTTGCTTCTGGAGTGATAGCGCCTTTTGGCTGCATTGTGCTGCTTTCTGCTGATAGTAGGCAGACTCACGGATAAATTCTTCTGCCGCATCAAATGCACTTAGGAGTTCCAGCTTCAACTGCTCTTTGTTGGATGGCGCTTTTAAGTCTGTTTTCTGTATTGCTGAGGACACCATCTTTAGGTAACCACTGTCGGATGTGATAAACGCCAGCAGTATCCCCATTAAACCGCCATGCACATTTGGATTGGCTATCTTTTTACTGTCTATAACTTGCTTGATTTCTGTCCACTCAGCATCAGCGATGATTTCTACCCCAAGTTTCTTTGCAAATATTCTAGTCTCTGCTGTTACCCGATTGTTAGTGATGACAACAGGTGCCGCACCGTTATTGTAGTAATGGGTTCCAGCATAAACCTCTTGTATAGGTGCCTTGCTTAAAGGTTTGTTGAAGAACTTGCATTGAATGTTGAATGAATACTTGATTGGCCTTGTGATACTGGTGGCTATGATGTCAATGCCACCGTCATTACTGCCTGTTTTCTTTGCACGAAACCCATGCTCACCAAGAAACTGAACCATGAGGTTCTCAAAATCTGTTCCTGTATAACAGTTCTGAAAGAGGAATGAGGTATCCATGCCTATATGCTCCTTTGAAAAGTAGTAACTCCATTTGTGAAGTTCACTTCTCAATAGCAGAGAGGATGGTGTGCAATTAGGTATCCCTAAATTGGACTGATGTCGCTATCTTTTGCAATGTATCCATGCGGGATTGAATGATTGTTGAGTGGTCATTGAATGTATGTTGCTGGTTTGACTGTATATCAAAGTAGTGGCAATGTATCTGCACCTCCCAATCCTTTGATTTGAAATATATATTTCTTCTTACCACAAAGACAAACGAAAAGAGGATACCCTGTTTCAAAAGGTATCCTCGCGCAGATGCAACTATTTATTCACGTATTTCAAAGTTTATTCACGATTATACATAGCAACACTTATCTTGAAAAGGGACTTTCTTTATACGTCGAACACGCCCATAATGGCGATGCCGACGACCACAAGAGCGATCATCGCGTAGTGCTTCCACGAGAGCTTTTCCTTGAGGAACAGGCGGCTCCACAGCACGCTCGCCGCGCAGTAGGAGCTGATGATGGGCGCGGACATGGCAAGGTGCTCGGTGTCCGCGATGGCGTAGATGTAGGCGAACTGACCGGCGGTCTCGCAGACCGCGCCGAGGTACTTCGGCGCTTCCTTTTTGGGAATAAGGCGGTCCCTGCGGATCAGCACGACGTAGACGAAGCACACCACGGCGGCAAAGAGGAAGGTCAGCTCATAGGCGACGTTCGCGCTGCCCTCGTCGAGCGTTTCGAGCACGCGGTTGTCCGCGAAGGTGCCCGCCGCGTCGAGCAGGCAGTAGGCCACGGGCAGCGCGAGGGCGAGAAAGCTCTTGGCGTACTTGCGGTTGCCCTCGGCCTGACGCGCCGCGCGCAGCTCGGGGTCCTCGGTCGCGTCCACCACGCCGAGACCGATCGCGCCGACGCACACGAGCAGCACGGCGAAGATGGCAAGCGGAGAGTAGTCCTCGCCGCCGAGGAAGGCGAGCGTCATCACGGCGACGAGCGCGCCGGAGGAATTGCAGATGGGCGACGAGACGGACAGCTCAATGTACCGCAGCCCCAGATAGCCGAGCGTCATCGAGCCGATGTAGAGCAGCGACACGGGCAGGTAGGTGAGGATGATAGCAAAGCTGATCTCCGTCCCGCCGACGAAGATCTCAAACGCCGCGTGCAGGCCCATGACGACGCCGACTGCCATGACCATCTTGAGATGGCTGAGACGGTCGTCCTCGTCGCGGCAGCCGATTTTGGAAAAGAGGTCGCTGCCGCTCCAGCAGAGCAGCGCGATGAGAGAAAGCCAGAACCACATATTGAATTGTCAAACTCCTTTATATCTGTCAGTATTTTGAGATCAAAAAACGGACAGTCTCCGGCGGGGGTCTGCGCCGGAAATGACGGTTGGTGAGGGGAGTCCTTCGGATCAGCATAGCAAGACCCTCCTGACAATATAGAGTCAGGGCAGTGTGACCAGCCCTGCGTCAAGCATTTTTTGCAGCGAGAGCAGCACGCCGAGCTTGGCGTGGTACCAGGTCAGGCCGCCCTGGTAGTAGACCGCGTAGGGCGGACGGATGGGGCCGTCGGCGGACAGCTCGATGGAGCTGCCCTGCACGAACGCGCCCGCCGCCATGATGACCTGCGAATCGTAGCCGGGCATATCGCCGGGGACGGGGTCCACATAGCTGTCCACCGGTGCGGCGGACTGGATGCCCTTGCAGAAGGCGAGCATCCCCTCGGGGCTTTTCAGCTCGACGCATTGGATGATGTCGTGCCGCTCCTCGCTTGCGGCGGGAACGACGCGGAAGCCGAGGGACTCGTACACGGCGGCGGTGAACACCGCGCCCTTGACCGCGCCGGAGACGACATTCGGCGCGAGGAAGAAGCCCTGATAGAGCGAGGGCATCAGCCCGAGGTTCGCGCCGACCTCCTGCCCCAGTCCGGGCGCGGAGAGACGGTAGGCGCAGCGGTCCACGCACTTTTGCGTTCCGGCGATGTAGCCGCCGATGGGCGCAAGACCGCCGCCGGGGTTCTTGATGAGGCTGCCGACGATCATGTCCGCGCCGACGTCGCTCGGCTCGACCGTCTCGACGAACTCGCCGTAGCAGTTATCGACCATGATCGTCACATCGGGCTTGACCGCGCGGCAGACAGCGATGGCCTCGCCGATCTGCGCGACCGAGAGCGTCGGACGCGGCTGGTAGCCCTTGGAGCGCTGGATGTGGATGAGCTTCGTTTTCGCCGAGATGGCGGCGCGGATGGCGGGAAGATCAAAGCTGCCGTCGTCGAGCAGATCGACCTGCCGGTAGCTTACGCCGTATTCGGCGAGCGAGCAGGGCGAGGGGCGGATGCCGATGACCTCCTCGAGCGTATCGTAGGGCTTGCCGGAGATGGCGAGCAGCTCGTCGCCGGGCAGCAGGTTCGCGCTCAGCGCGACGGCGAGCGCATGGGTGCCGCAGGTGATCTGCGGGCGAACCAGCGCGGCCTCGGTGTGGAAGGCGTCGGCGTAGACGCGCTCTAAATTGTCGCGGCCCTCGTCGTCGTAGCCGTAGCCGGTCGAGGCGGCGAAGTGCGTGGCGTTGACGCGGTTCTTCTGCATCGCAGCGAGCACCTTCGCCTGATTGATCTCCGCGCGCGCGTCGATCTCCGCGAAGCGGGGGCAGAGCGTTTCGAGTATTTTTTCGCCGTAGGCGAGGACCTCCCCGCTCACGCCGAGGGCTTGGTAAATATCAGCGGCTGTCATATCAAGGCTCCTTTTTCAATGTATCGGGAAACTGCACGCCGTTGCACCTGAGGACGAAGCGCAGCGGGTAGTCGCGGTCGAGGTAGTTTTTCTCGAACCACACATAGGTCGCGACGGGGAGCTGGCGCAGCTCGGGGGCCTCGCAGCGCAGGGCGTCGAAGGTCATGCGGTCGCCGGAGAGCAGCGCCGCCGCGACGTCCATCTGCCCCTCCGCGCGCAGACGGTCGAGGCAGGCGTCCAGAATGACGGCGCAGGCGCGTTCCTCGTCCGTCTCGGCGTAGTCCTCGCGGTGGGCGAGCCAGTAGAGAAATTCATCGGGGTCGAGGTCGAGATGCGTCGTGACCTGCGAGAGCTTGTAGAAGCCCGCGCGGTCGTTCGCCTTGAGCACGTCGATGAGGTAGGCGATGAGGTTTTCGTCGAGCATCAGGCAGTCGCAGAACACCTCGAAGGCGTGCTTGCCCGCGTCGGGATCGGGGGCCGGCTCGTCCGCCTCCCCGGCGGGAGCGGGCGGCTCCTCCGGCTGCGGCGCGCCGCCGAGCGCCATGCGCGCGAAGAGCGCGCGGGCGAAGTCCTCCTCGTTGAAGCTGTCGAGCAGGCCGTCCGGCAGCGAGTCGCCCGCAGCATCGGCGCAGCGGCGCACGAAGTTCGGTACGCTGACGCCCTTGAGCGCGGCTTGCAGACTCATCGCGCGCGCCTCGGGCGTTTCGCCGCTGAGGGCAATGCCCTCGGGCGCGGCAAGCGTACCCTCGCACAGCGCGTTCATGTATTTGAGGTAAAGGTCGCAAAGCTCCATCGTGATGCTCCCAAATTTCAAAAGTGAATACAATGTATCATACCGCGCGGGAAAAAGCAAGGGCCGCGCTTGCAAGGAGCGGACGGATGTGGTAAAATCAAAATGTTCTCACAATACGTGAGGAGAGAAAGAAAGGAGGAAGCGGTCATGAAGCACAAGCGGAGCCTTGAGGCACTGATCGTCGGCTTTGTGCTGGCCATTGCGGTCAGCTTTTTCAGCACGAAGATAGCGGGAGCTGTGCTCGCTGTGTCGCTTATTCAAATGTTTCTCTTTTACCGCTGCCCGCACTGCGGGTACGGGCTTTACAATGTCTGCGGCATAATGCCGAGCTGCTGCCCCAACTGCGGCGAGGATCTGTAAAGCGAAGCCTGCCGCATCCGCGTGAAGGGAGTGTGAGCCATGCGTAGGACCCGCCGCAGCGGCGGATTTTTCCTCTGTCTGCTGCTCAATCTGCTGCTGAATTGGGAGGGCGTCATCCCTGCGGCGCTTTTATTTGCGCTGCACCGGTGGCGCGGCTGGCCGCTCTGGTGGGCGGGGCTCGCGCTCGCGCTGTGGATCGGCGGCATCCTGCTGTGGATGCTCGTCATCGGCTGGGCGAGCGACTGCGGCAGCCGCCGCGACGCCCCGCGGGAGAACAAAAATCCCTATTCCGCCAAGCAGTACCCGAACAGCGGGTCTGCGGCGGACAAAAAGACGGAATAGACAGAACGAAGAAATGCGCGAGCGTTACCGCTCGCGCATTTGCTCAAAGAGGGCAAGATTCTTCCGCAGCCGCTCCTCCTGCGGCGAGCGCTTGACGGCCTTCCGGCAGGCATCGGCGGCGTTTTCCGCGTCGCCGAGATGGGCATACGCCAGCGAGAGCAGGTCGTAGGGCAGACTTCCCCAGGCGTCCGCCTCGCAGATGTAGGTGCGCGGACGCTCGGTGATGGCAAGCGCGGCGCGCAGCACATCGACCAGCCCGTACCAGCGCTCCTGCGCGTAGAGGAGCTGCGCGTAGTCCATGTACGGCTCGCGCAGGTGCGGAGCCTCGGCAATGGCGCGGTGCAGCCAGCGCTCCGCCGAATCGTCCTGTTCAAGCGCGCGCAGGCAGCGGGCGATGTAGCGCATCGACGCGCAGCGTTCGTCCGCCCAGACGGCGGAGGGCAGCGTCAGGTGCCGCGCGAGCGTTTCAATGGCCTTCTGCCACTCGCCGCGGAACATATACTCCCGCCCGAGGTAGTGGCAGTTTCGGTCGTTCTGCGGGTCCTCCCGAACGGCCAGCTCCAGCAGCGGCAGGTATTGCCCGCGGGACTTCGTCTCGTCGGGGTGATGGTCGAGCTGCACGCCGGCCGCGTCCACGAAGCGCTCCGCGCCCTCGCCGGTGTAGGCAAGCGTCTCATGCACCGGACTTGCCCAGCGGTAGCATCCGTTTTTGTGAATTTTATCCGCCCAGAACACCATGCCCTCGCTGCCGTCGGGGCGGAAGCTCCATGTGTAGCGGTAGCGGGCGCGGGTGGTGTCCGGCTGCCATGCGCGCTCCAGCGCGGCGCGCCAGCCGGGGTGGAACTGCTCGTCGAGATCGATGGCGCAGCAGATGTCCGCGTCGGCGGGAATGAGCCCCAGCGACTCGTTCCGCGCCGTGTCGAAGCGCCACGGCGAGACGACCGTCTCGCCCACGATGGCTCCACGTGCGCGGAGCTTTTTTACGGTGTCGTCGCTTGAGCCGGTGTCGAGCACGCAGACATAGTCGGCCTCGGACATCGAGTCCATGAAGCGGTCAACGAACTGCGACTCATTTTTGCAGATGGCGTAAACGCATACCTTCAAAGCGAATATCCCTCCCATGCTATGTAGGCGGCGCGGAATTTCCGCGCCGCGTTGCTTTGCTTCTCTCAGGTGGCTACCAGACCTGCCGCGCGCAGACTGGCGAGCAGCGCGTTGAGCTGAGCCGCTGTGTTGCCGGGATCGGTGGTGTCTGCGACCGCCGCCGCGGGACTGATCGTCGCCGCAGGGCCGGTGGGGCCGACAGGCCCCTGCGGACCGTCAGCACCGACAGGACCCTGCGGGCCGGTAGGCCCGGTGGGTCCGATGGGACCGGCAGGACCGACAGCACCGGCATGTGGTCTTACGATGATCGGGATCACGTTTTTAGATTAGACGAATGGAGTTTTTATTATGGCGTTTACCCATTTACATGTGCATACAGAATATAGTTTGCTGGATGGTTCCAACAAGGTGAAAGAGCTGGTGACCCGGACAAAGGAACTTGGAATGGACAGTGTGGCGATTACAGACCACGGTGTCATGTACGGTGTGATTGAATTTTACAGAGCGGCTATGGCGGCGGGAATCCGGCCGATCATCGGCTGTGAAGTTTATGTGGCGCCGAAGTCTCGGTTTGATAAGGCGGGACAGCAGGATAATAAATACAATCATCTGGTGCTTCTGGCAGAGAATAATACAGGTTATCACAATTTAATGAAGCTGGTTTCCAGAGGGTTTACCGAAGGCTTTTATTACAAGCCGAGGGTGGATATGGAAGTGCTTCGGGAGTATCATGAGGGTATCATTGCGCTCAGCGCCTGTCTGGCAGGCATCGTGCCCGAATATATTCAGAAAGGGCTCTATGAGGAGGCCAGGCTCAGAGCGTTGGAGCTGGAAGAGGTCTTTGGCAAAGGGAATTTCTTCCTGGAACTTCAGGATCATGGCATTCCTGCGCAGAAAACAGTGAATCAGAGTCTTTTGCGGATGAGTCAGGAGACGGGGATTGAACTGGTGGCGACCAATGATATTCATTATACCTATGCGGAGGATGAAAAACCCCATGACATTCTGCTTTGTATCCAGACGGGCAAAAAGGTTGCCGACGAGGATCGTATGCGCTATGAGGGCGGTCAGTATTATATCAAATCTGAAGAGGAAATGCGCAATCTCTTTCTATATGCAAAGCAGGCCTGTGATAATACCCATAAAATTGCTGAGCGCTGTCATGTGGATATTGAATTCGGAAAATATAAACTGCCGGAATTTCCTGTCCCGGATGGCTACGATGCCTGGAGCTATTTGAATAAACTGACATGGGACGGTCTGGCAAGACGCTACGACCATCCGGATGATATGTTAAAAGAACGGTTGGAATATGAACTTTCCACCATTAAGAATATGGGATTTGTGGACTATTTCCTGATTGTCTGGGATTTTATTCACTATGCCAAAAGTCAGGGCATTGCTGTGGGACCAGGGCGTGGTTCTGCGGCGGGAAGTCTTGTGTCCTACTGTCTTGAGATTACAGATCTGGACCCGATCAAATATAATCTCCTCTTTGAACGTTTCTTAAATCCAAATCGGGTCACCATGCCGGATATCGACGTGGACTTTTGTTTTGAGCGGCGGCAGGAAGTCATCGATTATGTCGTTGAAAAATATGGCAAAGACCGGGTGGTTCAGATTGTGACTTTTGGTACAATGGCGGCCAGAGGGGTTATTCGTGATGTGGGCCGGGTGCTGGACTTGCCTTATGCTCAAGTGGACACGGTGGCGAAAATGATTCCGTCGGAGTTGAATATTACCATAGAGTCTGCCCTGAAAAAAAATCCGGAGCTGAAAAAAACTTATGATTCGGATCCGGTGATCCATGAGCTGATTGACATGTCTAAACGTCTGGAAGGACTTCCGAGACATACGTCCACCCATGCGGCAGGCGTCGTGATCAGTCCGAAGGCGGTGGATGAATTCGTGCCTCTGTCAAGAGGTGTGGATGATTGCGTGACGACCCAGTTTACGATGACGACACTGGAAGAGCTTGGCCTTTTGAAAATGGACTTTTTAGGGCTTCGGACGCTGACGGTCATTCAGAATGCAGTAAATCTGATCAACCGCCATCGGGAAAAACCTTTAAATATGCACGATGTTGATTATGATGATGCAAAGGTTTATGAAATGATTGCTTCTGGTAAAACCGAAGGCGTGTTCCAGCTTGAAAGTGCCGGAATGAAGAGTTTCATGAAAGAGTTAAAACCGTCCAGTCTGGAAGATATTATCGCGGGAATTTCGCTTTATCGTCCGGGGCCGATGGATTTTATTCCGAAATATATTAAAGGGAAACAGAATCAGGCATCCATTGTCTATGATTGTCCGGAGCTGGAAGAAATTCTGGCGCCGACCTATGGCTGTATCGTTTACCAGGAACAGGTTATGCAGATTGTTATGAAGCTGGCCGGCTATGACCTGGGGCGAAGCGACCTGGTGCGCCGTGCCATGTCCAAGAAAAAAGCGGATGTGATGGCAAAGGAGCGAGAATACTTTGTTTATGGAAACAAAGATTTGAATGTGCCGGGATGTATCGCCCGGGGAATTGATGAACGGGTGGCCAATAAAATTTTTGATGATATGACAGATTTTGCCAAATATGCCTTTAATAAGTCTCATGCAGCGGCCTATACCATCGTATCTTATCAGACAGCATGGTTAAAATATTATTATCCTGTGGAATTTATGGCGGCGCTGATGACATCGGTCATTGATTTCCCGACAAAGGTAGCTGAATACATTATGGAATGCCGGAAGATGGATATTAAGATTCTGCCTCCGGATATTAACGAGGGTGAGAGAGACTTTTCTGTATCCGGAGGTAATATCCGTTATGCACTATCAGCCATTAAAAGTGTGGGTCGTTCCGTTATCGATAATATTGTTCATGAACGACAGGAACATGGCCCTTTTGTCAGCCTGAAAGATTTTATTGAGCGGCTGTCCGGTAAAGAGGTAAATAAGCGGACGGTAGAAAGCTTCATCAAATCTGGTGCCATGGATGGACTTCATGCGACCCGGCGTCAGCTCATGATGGTCTATGTCCAGGTGATGGATCAGGTTAATCAGGAACGGAAGAAGTCGATGACCGGCCAGATGACTTTGTTTGACTTTGTATCCGATGATGAAAAAGCGGAATTTGATGTGCATTATCCAAACGTTGGTGAATATGATAAAGAATTGAAGCTGGCTTTTGAAAAGGAAGTGCTTGGTGTTTACATCAGCGGTCATCCGCTGGAGGAATATGCAAAGTTTCTGATGAAGAATGTAACGGCGCTCACTACGGATTTTTATGTGGATGATGAGACGGGAGAACCCACCGCATCCGCCAGCCGGCGCAGACTGTCG
>OGYC01002501.1_pt1 | contig 12626 bp, 7 predicted proteins | sample 1576461 | NCBI WGS metagenome assembly OGYC01 (sample SAMEA3541569, study PRJEB24748) | human gut metagenome | biome: human gut; feature: human-associated habitat; material: faeces | place: China | collected 2012 | reverse complement strand
TAGGCATGATCGATGGCGAGTTCATCATCAATCCCAGCCAGGAGCAGTGGAAGAAGGGCGATCTGAACCTGACCGTTGCTTCCACCAGAGAGAAAGTGATCATGATCGAAGCAGGTGCTAATGAGATCCCCGAGGCTACCATGATCGAAGCTATCTACAAGGCTCACGAAGTGAACCAGACCATCATCGCTTTCATCGACAAGATCGTAGCAGAAGTCGGCAAGAAGAAGCACGAGTATACCAGCTGTGCGGTTCCCGCTGAAATGTTCGAGGCTATGAAGGAGATCGTATCTCCTGCGGAGATGGAAGAAGCAGTATTTACCGATGACAAGCAGACCCGTGAGGAGAATATCCGCGTGATCACCGACAAGCTGACCGAGGCTTTTGCTGAGAACGAAGAGTGGCTGGCTATCTTAGGTGAGGCTGTATATCAGTATGAGAAGAAGACCGTTCGTAAGATGATCCTGAAGGACCACAAGCGCCCCGATGGTCGTGCGATCACCCAGATCCGTCCTCTGGCAGCAGAGGTAGATATCATCCCCCGTGTACATGGTTCCGCTATGTTCACCCGTGGACAGACACAGATCTGTAATGTATGTACGCTGGCTCCTCTGTCCGAGCAGCAGAAGATCGATGGCCTGGATGAGAACGAAGTAAGCAAGAGGTATATGCATCATTATAACTTCCCTTCCTATTCCGTAGGTGAGACTAAGCCTTCCCGCGGACCCGGAAGACGTGAGATCGGTCACGGCGCTCTGGCTGAGAGAGCCCTGATCCCTGTACTGCCCAGTGAGGACGAGTTCCCTTATGCAATTCGTACCGTATCTGAGACTTTTGAATCCAACGGATCCACCTCCATGGCTTCTACCTGTGCTTCCTGCATGTCCCTGATGGCAGCAGGCGTACCCATCAAGAAGATGGTAGCAGGTATTTCCTGTGGTCTGGTAACCGGCGAGACCGATGACGATTTCGTACTGCTTACCGATATCCAGGGACTGGAAGACTTCTTCGGAGATATGGACTTTAAGGTAACCGGTACTACCGAAGGCATTACCGCTATTCAGATGGATATTAAGATCCACGGTCTGACCAGACCTATCGTAGAAGGCGCTATTGCAAGATGTCGTGATGCAAGACTGTTCATCATGGATACCTGCATGAAGCCTGCAATCTCTGCTCCCAGAACAGAGGTTGGCAAGTACGCTCCCAAGATCATCTCCATTCAGATCGATCCCGACAGAATCGGTGATGTAGTAGGTCAGCGTGGCAAGACCATCAATGAGATCATTGCACGTACCGGCGTGAAGATCGATATCACCGATGACGGTAAGGTATCTATCTGCGGTACCGATAAGGAAATGATGGATAAGGCTCTGGAGATGGTGAAGATCATCACCACGGACTTCGAAGAAGGTCAGATCTTCAAGGGCAAGGTAGTAAGCATCAAGGAATTCGGTGCATTCATCGAGTTCGCACCCGGTAAGGAAGGCATGGTACACATCTCCAAGATCGCTAAGGAGAGAATCAACCGTGTAGAAGATGTCCTGACCCTGGGAGACGTAGTAACAGTAGTATGCCTGGGCAAGGATAAGATGGGCAGAATCAGTTTCTCCATGAAGGATGTAGCTCAGCAGTAAGCTGAGAAAAATAAAACCGCTGTGGGCGAAAGCCTGCAGCGGTTTTTTGCTGACAATTTTATGAATAGCATGGCTCATTGCGGATTTGTCGAATCTCAGCAGCCCGTATTGGGACTACTGTTTTTTGAAAAAAGCCTCAATATTTGTAAAATAATTTTTTGAATCAGCCACATCAGCAGGACTGCAATAGTGGTTCCCATCCTTTCATTACATGTTTCACGGTGTACTCCGCAGCCTCCGCATCTGTCAACTGGTGGGAAAAATCAGCACGGGTGTCAGGGGAAGCACCGGGACCGTAGGAAGCATATTCTCCGTAATAGAAATGACCATGGGGTTTCTTCCAGTCCTGCCAGCCGGCGGGATGGATGTGTTCTCCCAGTTCACAGTGCAAGAATACGGTCTTCGCCCACTCTCTCCAGGGACGTCCCAGGTAGATGGAATGGGGAGGACAGTCGCTCTCCAGTCTGCATTCATGGAAGACATAGCCGTAGGGCTCTTCCATGGGAGTGGAGGCTGCAGTCACATAGCCGTAGATCACTTCATCCTCCGGACTTTCCGGAGGGATCCGGTCTCCGGGAAGCTTCGAGTAGATCGTACAATGTTCAAACCAGGCGATGCCGCTGCCGAAGATGAAATCCACATCTCCCTGAATAAAACAGTTTTCATAATAATGACGTCCGATCGTACGGGGCTTGAATTCTCCGGGACCCTTGAAGCCTCCGGGCTGCGCCTCTTTTAACGGTAGAGGTGCATCGAAGATCGTATCCTGGCTGCCAAGGAAACGACAGTCATAAAAAGCATTGCGGTCGCCGTCTACATAGACTGCCAGCGCCTGCCCTACGGTATGCCCGAATCCAGAATCATTCTGAAAAGTCAGATGCTTTGCGGTAAAATCGTGGGTGTCAATCCGGACGGAAGCGGTGCGGAAGGTTCCGCGTTTATCCCCATCGGGCATGAGATCAAAAGCAGCATCTCCGTAGACGAGAATCGTTTTGTCCGTACCTGCTCCTTCGAAGGTGACGTTTGGTCTGTTGATGACTAATTTTTCCCGATAAATACCTTCCCCGATGTGAACGATCACAGGGGGCAGATCAGAAACGGGAGCCGGGAACTTTTTTTCGCACTCTGAAGCCGGAAACTCCGGCAAAGAAGCCAGCGCTTCGGTGATGGTGGTAAAAGAAGTGCCCGGAAGAGTATTTCCGGGCATATTGACATAATAATGTAAAGGCATTTTGTCTGACATAGTAACTCCAATCTGTAGATGCTGTGTTATGGGAATAAAGACTACATGAGACATCTACAACACAATGCAGTCTAAGGCTATGTATGGTTGCTACCTGAATAACTTAAAGCAGGCGAACAATCTCTAAATCCGGCTGATCCGCCAGGTTCACATACTCTCCGCTACATTGTACGATAGGCCGGGAGAGCTTGTCTTTGTTGATATAAATGATCGTCCCTTTCCGTCCGTCACTTAACAGACAGCGGTTCTGCAGACAGGAATTAACTACATTTTCCAGAAAAGGAAGCAGGATGGAGACATCGTATTTCTGGAAGCCTTCCACCTCGAACATTTCAATCACACGGAACGGACACAAAGGTCCTCGGTAGCAGCGGGCGGCGGTCATGGCATCATAGACATCCGCGATAGCTACGATTCTTGCGTAAGGATCGATCTGATTTCCTTTTAATTTCAGGGGATAACCGCTGCCATCGCTGCGCTCATGATGCATAAGGGCGGCATTTTTCACATGATCATCCACGTCCTGGGAGAGCAGAAGCTGATATCCGAGAGAAGGATGCTTTTTGATCGTTGCAAATTCTTCATCGGACAGCTTGCCGGGTTTTGAAATGATGGAATAAGGAACCAGTAATTTACCGATGTCATGGAACAGACCGCAGGCAGTGGCCAGTTCGACTTCCTCGCAAGACAATTTCAGCCATCCGGCCAGTATGTTGCAGATCAGGGCAACATTCAGACTGTGAGTGTAAGTGGAATCGTCATATTCCCGCATGTTCTGAAGCATGTCCAGAATGCTGATACTGCCGGAATGATTGGCTACAATGGCCATGGTGTTCTTCAATAGGGTATTTACGTCTAAAGTGGTATTTTTTTGAATCACCAGATTCATATTTTCCCGGAACAGCTCAACATCATTTTCAAAATCTGTCTTGAACAGTTGGAACTCCGGAGAACTCTTAATGCGCTCGGAGTAAGAGAGCTCCGTGTCAGTGGGATCTTCCACAGGCTGTACGGGTTGTATGATATCTTCGGCAAAAATGGTGAGGATACCGTACAGATCCAGCTTGGTGATCAGCTTGTCCGTAAGAACAGTACCTTTTTGCATCAGAAGCTCATGGTCCAGATCATAGACATCTTCGGCGACGGTCATGCCGGGAACCAGTTGGGTGATAGACAGCCTTTTCATAAGTATTCTGCTCCTTATCATGAAAAGAAAATTTAACTGATTTCATTATAATAATTTTTATCGGGACTGTCAATTTGTGCAGGCTCTTAGGTGTCCATATCCTGTTCACAAAATTTTTACAGTCTTTTCACGGCAACGGTCGCATTGAAAGGTTGAAACATAGAGGAAAATCTGCTACAATAAACTTTGAATTATGCGAAGACCCATGGACATTTTATTGTCAAAAGGGTGCGGAAACGAGGAAAAAATGAGCGTTATTGAGAAGATATTTGGCACGCACAGTTCCAGAGAACTGAAGCGTATTGAGCCTTTGGTGGACAAGATCGAGGCACTCCGCCCGACGATGCAGGCACTTTCCGATGAGGAACTGCGCGGCAAGACCGAGGAGTATAAGAAGCGTCTGAACAATGGAGAGACCTTGGATGATCTGCTTCCGGAGGCGTATGCAACCGTAAGAGAGGCTGCAAAGCGTGTTCTGAACATGGAGCATTACAGAGTACAGCTGATCGGTGGTATCATCCTGCATCAGGGACGTATCGCAGAGATGCGTACCGGTGAAGGTAAGACCTTGGTGTCTACCCTTCCCGCTTATCTGAATGCTTTGGAAGGCAAGGGTGTCCATGTCGTTACCGTCAATGACTATCTGGCAAAGCGTGACGCGGAGTGGATGGGTCAGGTACATGAGTTCCTGGGACTGAAGGTCGGCGTGGTACTGAACAGCATGACCTCCGAGGAGAGACAGGAAGCTTACAAGTGTGATATCACTTATGTTACCAACAATGAACTGGGATTTGATTATCTGCGTGATAACATGGTTATTTACAAGGAGCAGCTGGTTCTGCGTGGACTGCATTATGCCATCATCGATGAGGTGGACTCCGTATTGATCGATGAAGCGAGAACCCCTCTGATCATTTCCGGACAGAGCGGCAAGTCCACAGCTCTGTACGAGATGTGTGATCTGCTGGCACGTCAGATGAAGCGCGGCGATGATGTACAGGAACTGACCAAGATGGACGCCATTATGGGTGTGGTACAGGAAGAGACCGGAGACTTCGTCGTTAACGAAAAGGATAAGATCATCAACCTGACTGCAGCAGGTATGGAGAAGGTTGAGAGATTCTTCCACATTGATAACTTCGCAGATCCCGAGAACCTGGAGATCCAGCACAACATCATCCTGGCATTGCGTGCCCATAATCTGATGTTCCGTGATAAGGATTACGTGGTAAAAGATGACCAGGTACTGATCGTCGATGAATTTACCGGACGTATCATGCCGGGGCGCCGCTATTCCGACGGCCTGCATCAGGCAATCGAAGCAAAAGAGCATGTAAAGGTGAAGAGAGAAAGTAAGACGCTTGCATCCATTACCTTCCAGAACTTCTTTAATTTATTTGATAAAAAGTGTGGTATGACCGGTACAGCTCTCACTGAGGAGACCGAGTTCCGTGAGATCTACGGCATGGATGTTGTTGTGATCCCTACGAACCGTCCCGTTATCCGTAAGGATCTGCAGGATGCTGTATACAAGACGAAGAGAGAGAAGCTGAACGCTATCGTGAATGCGGTAGAGGAAGCACATGCCACAGGACAGCCTGTACTGGTAGGTACGATCACGATCGAAGCCAGTGAGGAGCTGAGCAGAATGTTAACAAAGCGCGGCATCCAGCACAAGGTGCTGAATGCAAAATTCCATGAACTGGAAGCAGAAATCGTAGCCGATGCCGGTGTACACGGTGCTGTAACCATCGCTACCAACATGGCAGGCCGTGGTACGGATATCAAGCTGGATGATGAAGCGAGAGCCGCCGGCGGACTGAAGATCATCGGTACCGAGCGTCATGAGTCCAGACGTATTGATAATCAGCTGCGTGGTCGTTCCGGACGTCAGGGAGATCCCGGTGAGTCCAAGTTCTACATCTCTCTGGAGGACGATCTGATGAGACTGTTCGGCTCCGAGCGTCTGATCAGTATGTTCAATACATTAGGTATTCCTGAAGGACAGGAGATCGAGCACAAGGCATTGACTAATGCCATCGAATCCGCACAGAAAAAGATCGAGAGCAACAACTACGGTATCCGTAAGAATCTGTTAGAGTATGACCGTGTCATGAGTGAACAGAGAGAGATCATTTACGAGGAGCGTCTGCGGGTACTGAACGGCGAGAGCATGCGCGATGTGATCTACAAGATGATCACCGATATTACAGAGAACTGTGTAGATATCTGTATCAATGACGATGCAGATATCTCCGACTGGGATTTCAATGAGTTAAATACCCTGCTCATTCCTACGATCCCTTTACAGCCTCTGACACCGGAGCGTGTGAAGAAGCCCAAGAAGAACAGCTTAAAGCAGCAGTTAAAGGAAGAAGCTGTGAAGCTGTACGAAGCAAAAGAAGCCGAGTTCCCCGAACCCGAAGCAATCCGTGAGCTGGAGCGTGTGGTTCTGCTGAAGGTCATCGACCGTAAGTGGATGGATCATATTGATGATATGGAGCAGCTGCGTCAGGGCGTGGGCTTACAGGCATACGGTCAGAGAGATCCGCTGGTAGAGTACAAGATGAGTGGTTACGAGATGTTCGATGAGATGACCCAGAACATCCGGGAAGAGACTGTGAGACTTCTGTTCCATATCAAGATCGAACAGAAGGTAGAGCGTGAGCAGCAGGCGAAGATCACCGGCACGAACAAGGATGATTCCTTACCGAAGGGACCTGTAAAGCGTGAAAATGCAAAGGTTTACCCGAACGATCCCTGCCCCTGCGGAAGCGGTAAAAAATACAAGAACTGCTGCGGGCGGAAAGCCTGACGCTTTCTGATGGCAGTGCAAGACAGTGCGGCAGCGCGGACGGACGCTTTGACTGCCGGAAAAGTGAGAATTACAATAATAAAATAAGAAAGTAGGTGACGTTAAGTGGTTGAATTAGATCAGATGAAGACAGAAATTCTGTCCTACGAAACACCTTTAGCGGAAGTGAGGGATTCACTTTGACCTTGCTAACAAGGCAAAGCGGATCGAAGAAATGGAACGTGAGATGGAGGCTCCCGGATTCTGGGATGACCCGGAGCGTTCCAACCAGAAAATGAAAGAACTGAAGAACCTGAAGGATACGGTGGGTGAGTGTGACAAGCTTTCCACACAGTATGATGACATCCTGACTCTGATCGACATGGGATATGAGGAGAACGATGAGTCTCTGATCCCGGAAATCCGTGGAGAACTGGATGAATTCATCAGGGAATTCGACGAACTAAGGATCGGTACTCTATTGTCCGGAGAATATGATAAGAACAATGCAATCTTAAAGCTCAATGCCGGTGCCGGCGGTACCGAGAGCTGTGACTGGTGCGGTATGCTGTATCGTATGTATACCCGTTGGGCGGAGCGCAAGGGCTTTACCATTGAAGTGTTGGACTACCTGGATGGTGATGAGGCCGGAATCAAGTCAGTGACTTTCCAGGTCAATGGTCTGAATGCCTACGGCTATCTGAAGTCTGAGAAGGGTGTACACCGTCTGGTGCGTATTTCTCCTTTCAATGCCCAGGGCAAGCGTCAGACATCCTTTGTATCTCTGGATGTTATGCCGGATATTGAAGGAGATCTGGATGTGGATATTGATGAGAAGGATCTGCGTATTGATACTTATCGAAGCAGTGGTGCCGGTGGACAGCACATCAACAAGACATCATCTGCTATCCGTATCACCCATATCCCGACGGGAACAGTAGTGCAGTGTCAGAATGAGCGAAGCCAGTTCCAAAACAAGGATAAGGCAATGCAGATGCTGAAAGCCAAGCTGTATCTGTTAAAGCAGGAAGCAAATGCCGAGAAGCTGTCGGATATCCGCGGTGAAGTCAAGGAGATCGGCTGGGGCAACCAGATCCGTTCCTATGTATTGCAGCCTTACACACTGGTTAAGGATCATCGTACCGATGTGGAGACAGGTAATGTGGATGCAGTACTGGACGGCGGTCTGGATATCTTCATCAATGGCTATCTGAAATGGATCAGCGTACAGGGTGATAAGAAGACAGAGAATTAATAATTAATATAATTAATATAAGAAACAAATAAAACACATTCCATAGGCAAAAGCCTTGTGGAATGTGTTTTTGCGTAGCACGGAACAACCCGTAGGCATCAGAGTCGGGGGCTTTTGACCCCGACATCATAACATACAATAGGTAACTGTCAATGGCGCTCGTTCTGCATCAGATCCAGGAAATATAAGGTCTGGGTCATATTCATGTATGGCACCAGCCATAGGTTTCCGATACCAAAGCTCAGCAAACACAGAAATCCCAGCGGCAGGAAACTCATTTGTAAACAGAACAGCTCCCATTTATGTCCTCTCATAATGCGGAAGCTTAATTTCATCAGCTCCATGGCATTATATTGGGGGAAATCCAACAGTAAATAGTAAGCCTGGGATAAACCAAGGGATAATGGAATATAGATACACATACCGATGACCATAAGCACAATGCACAGGATTGCCATGGTTATGGTATCAAAGCCTTTCCCTGACCTCAGGAGAAAATAGCAGATATCAAACGGAAGTGTACATGCCGTATTCAGCAGGATCAGTACTGCGGAGATTCCGAGCGATTTTTTGAATAAATATTTGAAGCCGTAGAACAGATTGGCAGTTACAGCAGGTCTGCCGCAGGCAGTATTCAGATAAAATAATGTGATGCCGGTTTGAAAAACTCCAGCGAAAATCGACAATAAAGTCGTAGTGGCTGTCAAAAGCAGATATTCTGTCAGAGATGTCTCTGTGCTTCCCCCCATAAGTGTCCGTACGGTAAGGATCATAGTGAAGGTCATGCTGACGGCAAAGGTGAGGGAAAATACGATCAGACTCCGGCAGATGGACAGCAGGATGGCATTGCCGTAATGCCCTGCCATCTGATCTCTGGCTTTTTCTTTGAGTTGGGCTCTGGATGCATATTGTATCATAGAAATCCTCTTTTCTTTTTATTATTTTGTTCTATTGGTTATTCCGGCTGATCCGGGTTCTGATTTCGAAACCGCAGAATCCATCGGAAAACACCGGCATGTCTTACAGGTAAGACTGCCAGAATTCTTCCATATCGACACCGTACATCTGCTGGTACATCTGATCCAGCATATTCATATAAGAAGGATCTGTGAATACCGTGACAATACTGCTGATAGTGATGAAGATACCAAGTGCCAGCCCCACACAGGACAGCCAGATCCCGGCAACACACATGCTGTTCATGCGCTGTCCCCTTTTTCTGGTCAGCATTGCGAAAAGAATGCCCAAAGCACCGGCGGGAATGGCTAATACGCCGGTACAACACATGACCAGAGAGCAGATGCCGCAGACCATAGAAGCAATCGACAAGCCTCTGTATTTCGGATCGACCTGTGGCACGTTCTGATTCATTTGGTTATTTTGATTCTGATAATAATCCATAGAAATCCTCATTTCCGGGCGGCATATGGTGAATTTATCTGCCGCGCTTATATTAAGTACTGTACCATTTTTTCCTGTAATAAGCAAATGAAATAAGAATGAAAAGATTGAGAAAAAATCCGATTTCCAGTATAATAGACCCGTGTGCAAAACAAAATGACAGTATGTCATCAGGAGGAACTATGGATATTATACAGAAAATCAAAGAAGAACTTCAGGTAGAAAAATGGCAGGTGGAAGCGGCGGTGAAGCTGATCGATGAAGGGAATACCATCCCCTTTATCTCCCGTTATCGTAAGGAGGTCACCGGATCCTTAAATGACGAGCAGCTCCGTAATCTCGATGAGAGACTGACCTATCTGAGAAGTCTGGAAGATAAAAAGGAACAGGTACTGAAAAGCATCGAGGAACAGGGAAAGCTTACCAATGAGTTAAAGGAGAAGATTCTGGCAGCTCAGACTCTGGTAGTGGTAGAGGATCTGTACCGTCCCTATCGTCCCAAGAGAAAGACCCGTGCCAGCATTGCAAAGGAGAAGGGACTGGAGCCTCTGGCAGAATACATTCTGCGTCAGGAGGCAACAGAACCGGTGCTTAACGAGGCGGCTAAGTATGTTTCCGAAGAAAAAGAAGTAAAGACTGCGGAGGAAGCATTGCAGGGAGCACAGGATATTATTGCTGAGATGATCTCCGACGATGCGGATCATCGTCTTTACATCCGTAATATCACCTTAGAGGAAGGCATTGTGACCAGTACGGCGAAGGATGAGAAGACGCAGAGCGTCTACGAGATGTATTACAATTTTGAAGAGCCTGTGAAGAAGATTGCAGGTCACAGAGTACTGGCATTGAACCGCGGAGAGGCAGAAAAAGTACTGACCGTTAAAGTCAATGCACCTAAGGAGCGTATTCTTCGTTATCTGGAGAAGAAGATGATCACGAAGGAAAATGAATATACCACATCGGTAATCTGTGCCGCAGTGGAAGACAGCTATGATCGTTTAATAGCACCTGCTATTGAAAGAGAGATCCGTAACGATCTGACAGAAAAGGCAGAGGACGGAGCTATCAATGTCTTCGGTAAAAACTTAGAGCAGCTGCTGTTGCAGCCACCTATCGCAGGAAAAGTGGTCTTAGGCTGGGATCCGGCGTTTCGTACCGGCTGTAAACTGGCAGTGGTAGATGCTACCGGAAAAGTGCTGGATACGAAAGTGATCTTCCCTACGGCACCCCAGAATAAGGTGGAGGAGTCCAAAGCAGAACTGAAGAAACTAATCAAAAAATATAATGTAGATTTAATTTCTGTGGGAAATGGTACAGCGTCCAGAGAGTCCGAGCAGGTAATTGTAGAACTACTGAAAGAACTGGATCGTTCGGTACAGTATGTGATCGTCAACGAGGCAGGTGCTTCCGTATACTCCGCAAGTAAGCTGGCGACAGAAGAGTTTCCCAATTTTGACGTTGGTCAGCGAAGTGCCGCATCTATCGCCAGAAGATTGCAGGATCCCCTGGCGGAACTGGTGAAGATCGATCCCAAGTCCATCGGTGTCGGTCAGTACCAGCATGACATGAATCAGAAGAAATTAAGCGATGCCTTAAACGGCGTGGTAGAAGACAGTGTAAATAAAGTCGGCGTGGATCTGAATACCGCATCCGCATCTCTCCTGGAATATGTCTCCGGTATTAATAAGACCATTGCAAAAAATATTGTGGATTACAGAGAAAATAACGGGCGTTTTGTAAGCAGAAAACAGCTGTTGAAGGTACCGAAGCTGGGACCTAAGGCATATGAGCAGTGTGCCGGTTTCTTGCGGATCCTGGATGGCAAGAACCCGCTGGATGCCACAAGTGTCCATCCCGAGTCCTATGAAGCAGCTAAGCAGCTGATGGAGAAGCTGGGACTGACTATGGAAGATATTAAGGAAGCCCAGAAGCAGGCGGCAGCAAAAAAAGCTTCCGGCAGGAGCAGTGCGGCGCAGTCAGACGGACAGAAGAATGGTAACGGCACAGTCAATGCAGCGAAAAAGCGGGAAGAGCCAAAGGGCAAGGCTGTAAGAGTGCATAATACCAACACCGCCATGGGTAAGGCACTTGCAGCAGCCATGGGTGGCATGACGTTCGATAACTCCCAGGAAGCCTCTGCAAAGCAGACGGCACCAGCAGCTAAAAATGCAGTAAATGATGCAAAGGATATGTCCGGTCTGGAGAAGCGTATTAAAAATAAGAAGCTTTTAGCAGAAGAACTGGGTATTGGTGAGATCACTCTCACAGATATTCTGAAGGAACTGGAGAAGCCGGGCAGAGATCCCAGAGACGATATGCCGAAGCCGATCCTGCGCAGTGATGTTCTGGATATGAAGGATTTAAAGCCCGGTATGATCTTAAAGGGAACCGTGCGTAATGTCATTGACTTCGGGGTATTCGTGGATATCGGTGTCCATCAGGATGGACTTGTGCATATCTCCCAGATCACAGATCGTTATATCAAGCATCCTCTGGAGGCAGTCAGCGTCGGCGATATCGTGGATGTGCAGGTACTTACCGTAGATGTGGCGAAGAAGCGTATCGGCCTGACCATGAAGATTCAGAAACAATAAGAATATATAAAATATAAAAAACAGGGACAGCAGATAGCTGCAATCCCTGTTTTTGTTTTGGAAAAAATTACGCTTTGTGACCGGTCTTGATGATGGGGCTTAACGGTTTGTAGATCAGCAGTGTTACGACAGATACCAGTGTTCCCTTGATGAGATTCAGGGGAGCCACACATGCCACCACGAAGCTTACAATACTGCCTTCCTTTGCCAGCGGGTTGACCTCGGTTCCCATTGCCAGAATGGCATCCAGAGGCATTCCGTAGAATTTGGAGAACGCGGGAAGCAGATATACGGCATTAAATGCCGTGCCGAATACAGTCATGACCAGAGTTCCTACAATGCAGGCGATGACTGCGCTTTTCTTAGTTTTCTTAAAAGAGTACACAGCGGAAGCAGGGAGGATCAGGCTGCAGCCCACCACGAAATTCGCCAGATCGCCGATGAAAGCGGTAGAGGTACCCTTTATGCACAGCTTCAGCAGTATCTTCACGAATTCCATCATGACACCGGCTACGG
>OGYC01002497.1_pt1 | contig 12661 bp, 12 predicted proteins | sample 1576461 | NCBI WGS metagenome assembly OGYC01 (sample SAMEA3541569, study PRJEB24748) | human gut metagenome | biome: human gut; feature: human-associated habitat; material: faeces | place: China | collected 2012 | reverse complement strand
CCGCTGCGGGCAAGATCGGAAACGGGCTGGACGAGCAGCTTGAGAATTTCGTGCGCGAGCATCCAGACACCAAACTCATTATCATCGACACCATGCAGAAAATCCGGGAGGTCGGCGGCGAGGCATACAGCTACGCCAGCGATTATGAGATTATCGGCAAGCTCAAGCAGTTTGCCGATAAGCACTGCATCTGCATTTTGACCGTCCATCACACCCGCAAGCAGCCTGCCGGTGACAGCTTCGAGATGATCTCCGGTACAACGGGATTGCTCGGCTGTGCGGATGGGTCGCTTCTCATGCAGAAGAAAAAGCGCACGGCATTGGAGGCAACCATCGACGTCGTGGGGCGCGACCTGCAGGATCAGATCCTCTATCTGAAAAAGGATGCCGACACGCAAATCTGGAATCTTGAAAAGGTGGAAAACGAGCTGCACAAAGAGCCGCCCGATCATGTTCTGGAATCCGTTTCAAGGCTGGTGTCCGCAGAACAGCCGGTGTGGACAGGCTCGCCCTCCGAGCTTGCCGATGCCGTTCATGCCGGCATGGCGGCAAACGTACTGAGCAAGTATTTGAATGTGAAGTCTGGCAGGCTGTTGGACGAATACCACGTCCGCTATGAGAACAAGGTTCGGCACGAGGGGCGGCGCATCACGCTGACCTATGATGCTGAAAGCAAATAAGCCGCGCGACGGCTGCGACGGTTGCAACGGTAAATCTGATACCGCCAAAACAACCGTCGCAATCGTTGCGACCGTTGCGGAGAAAGGCCGGCAGCACAGCCCCTCGCATCCCCGTCCCCATCGAAAAATCCGCAGAGTTTGAGATGGCTGTGGGCAGAAGATTATGCGCAGAGGGCGCCTGCAAATAAGCTGCTGACCACGCCGGTTTTTGCGGTTTGTATCCACACGGCAAACTGCAAAACCGGCAGAGGCTTCCGCAGAAGCCGCATACCCCCTCGGAGAGCCCACGATACTTTGCAGCCGCAGGATGAAAGTATCATAGTGGGTTATTACACTTCCGCAGAAGTGCCGCCCCGAAAGCTGCCCCGTCCTGCATAATCTGAAATCAGGAGGTAAACTGCCTATGGCAAGAGGCGACGGTATCCACCGTACCAGCGCAAGAAACGCAAGAATGAAAGATACAGACATCGACAACGCACAGGCGCATAATGAGCGCGAAAAATCGTCGTATGTCAATCAGGACATCGTTCCTGAACGGACGCCATACAACGTCCATTTCAAAACACCAACCGCCGGGTATAAGGAGATGTTCGAGCAGATGCGCTCCGATGGTGTGATCTCCACACGCGGTCTGAAAGCGGATGCTGAGACATTCGGAGAGCTGATCTTCGACGTCAACTCCGCGTACTTCTATAACCACGGCGGCTATGAGTTTGCAAAACAATTTTACTCCGATGCCTACAAAGCTGCAATCAAAATTGTGGGCGGCGAGCAATACATCTTATCGGCGGTCATGCACGCCGACGAGCGCAACCGCGCCATGTCCGATGCGCTGGGGCAGGACGTGTACCACTATCACCTTCATGTGGTCTATATCCCCATCGTGGAAAAACCGATTCTATGGACGAAACGCTGCAAGGATAAATCGCTGGTGGGGACGGTCAAGGAAACGATACAGCAGGTCAGCATGAGTAAGAAGTGGGATTCTAAGCCCGCGTTGGACGAGAACGGCGAGCCAATTTTGAGTGCAAAAGGCAAGCCCGTTCTCAAGAAGTCCTACAGCGTTTTGCAGGACAATTTCTTCCAGTATATGCGCGACGCCGGGTACGACGATGTGGAGCGCGGCGAACGCGGCAGCTCCGAGGAACACCTGACGGTGACGCAGTTCAAGGTGCAGCAGGAGCAGGCGCGGTTGGCAGAACTCACAGAGCAGAACCGCCAGCAGGAACAGCAGGCGGCGACGCTCGGCAGACAGATTGAGAAAATTCGGAATCAGCAGGTCGATGTGGCGGCTATCGAAAAGATTGAGGCGAAGCCTGTTCCGCTGTCCTCCAAGGTAATATTGGAACGCACTGAATATGAGTCGCTGGCAACAGCGGCGAAGAAGTACGTTGCAGCCGAGAAAAAGGAATCCAAACTACAAAAGGCTTTGGATGCAGCAAACAGGCTGATTGCAAAACTCAAGGCAGAGATCACCGGTTTGAAGCAGGAGCTTTCCGAGTACAAATCCGTTCGCAGCAAGCTCCGTACATCGGATCTGGAACGTGAAAACGCAGAGCTTCGCGGAAAAGTGCAGCGCTATGAGAACGTGATCCAGCGCAATCATCTCTGGCTTTTTTTTCGTCCGCGCAGAGAAAAGGCGGCAACGCGCGACGATGCACGCTGATGCCGTGTTGTGCTGAGAAAAACGGATTTTATCGACTGGGAGCGTCCAGATCGAGCCGCGTATCATTTGGGCGCTCCCTATTCAAAAATCAGCCTGTTTTTGCGGGTGTAGAGCTGAGAAAAAATCTTGAAAACGCGCCTGTTTTTGCAGAATAGGCAGAAATGGAGGCAATATGAAAACTGGACTGACCAAACGGCAGAAAACGACCTGCATTTATTTTGACGAAACCAGCAAAAACGTTGAAATTCAAACGCATAATACCGCGCTCAAAAAGCGGCTGGCAAAATACGCGGCAACGTATCCCGACCTATGCAGGCAGACCGACGATGACGAACAGGGCGGGCTGACCTTCGAGATCGACCGCAGCCGCTTTGCCGTTCGCTTGACTGCGCCGTATTCCGACGAGCGCCGACAGGCGGCAAGTGAGCTTGCCAAGAAGAATGGATTGAAAGGGCGAGTATAAGCCCATATCAGCCACAGCCGCCCGCAGGAGCAATCAAGCTCCTGTGGACGGCTTTTTCTTTGCAGAGAACATCTCACGTTCTGGGGAGATTATCTTGCGAATATCGTCGTTTTGTGCTATAATACAATCAGTTTAAATTTGGAACGGAGAATTGCAATGCCTATTTCCTACGATAAGCTCTGGAAGCTGTTGATCGATAAGAAAATGAACCGGACAGATTTGAAAGACGCATCCGGTATCAGCTTCAATGTGCTTGCCAAGATGGGAAAAAACGAATTTGTCTCTATGGAAAGCCTGCATAAGATTTGCTTGACGCTCAAATGTGATGTAGGAGACATCATGGAGTTCATTGATGAAGGAGATACAGAACAGTCATGATTTCAATCGAACTACGCAGGAGTGAAAAGAAAATGCAGCAACCGTTGACTTGTGTTGAAATATGCGCTGGCGCTGGTGGACAGGCTTTGGGGCTTGCAATGGCGGGTTTTGTCCATGTTGCGCTTGTCGAGTATGAAGAAGATTATTGCAAGGTATTAAAGCAGAATCGCCCGGAGTGGAACGTCATTTGTGCAGATGTTCACGATTTTGACGGACGCCCATACCACGGCGTCGATCTGCTGGCTGGCGGCGTTCCTTGCCCGCCTTTCTCCGTTGCAGGAAAGCAGCTCGGTCAGGAAGACGAAAGAGACCTTTTCCCGGAGGCCATTCGGCTTATCAAAGAAATTCAACCGCGTGCTGTCATGCTTGAAAATGTCCGTGGCTTTCTTGATCCGGGCTTTGATGAATACCGCGACCACATTTTTACATCGATTCAAAAGCTCGGCTATGTAACCCATATCAAGCTCTTGAACGCCTCTGATTATGGTGTTCCGCAGCTACGTCCCAGAGTGGTTATCATCGGCATTCGGAAGGATCAGATTGGAGCATTTGCCTATCCTGATGAACAACCAGACATCGCCCCCACTGTTGGTGATACGCTCCGTGATTTGATGGCGCAGAACGGATGGGAAGGTGCGAAGCAGTGGGCATCTAATGCAAACCGGATCGCTCCGACCCTTGTAGGCGGCTCCAAGAAGCACGGTGGTCCTGACCTTGGTCCCACACGCGCCCGTAATGCATGGGCAGAGTTGGGCGTAGATGGTCGAGGAATTGCAAACGAAGCACCCGCCCCCGGATTTGAGGGTATGCCCCGGTTGACAAGCCGAATGATGGCACGGATTCAAGGTTTCCCCGATACATGGACATTCGGAAACCGGAAAACCGTAGCCTGTAGGATGATTGGAAATGCATTCCCGCCCCCGGTTGCCCGGGCAGTTGGAGAAAAAATAAAGGAGTGTTTGGAGCATGGATGCATTGATAGCAAACGCGAGATTCCACTTTCACAAGCAATTGTTTGAAACCAACACACTGACGTTGACCACGGCAGGTGTCGCATCCAATGCAGACACCAGCAGCCGCGGCTCAAAGGCGATTGCGCGGAGGATCGTTGACATTCTTGTGGAGGAACAGCATCATGCTGTCTCCACGGTTGACAAAATTTCCGGGCAGACTCTCGGAAAGCAATTTGAAACGCTGACAATGGAGTTCCTGCGTGAAACCTTTCCCTATTTGCAGAACCTCCGTCCCGGAAACTGGACAATTCTTCAGCTCGGCAATAACAACAAACTGAAAACAAGCGATTTTGCGCAGTACGAGCATCTTGCTTACTTAAATGCGCTTACGACACAGAACGCACAGTTGGCTGCTGCACTCGGGAATGATTACCTCGTTGCACCTGACGTTGTTGTTTACCGCGATCTCTATGAGGACAGCGAGATCAATGCCGCCCAGCCCATTGTTGATGACGAAATCTGCAAGATGGCTGATATTCGGAAGTCTAACGGCGGCAAGCCCATTCTTCATGCGAGTGTTTCTGCAAAGTACACGATGCGCAGCGACCGCGCACAGAACAGCCGCACAGAGGCATTGAACCTGATCCGCAACCGAAAGGGACATTTGCCGCACATCGTTGTTGTGACGGCTGAGCCTATGCCGAATCGCTTGGCATCTCTTGCGCTCGGCACTGGCGATATTGACTGCGTATATCACTTTGCACTCTATGAACTGATTCGAGCAGTTAAAGAGGCTGGTTCTGAGGATGCGGTGGAAACGCTGGAAACCTTGGTGCAGGGCAAGCGGCTGAAGGATATTTCCGATCTCCCACTGGATTTGTCTGTGTAATGGCTGATTCTGTTTCCTCTGTCCGCCGTAGTGAGATCATGTCGCACATCAAAAGCAAAGATACCAGTATTGAACTTTTGGTGCGCCGCAAGCTATTTTCTATGGGATACCGCTACCGTGTGAATTACAAGGCGCTGCCCGGAAAACCGGATATTGTATTCACCAGAAAGAAAATTGCTATCTTCATTCATGGATGCTATTGGCATGGGCATGATTGCGGCAGTCATTATGCTCATGCCAGCCAATCCAATAAAGCATATTGGGGACCCAAGATAGAGCGAACAAAGCAACGAGATCAGGATCATATTCAGGCACTTGAGACTGACGGCTGGAAAGTCATTGTGCTGTGGGAATGTGAAATAAGAGGTAATTTTGACGGTACATTTTCAACGATAGAAAACACACTAAAGAAAGGATGTCTGAGTGAATGATTTTAAAAAGTTTCCGCGTGACAGAGTTTCGTTCTGTGAAAGATAGTGGATGGATTGATGCCGAATCAATTACTGCGTTAATAGGCACAAATGAATCTGGTAAGACAAATATTCTTTTACCACTATGGAAATTAAATCCTGCTGATGAAGGAAAAATCGACTTAAAAACAGATTTACCTAGAGACAAATACCACCTTTATCGTTCAGCTTCACCCAAACCGATCTTTATTCAAGCGAAATATATTCTTTCCGAGCAAGAAATGCATGACTTATCAACACTCTCAGGACGAGACTGCCATGAGTTTAGCGAGATAATTGTTTCAAAGGACTTTGACAATACTCTCCATTATGAGTTCCCATTTTCTGTAGATCAAGCGCCCTCTATAGTTGAAAACGGCAAAAAAGTGTTGACTGATTGCCTCGAAACGCTTGAATCTGGAACTGATACATCAAATAGAGCTGAAACCGAGCGGAGAGATAATGCAATTCAAATTGTTCAATCTTGTTTACACACTTTAGAAACAAACGCCACTTTTGATGGTCTAAAAGCAGTAAATGATGAGTTGGGAAAATTCCCCGTCGATGTTAAATCTTCTATAGCTTGCGTTGCTATGTCAAATGCTTTGCAGAAGTACCAAGAGATTATCTCCGAATGTGGAATGCCAAAATTAGCTCAGACAGATACTATTACTGAATACATTTGCAAACATATGCCTAAGTATGTTTATTACTCAAACTATGGCAATTTAGACTCTCAAATATACTTGCCACAGGTTTTACAGAATATTGAGCGCACAGATTTGGGCGAAAAGGACGCTGCTAAAGCACGCACATTGAAAACTCTGTTTAAGTTTGTTCAACTCGATCCTAAAGAAATCACAGATTTAGGCACAGAGGATGCTGGCACTCTGTCACAAAATCAAATTGACCAAATTTCAGATAAAAAGAAGGAACGCGAAATTTTGCTAGCATCGGCTTCTACAGGCTTTACCAAGTCCTTTAATGAGTGGTGGAAGCAAGGCAATTATACGTTTGAATTTCAGGCAGACGGTAACTTTTTTAGGATTTGGGTCTCTGATTCTATTCGTCCTGAGAAAATTGAACTGGAATCAAGAAGTACCGGCTTGCAGTGGTTTTTTAGTTTTTATCTTGTTTTCTTGGTAGAAAGCGAGTTGCATCATCAAAATGCGATTCTTCTCTTAGATGAACCGGGTGTGACATTACATCCGTTAGCACAGAAAGATTTATTCTTATTCTTTGAAAACCTTGCTCAAAGCAATCAAATGCTATATACGACACATTCCCCGTTTATGGTTGATTCAAATCATTTAGAGCGAGTTCGGGCAGTATATATTGATACAGATGGAAAAACTGTAGTCAGTCCGGATTTGAGGGCGGCCGAGCGAGCGAAAGGGAAAAACCAGCCTCAGTCGATCTATCCAGCACACGCTGCGCTAGGTCTGTCCGTTTCAGATACATTGCTGGTTAATTGTAATCCTGTATTAGTGGAAGGCGAATCAGATCAAGTTTACCTTTCTGCTCTAAAGAATTTGCTGATCTCAAAGGGGAAGATTGCGCCACTAAAAGATCTAGTTTTCATTCCAACCGGAGGCGTTAAAGGCATAAAGGCTACTTCCGCCATTCTCTCGGGAGCAAGTGAAATCAAGCCTCCGGTGCTGCTGGATGGTGACAAACCCGGTATAAAAATGTCCGCTGAACTTAAAAGCGATTTTTATGCTGCCGAGTCAGAAAAGGTTATCTCTGTTTCGGAATTTACTACGTTAACAAATGGTGAAATAGAAGACCTTTTCCCGAAGGAAAAACTTGCTAAAATAGTTGCAAGATTATTGCCACGTCCGGAAGAAGTCGATGAAGACTTTGATGATGTTGTTAAAGACGATACTCCCATTTGCAATCAAATTGAAGCCTTCGCCCAAAACCACGGAATTTCTCTTGGCCAGGGTTGGAAGGTACGCCTCGCAACAGCGGTAAAAAAGGAAATTCTGAAAGGTACAGATAAAGTCCTTTCTGAGACAGACCCGGAGTTTTCTAAGGCAATTGAGTTATTCGGGAGATTTAACTAATTTCTAAAACAGTTTTCCCCTGCCAAGAAATGTTGTACGATGCGACTTTCCCGAAGCATCAATTCTTGCTATTGATAGCATCTCCTGATAGCTTTTTGATAGCAGAAAGTCGGATACCCCATAGGATTGGGATAATTGGTATCAAATAAAGCCAAATGGAATCAAACGGTCTATACAAAAAAGTTTAGAGTGCGTTTCCGCTTGGCGAGTTTGAATAATCGCAAAACCTAAATAGAGCCTGTATATTGAACGTTCTATCGTTCAATATACAGGCTTTTTCTTTTTGCTGACTCCGCGTTGACTCCAATTTACAAATTTGAGGGCGGTAATGCGGTTTTCCAATTGTTATTGCTTTCTTTTGCATGGTTATACGGGAATGTTTGATTACTGGTTTAAAAATGGTATGAAGGAACCGCCAAAAGAAATGGGATCATATGTCAGCGAATTCCGGCATGACTTAATAAAGAATTTATAGAAATCAGAGATAAAAGTTATAATGGTACAACGAAGTAAATGTCACTGTACTGTTTTATGCAGGGCTTTTTGTGTTGAAAGGGACGGTGTCATTTGCTATAATCAAAGAAATGGAACGGGAGGTGCCATGCGTACAAATGCAAACTTTATTACCTGATTGTTCAGTTCGCAAACTGCAGCCGGTCAATGCCGATATAGAAAAAATCTACGCAATGGCATCCCAAAACACGCTGTTTTACCAGTATCATCCACCCTTTGTTACCTGGCAGAGCATTTTGGACGATATGTCCGCATTGCCGCCGGGCAAAACGATGGCAGACAAATTTTATATTGGCTTTTTTGATGGCGCAGCGCTGGCTGCAGTAGTTGATATGATTCTGGCCTATCCAAATGAAACCACAGGTTACATTGGCTTTTTCATGGTGGATAAGTCTCGCCAAGGCCAGGGGATCGGCAGCCGTATCGTAGCCGATATAGAAAATACTATGCGCAACAATGGTATGTGCCATAGCCGTCTGGCAGTCGATAAAGGCAACCCGCAAAGCTACTCGTTCTGGACAAAAAACGGTTATGCTGTTTGCGGCCCCGAAATCCCTAACGATTTTTCCGCTTATATCCCCATGCAAAAAGAACTGACACCTCTATAAAGATCCTACAAGGAGAAAAACAATGCCTAAACGTTTACTTGATTGCTGCGCGTCGGATTTTCGTGGGTTTTCTAAAGCTGACCTGCTGGAATACATCCAGAAAAGCGAGGGGCGCGTGATTGCCTGCGAGACCATCGGTACGGTGCAGCCGCTGCTGGGCAATGTGACCAACGCCGAGTTCGCGGCCTCGATGGGTGCGGACATCCTGCTGCTGAACATGTTCGATGTGCAGCACCCGGTCATCAACGGCCTGCCGGAAACGGAGCCGGAAAACACCGTCCGTATGCTGAAAAAACTGACGGGCCGCCCCATCGGCATCAATCTGGAGCCGGTGGCCGAAGGCGAGGAGGGCGAGACAGACCCCATCTGGAAAATGTCTGCCGGGCGCCGCGCCACGGTGGAAAACGCCCTGCGCGCCAAGGAACTGGGGGTGGATTTCATCCTCCTCACCGGCAACCCCGGCATGGGCGTGTCCAACCCGGCCATCATCGAAACACTGCGCAAATTCAAGGCAGCGGTGGGGGACAGCATCGTGCTGGCGGCAGGCAAAATGCACGCCGCCGGCGTGTTGACCGAGGCCGCCGAGAGCATCCTGACCGAGGCCGACATTGCCGACTTTACCGCCGCCGGTGCGGACATCATTCTGCTGCCAGCCCCCGGCACGGTGCCGGGCATCACGATGGAGTACGCCCGCACCCTCATCAGCTGCGCACACCGTCACGGCGCACTGACCATCACGGCCATCGGCACCTCGCAGGAGGGCGCCGACACCGATACCATCCGACGCATCGCCCTGATGTGCAAAATGGCGGGCACCGACATCCACCACATCGGTGACACCGGCTACACAGGCATGGCGCTGGCCGAAAACATCATGGCCTACTCCATCGCCGTCCGCGGCATCCGTCACACCTACCACCGCATGGCAATATCGGTGGAACGTTAAAAATAAACAACAAAGAAGGCTGCTCTATGCATGAAATTTCCATCACTGAATTACAAAACTTAAAGATCGGCCAGGCCGAAAACGCCCAGGCGGGCACCGGCTGTACGGTGTTTCTGCTGGGCGAAACCGGTGCCCCCGTGGGCCTTGATGTGCGCGGCGGCGGGAGAGTGAACTGCTCAAGCCCACGGCCGCAGCACAGGTCATCCACGCCATTCTGTTGGGCGGCGGCAGCGCCTTTGGGCTGGACGCCGCAGGCGGCGTGATGCGCTACTTGGAGGAACGCGGCATCGGCTTTGATGTGGGCGTTACGAAGGTCCCGCTGGTTTGCCAGTCCGATCTGTTCGACCTGACGGTGGGGGATGCCCACACCCGCCCGGATGCAGCGATGGCGTATCAGGCCTGTGTCAACGCCGAAACCGGCAACTACCGCGACGGCAACTACGGTGCAGGCACCGGCGCAACGGTCGGCAAGCTGCTGGGCATGCCCCATTGCATGAAGAGCGGCATCGGCAGTTACGCCGTGCAGGTGGGGCCGCTGCAGGTCGGCGCGGTGGTGGCCGTCAACGCGTTGGGGGACATCTACGATTGGCGCACCGGCCGCAAGGCCGCAGGCCTGCTGGCCGACGACGGTAAGACCTTCCTCGACTCCGAGGACGTCATCCTACAGCAGTTGGATGCCGCAGGGGAAAAGTTCGTCGGCAACACCACCATCGGCGCGGTGTTCACCAACGCCAAGTTTGACAAGGCTCACCTGTGCAAGATCGCAGCCATGACCCACGACGGTTACGCCCGTGCCATTCGCCCGGTGCACACGGCCAACGACGGCGACAGCATCTACGCGGTCTCGCTGGGCGATTTGGCTGCCGACCAGGACGTGGTCGGCGCTCTTGCCGCCCGCGTTATGGCCGAGGCCATCCTGCGCGCCGTGCAGGCGGCAGACAGTGCCTACGGCTTCCCCGCAGCCAAAGATCTCAAACGGTGACACCGAATCATAACAGTACAAAATCTTAAAAACTCCGTCTGGACAACTGTTGCCAAACCGTTGCCAGGCGGAGTTTTTTGGGGTATAATAAAAGCAAGAATCAACACGCAAAACCACGCGGGGAGAACGCAGATGGCAAAAGCAGAGGAACAGAAAAAAGACCTGGCCGCCTACCTGCAGGCGGGCTGCAAGCCGGAGGGTAAGCTGGCCGTCGGGCTGGCGGTGGAGCATTTCATCACCCACGCGGGCGGCGAGCCCGTCACCTTTACCCAGGTGCAGAACGTCATGCGCCAGATGCAGGCGGCGGGGGACATGCCCATTCTGCAGGATGGCCAATACCTGGGTTTTACCACAAAACAGTACGGCGTAACGCTGGAATCTGCCTGCCAGATGGAGATCCGCATCGCCCCGCAGCTGGATATGATCCACTTGGTAGACATCTACAACGCCTTTTACCTGCAGCTGAGCATGACGCTGGCCACCCACGGTCTGCGCGCCTGGACGGTCAGCTACCACCCCACCCGCCGCGCCGAGGAACTGCCTTTGGTGCCCACGCCCCGCAATGAGGCCATGGACCGCTACTTCCGGCAGACAGGTGCCTGCGGCGTGCAGATGATGCGGGCCACGGCCTCCACCCAGCTGATCATTGATTATTATAGCGAACGCGATTTTGTACAAAAAATGCGGGCGGCCTGTCTGCTCACGCCGTTCTTCGGGCTGCTCAGTGACAACGCGCCCATCTACCAGGGAAACCGCAACAACGCCTGCAGTGTGCGCACCCGTATCTGGCAGGATGTGGACACCGACCGCTGCGGTGTGCCGCCCCGGCTGATGGACCCGGATTTCGGCTTTGACGCCTACGCCGACACGGTACTGACCCGCCCGCTGGTAGTGTCCTGCAAAGGCGGCCACTGCAAGGGCGTGGGCCGTAAGACCGCCCAGGAGATCTATGGCGCACGGCTGGACCGCTGCGAGATCGAGCACATCCTCTCGATGTTCTTCTTCGATGCCCGCGTCAACGGCGGCATCGAGATCCGCGGCGCAGACTGCATGCCGCCTAAGTTTATTTTGGCTTACGCCCAGTTGGTGCGGTCTATCTTCGGTAGCCAAGCGGCACTGCAAAATGTGCTGCGCCATTATCCGGGCGTTACCACGGTGGACATTGCCAACGCCAAGCTGGCCGTCTGCAAGGATGGTTTCAACGCCTGGGTCTACGGCAAGCCCATCGGCGGCGAGCTGGCCTGGCTGCTGATGCAGGCCCGCAGCCGCACGCCCTCGCAGGAGGAGCGCGCCCTGCTGGACCCCATCAGCCGGTTGATCGCCCAAAAAAAGTCGGTCCGCGAGGAAGAAGCGGACTACGAATAAACCCGGCCTCGCCGCGCATACTGACCCGAAAGGGGGTATGCTGCGTGCGGGAAACATCCTACCATGCCGTAATTGCCGAGATGACGGTCCGCTCGCTGTGGGAAACACAGAACGTGATGGACTGCATCCCGGACGAGCTGTGGCAGCGGCTGTACGGCGGTGCGCCGTTGTGGCAGCATTTGTACCACGCGTTGCACAGCCTTGACCAGTGGTTCATCAACCCCAAAGCCACCGATTTTGTGGAGCCGCCCATCCACACGCCCCATTTGCAGGACCTGGCGATCTACCCCTCGGCCTGCGTGGACCGCGCCCAGATGGACGAGTATTTTTACACGATCAAGGCCAAGCTGTCCATGTATCTGACCTCGCTGCACGACGAGGATCTGCTGCAGCGGCCCGAAAACTGCGAATGGACGCGGTTTACACTGATTCTATCGCAGTATCGCCATCTGCACACCCATCTGGGGATGCTGATGGGCTTCATCGTGGCCGAGCCCGGCCTGTGCCCCCGCACGCTGGAAGTGGGGGAGCCGTTCCCACAGCCGCCCTACGACCCCTACCGTGCGCCCTGATTTAGAAAATCCCGGAAAGGACCCCTTATGAAATACGCCATTTTGCACCCGGCGGCGCTGCTTTTGCCGCTGGCCCTGCTGACCGGCTGCGCCCGCACGCCGGATATGACCCCTGTGTGGCAAGAAACACT
>OGYC01002488.1_pt1 | contig 12696 bp, 10 predicted proteins | sample 1576461 | NCBI WGS metagenome assembly OGYC01 (sample SAMEA3541569, study PRJEB24748) | human gut metagenome | biome: human gut; feature: human-associated habitat; material: faeces | place: China | collected 2012 | reverse complement strand
TGCGGGTCAGGCAGATGCGGATGGCGCGGTAGCCCAGCGCGGGGTTATCCTCGTGGTCGAGCTTCATGTAGTCCACGGTCTTGTCCGCGCCGATATCACAGGTGCGCACGACCACCTTTTTGGGGGCCAGGCTTTCCAGCACCTGCTTGTAGGCCTCGAACTGGTATTCCTCGGTGGGGTAATCCGTGCAGTTCAGGTAGACGAATTCGGTGCGGAACAGGCCCACGCCGCCCGCGTCGTTCTGCTGGACCGCGCCCACATCGCTCATGCCGCCGATGTTGGCAAAGACCTGCACGGTCTTGCCGTCCAGCGTGGTGTTGGGCTTGCCCTTGAGCTCGGCCAGCAGGGCCAGCTTCTTCTGGTCCTCCTGCTGGCGCTTTTTCAGGCTCTCCAGCAGATCGGGGGTGGGGTCCACATACACGCAGGCGTTGTAGCCGTCCACCACAGCCATCTTGCCGTCCCAATCTTCCTGGATCTCCTTGCACTGGATCAGGGCGGGGATGTTCATGCTGCGGGCCAGGATGGCGGTGTGGCTGTTGGAGCTGCCCTCCCGGGTGATGAAGCCCAGCAGCAGGCTCTTGTCCATCCGCACCGTCTCCGAGGGTGCCAGATCTTCTGCCACCAGGATGCTGGGCTCCGTGCCCTGCAGGGTGGCATTGTCCACGCCCTGCAGGATGTCCAGCATGGCCTGGGCAATGTCGATGACATCGGCGCTGCGGGCCTGTAAATAGGGGTCGTCCATGGCGGCAAACACGGCGGCCTGGTTGTCGCCCGCTTTCTTGACGGCATACTCCGCACACATGTGCTGGCCGTTGATGATCTCCTTGATGGCATCCACAAAGTCATCGTCATCCAGCATCATGGCATGGATGTTGAACACCTCGGCAATGTCCTCGCCTGCCTCGGCCAGTGCCTTTTCATACAGGGCAGTCTGCTGATCAATGGCTTTGGCCCGGGCCTCTTCAAAGCGGGCTTCCTCTGCCGCCGTGTCCGCGACCTGAGCGGTGGAGATCACGGTATCTTTTTTCTTGTAGATCTTCAGTTTGCCGATGGCAATGCCGTTCAGAATGCTTTTACCAGTTCCTACCTGCATCGTTCTCTCTCCTTTGTTGAAAATTTAGTGCGAAAAAGCCCCCGCAGGGTCTCCCGCAAGGGCTTTTGTCCGCAGATTCAAAGATCAGACGTTCTCGGTCAGGAACTTCTGAATGGCCTCGGCAGCGGCGGCCTCATCGTCGCCCTCCACCTTCACGGTCACGGTGTCGCCCTGCTTGACACCCATGCCCATCAGAGCCATCAGTTTGCGCAGGTCGCAGCTCTTGCCGTCCTTTTCCAGGGTAGCGGTGCTGGCAAAGCCCTTGGCCACCTTCACGAGCAGACCGGCCGGACGAGCGTGGATGCCGCATGCATCCTTAACAGTATACTGGAATTCCTTCATGATCATTTTCTCCTTACTTCATCCCGTTTCAGATCCGGACGGTCCTGCCACTCCGGACGCAGCCGATTTTGCTGCGGGATGCTACTATTATTATAAACCCGCTTCGTTATTTTTTCATCATTTCATATTGCTGATTTTTAGCCAGAAATTTTGGTGCTATTGAACAGAAGTTTTGCCCCCATTTTTCCACCGGATTCATTCGACAGGGTACCCCTCGGCATCCAGGGGCAGGTCGGTGTACTGCGCCTCCTCGGGCACCACGGAGTCCGGCTCCCCGCTGGTCTGCTGGCTCTGCCCGGACGCGCCCAGCTCCTCATCATGGCGCTCTCCCCAGTCGCCGCTGTAATCCTCACCGGACACCTGCTGGGCATCCTGCTGCTCAGCCTGCGCCATTGCGGTCTGGGCATCCTTCAGGCCGATCACCGTGCCCGACGGCTTTTCCAGCAGGTAGGCCCCCACGGCCTTTTTGCGGTAGACCAGCAGCACGCCATAGCGGCTGGTCTCTCCGCTGCTGGCCGCCGGGATCAGGGCGGTCCACTTTTCCACGGTTTTCCCTTTGTAGCGGGCAAGATCCATCCCACTTTGCTGCACCACCCCGTTGAAGGCCGAGAAGCTGTCGTCCCACTTGCGGGGGATCTTGACCTTATCTGCCGTGATGGACGTGCCGTCCACATCCAGCCCGTAGCCCGTGAACCAGGTCTGGATGTCCTGCGCGCTCTCGATCCGGTTCACCCCGGCCGCTGCCGCCACCGTGCGGGTGCTGATGTACCGCCCCAGAAAGGCGCTGAAGATCACCAGCGCACAGCAGAGCGCACCGGCCCCCACCTTTTTCAAGCTCGTCTTGTTCAGCGTTACCACAAACATGCCGTTCCCTCCCACCCGTTTTGTTCTGAAAAGAATATATGGGGCGGGCAGGCAGAATATGTTTGGCAGCACCAAAAGAGCCCCCGCCGGAATAGACCGGCAGGGGCTTTTTCTCATAGCGGTAGGTTCAGGATCACTCGATCAGGCCGTTCAGCAGGGCCAGGCACTTGCGGCTGTGCAGCTTGCGGATGGCCTTGGCCTCGATCTGGCGGACACGCTCACGGGTAACACCGAAGTCGCGGCCCACCTCCTCCAGCGTGCGGGGGCGGCCATCGTCCAGACCAAAGCGCAGGCGGATGACCTTTTCCTCACGGGGGGTCAGGCTCTTGAGCGCCAAGTTGATCTGTTGTGCCACCATGGCGCGGTCGGCTGCCTTGCCGGGTGCCTCGGCGTTCTCGTCAGCGACGAAATCACCCAGAGAGGAATCCTCCTCCTCGCCCACGGGGCTTTCCAAGCTGGCGGGCTCCTGTGCCATGCGCTGGATCTCGCGCACGCGCTCCACGCTCATGTCCATGGCCTTTGCCAGCTCTTCCGGGGTGGGCTCGTGACCGTTCTGGTACACCAGCTGGTTGGTGGCCTGACGCATCCGGTTGATGGTCTCCACCATGTGCACCGGGATGCGGATGGTACGGGCCTGATCCGCGATAGCGCGGGTGATGGCCTGACGGATCCACCATGTAGCGTAGGTGGAGAAGCGGAAGCCGCGGTCACAATCGAACTTCTCGGCAGCCTTGATCAGGCCGATGTTGCCCTCCTGAATGAGGTCAAGGAAGGCCAGATTATGGCCGACATGCTTCTTGGCGATGGACACCACCAAACGCAGGTTTGCCTCGCTCAGGCTGCGGCGGGCGTTCAGGCCGTCGCGGCGAGTCTTGAGCAGCTCCTGACGGCGCTCCTCGCTCAGGGGGCCGTTCTCCACGGCCTCCATGGCCTTTTCCTCGTCTGCCTTTTCCTCGGCATCCTCGGCGGACTTTTCGCCGTCCTCGTCCAGATCCTCGGTGTAGCTGCGGCTGTTCTCGTCCTCTTCAAAAGAGAAGCGGGCGCTGTTCTTCTTGATGTACTCCGGCGCGTCGTACTTCTGGCGGTCTGCCTGCAAAATGTGTGCAGCCTCGGCACCGGCATGGATGCGGCGGCTCAGCTCCACCTCCTGCTCGGCGCTCAGCAGCGGGATCTGACCGATCTGCTTGAGGTAGTTCTTCACCGGGTCGTCCAGCAGCTCGTCCATGGCGGCCTTCAGGTCTGCCGGGTTCTCCTCGGCATCCTCTTCGTTTTCATCGGCAAGGCCCATGTCATCGTTGTTGTTCTCGGCGTTCTCCACCTCAGCAATGATGCTGTCCACGTCCAGACTCGGCTCGTTCTCTTCCTCCAGGATCTTGATGCCGCGCTCTTCCAGCAGGGTGTAGAGGGTATCTACATCCATGCGGCATTGTGCCGCCAGCGCCTTGGCCTCCTGTGCAGAGAGGGTGCCCTCGCCCTTAGTCAACAGTTCCTTCAAAGTCATGCCCATTTTTTCTCTCCTTCCCACTCCGGGGAAAATTCTGTAATATCGCCCTGTGCATCAGATCACAAGGCCGCCGTTCACCCCGAACACCTGTCCGGTGATGTATCCGGCATCCTCGCCGGCCAGAAAGACCAGCAGCTTTGCAACTTCTTCCGGGGTGCCCAGCCGCCCCACAGGGGTCTCCTCGGCCAGCGCCGCCTTGTCCTCGGCGGTAAAGGCCGCCATCATGTCGGTCTCAATGACCCCCGGCGCTACGCAGTTCACCGTGATGCCGCTGGGGCCTTCTTCCTTGGCCAGTGCCTTGGTCAGGCCGATGAGCCCGGCTTTCGCGGCGGAATAGTGCACCTCGCAGCTGCCGCCGGTCTGGCCCCACATACTGCTCACGGTCAGAATGCGGCCCTGCTTGCGGCGGATCATGCCGGGCAGCGCCAGCTGGCACAGGTGGAACGCGCCGCTCAGGTTCACGTCCAGCATCCGCTGCCATTCCTCCGGGGTGATGTCGGTAAACAGCTTCTGCTGCGCGATGCCGGCGTTGCACACCAGCACATCCACCCTGCCCATGGCCTGCTCCACCGCGTGGAACGCCAGCTCACAGCTGGCGCGGCTGGCCACATCGCACTGGATGGCGATGCACCCGGGCAGCTGCTGCTCCAGCGCAGCGGCGGCGGCGGCATTCTGGTGGTAGAGCACCGCCACCTGATACCCTGCTGCCGCAAAGGCGCGGGCAGCGGCAGCACCGATGCCCCGGTCGCCGCCGGAGATCAGCACCCGGCGCGCCGCAGCGGGCGCGGCAGGGGCAGGCCGTTCTTTTACGGGCTGCGGCGCTGGCTCTTCGGGCGGCTCCACCGCAGGCGGCTCTGCGGGTTTTTCCAGCGTGATCACCCGGGTGGGCTCCTCCGCCACAGGCGCTGCCGTTTTTTCCAGCGTCATGATGCGGGTGGGTTCGTCCACCACCGGCTCCACCGGCACCGTCGGCTTTGCGGCCGGTGCGGCAAGGGGCTCCGGCGCGCTCTCTTCCTCCGGCACCTGAAAGGTCAGTTCAAACTCGTCCTCGTACAAGAGTGTATCCCTCCTGTTCGGTATTCTCGGCCGGGCGCAGTGCCCCGGCCGGAAAAACCCTGTTCCCATCCCCAGACAGTGCATCGTTCCGTTCGTATGTCCGGCAAAGGTCCGGTGCTTTGGCGTGCCTGCCTGTGCTTACGATGGGTTTCGACAAGATTCCATTGAATAATATACCACAATCCAGCCCAAAAAGAAAGTGGGAACCGCAGTTTTTTACGCAGTTCCCACTATTTTTCCTTATTTTCCCCTGTTTTCGGGCACCGGGGGCTTCCAGCGGGGTCTGCCCGCCCGCTTTTCCCGCAGGGAAACAAAAAACGCCTGCAAAAGCTGCTGTGCCTCGGCCTCCCGCAGCCCCTTTTCCACCACCGGATGGTGGTTGAAGGGCAGCGCAAACAGGTCGGTCACCGAGCCGCAGCACCCGGCTTTGGTGTCGGCAGCGCCGTACACCACCCGGCGCAGACGGCTGTTGATGATGCCGCCCGCGCACATGGGGCAGGGCTCTAAGGTGACGAACAGCTCGCACTCCCACAGCCGCCAGCCGCCCAGCGCCTTGCAGGCGGCATCAATGGCCAGCAGTTCCGCGTGGTGCAAAGCGTTTTTCTCGGTCTCCCGGGTGTTGTGCGCCGTGGCTACCACCTCGCCGTGCCGCGCCACCACCGCGCCCACCGGCACCTCGCCCAAGGCGGCGGCTTTGGCGGCTTCTTCCAGCGCAAGACCCATCAGTTCAAAATCGGTCATGTATCCCATCCTCTCATCCCATCGCCAGCACCAGCAGATTGTTTGCACTGTGCAGCAGCATCCCCGGCCAGAGATGTCCGGTGCGGTCTGCCAGCCACCCCAGACCCAGCCCGCACACCAGTGCATAGACCATGGCGGCGACGCTGCCGTGCTGCAAGGCAAACAGCACCGCCTGCAACAGAATGGCCTGTCCCCTGCCCAGCAGCTGCGCCCGGTGCTGCACCGCACCCCGGAACACCCCTTCCTCTGCCAGCGGAGCCAGCAGGCAGACCCGGAAAAACCGCGCCGCGCCGCCCGGTGCTGCGGGCAGCAGCACCGCCAGCGCCTTGCCTGCCAGCAGATACCCAACCGCCCAGCCAAAGGCCGAAAGCAGTGCGGCGGTGCGGGGGTTCAGCTTGTGCATGGTCGGTCTCCTCCTGCTATGGTTCGTTCCCGGTTATAGTACCATATCTGCCGCCGGGTGCGCAAGGTTTCGGCGTTCTGTCGTGGCAAATTTATGCAAAATATTGACACATCGCCCTAAATGGTGGTATAATAATTTCCAACCTTTTTAATAAAAGCGTTGCGTATACTGTATTTTACCGGTAGACCGGAGGTATTATTATGATCCGTATCCTCACCGATTCCGCGTGCGACATCCTGCCCGCCGAGGCGCAGCAGCTGGGCGTGACCGTGATCCCCCTGAACGTGACGCTGGAGGACGGCACCGTCCTGCGGGACGGCATCGACATGACCCCCAGCGAATACTATACCCATCTGGCAGCCTGCCGCAAGCTGCCCACCACCAGCCAGCCCAGCCCGGAGCAGTTCGAGCGGCTGTATCTGGACGCCGCTGCCGCCGGGGACGAAGTGCTGGGCATCTTTTTGTCCGATGCACTGTCCGGCACCGGTCAGTGCGCCAGACTTGCTGCCGATCTTGCCAACGTGGACAATGTGGTGTTCGTGAACACCGAGAACGTCTGTCTGGGACAGTCTTTGCTGGTGCGGCTGGCGGTGCAGCTGCGGGACGCCGGCAAAACCATCACCCAGATCGCTGCCGATCTGGAAAAGGCCAAGCAGCACCTGCATCTGGTAGCTGCCGTGGACGATCTGAAGTACCTGCGCAAGGGCGGCAGACTGTCCGCCGCCGCAGCTGTGGCGGGCGGTATGCTGGGCATCAAGCCCATCCTCGCCGTCATGGAGGGCAAGGTAGTGCTGGCCGGTAAGGCACGCGGTCTGCCCGGCGTATATGTGGCACTGTTCAAGAAGATCGACGAGATGGGCGGCATCCACCCGGGCTACACCCCGCTGCTGGGCTACACCGTCAACCCCCGGGAGCTGCATCCGCTGCTGACCTACCTGCAGGACAACCTGCATCTGGACGCACCGCTGGTGCGCCAGATCGGCTGCGTCATCGGCACCCACACCGGCCCCGGTGCATTCGGTATCGCGTTCTTTGATAAAGAGCTGGTACTGGAATAAAACCTATTAGCAAAAACAAGTCGGACAGCCCGCGGGCTGCCCGACTTGTCTTTTGTAGGGGGAATGGTTAAACCCTCTTCGTCATTGCTGCGCGATGCCACCTCCCCCGAAGGGGGGAGGTTTTAGGCTGCTACCCGTCAAGCTCCCCCCTTCGGGGGAGCTGGCAAAGCCGATAGGCTTTGACTGAGAGGGTTTCCGCCCTGCCCTTACAGCACCGCGTCCGAGATCAGCTTGCCCAGCAGCAGAACCAGCACCACCAGCATCATGGGGCGGATGAAGCGGGCACCCTTTTTCAGGGCAAAATGGGAGCCCAACAGGTTGCCCAGAATGTTGCTGATGGCACAGGGGATGCCGATGTGGAACACCACCAGACCGTTCATCAGGTAGGTGAACAGGCTGGCGTAGTTGCTGGCCAGATTGAGCACCTTGCCGTTGCCGTTGGCGGTGCGCAGGTCAAAGCCCATCAGGGTGGTAAAGGCAATGATGGCAAAGGTGCCGGTGCCCGGGCCCATGACGCCATCGTATAGGCCGATGCCAAAGCCGATGGCCAGCGCCAGTAAGATTTTTTTCAGATCCAGCGTGCCGTCGTCCCGGTTCTCATCCGGCAGGTTGCGCTGCCACAGAATGATGACCGCCGCCACCGGCAGGATGATGAACATCATGGTGCGCAGCATCTCATCGCTGAGCAGCAGCACGATGTGCGCGCCCAGCGCACTGCCCGCAAAGCTGCCGATGGCTGCAAGAACACCCACCTTCACGTTCATGGCACCGCTTTTGAAAAAGCTTGCCGTGGCAAAGGTCGTGCCACAGGCAGCGCTGAACTTGTTGGTGGCATAGGTGTAGTGGGGCGGCAGCCCGGCGAACAGATAGGCCGGCAGGCTGATCAGCCCGCCGCCGCCGGCTGCCGAATCCACAAAACCTGCAAAGCCGGTCATCAGCATGAGAAACGCCATCATCCACGGCGAGATCGTGATACCCATTGTTATAATTCCTCTTATCTTTCCAAGTCGTTTGTTCTTTTTCAGGGGACGCGCGCCTCAGACCATATAAAACCTCCCCTCGCAGGGCAATACACAGCCCGGGATACCCGCGCACAGCAGGGCATCTCCGGGCACTTTTTGCAATTTTAGAAGTTATTATTACAGATTGTTTTTAAAGAAGCGGTAGGCGTTGCGCCAGTAGATGGCTTCCACCTCGTCCTCGGTAAAGCCCTCGCGGCGCAGTGCCTCGGCCAGCAGCGGCATATCTGCCGCCGTTTCCAGCTCGTGCTGACCGCCAATGCCGTCAAAATCGCTGCCAAGGCTGATGACCTCAATGCCGCCCACCTGCTTGAAGTGTGCCGCGTGCTTTGCCAGCCGCTCCACCGTGCTGCGGCAAAGCTTCGGGTGTGCCGAGTCTGCGTCCACAAAGGAAGCGCAGTAGTTCAGCCCTGCAATGCCGCCCTTTTCTGCCAGTGCGCGGATCATCTCGTCGGTCAGGTTGCGGTTGTGGGGCGACAGGGCACGGCAGTTGGAGTGGCTTGCCGCAAAGGGGCGGGTGCTGTGGTTTGCGATGTCCCAGAAGCCCTTATCGGAAAGGTGGCTCACGTCTGCGGTGATGTGCAGCTTTTCCATCTCTTCCAAAAAGGCAAAGCCTTGCTCGGTCAGGCCGGTCTCGGTGTTCGGTACCAGCGGCCCGCCGGGGTTTGCGTTGGGGGCTGCCAGCTCGTTGGGGTAGTTCCATGTCAGGGTCATCATGCGCACGCCCAGCTCCTGCAGCCGCCGCAGCACGCCCAGACTGCCCTTGCAGCAGCCACCCTCTTCCACCGTCAGCATGGCGCTGAACTTGCCCTCGGCGCGGTTGCGCTCAAGGTCGGCGGCGGTGTACACCGGGGCGATCTTTTCCGGGTAAGCCGCCATGAGCCGCTTGAAGATGTCGATCTCTTCCAGCACGCTTACCAGCGGGTCAGCCCCGGGAGCGGGGTCGGCCAGATCCACATAGGCCGCAAAGCATTGCAGCAGATAATCTCCCTGCTGCAATTTTTCAAGGTCGATATGCAGATCGTTGTGTAAAAAGCTTTTGGGTGCGCCCGCCTTTTCGGCGCGGCGCAGCTCGAACAGGGTATCGCAATGCAGATCCCAAACCTTCATGATGGATACACTCCTTTATGCTTCTTCTCCCAGCAGCTGCAGCAGCTGTTCGGGGTTCATGGACAAAATCGCGCCGTCTGCCCCACCGGTAACGGTGTCGGCCAGCGACTGCTTGGCCTGTTGCAGTTCCACGATCTTTTCCTCAATGGTGTCCTGCGCGATCAGCCGGTACACCTGCACCGGGTTGCGCTGACCGATGCGGTAGGCGCGGTCGGTGGCCTGATTCTGCGCGGCAAGGTTCCACCACGGGTCGTAGTGGATGACGATGTCGGCGGCGGTCAGGTTGAGGCCCGTGCCGCCCGCCCGCAGCGAGATGAGAAAGACGTCTGCCTCGCCCTGATTGAACCGGCGCACCTGCTCGGCACGCACCGGCTTCGGGGTAGAGCCTTGCAGGGTGAAGTGGCTCACCCCGGCTTCGTCCAGCCGCTTTGCCAGCAGTTCCAGCATGGAGGTGAACTGACTGAACAGCAGAATGCGGTGTCCACCCGCCACTGCCTCGGTGACAAGTTCCAGACAGGCTTCCAGCTTTGCGCTGCTGCCGGTCCAGTTGTCTGCCACAAGGCGGGGGTCACAGCAGATCTCCCGCAGCCGCATCAGCACGGCAAACACGGTCATCTTGTCCTCCGGCTTTGCCGCCCGCAGCTTTTCGCGGGCGTCCACCACCGCTGCCAGATACAGCTTGCGCTGCTCGGTCTCCAGCTCAACGCGGCGCACATTCTCCGTTTTGGGCGGCAGCTCCCGCAGCACCTCGGACTTCATGCGCCGCAGGATGAACGGCCCGGTGAACTGGTTCAGCCGCCGCACGGCGTTGGCATCCTCGTCCTGCACGATGGGCTTTTCAAACCGGGCGCAGAAGGTCTTGTAGGGGGGCAGATATCCGGGCATCAAAAAGGAGAAAATGCTCCACAGTTCGCCCAAGCGGTTTTCCACCGGGGTGCCGGTCAGGGCAAAGCGCACCCGGCTGTTCACCCGGCACACCGCCTTGTATTTCTGGGTGGTGTGGTTTTTGATGGCCTGCGCTTCGTCCAGAATGCAGGCGTAGAAGCTTTGCCCGGCATACAGTTTTTCGTCCCGGCGCAGCAGGTCGTAACTGGTGATTACCAGGTCCGCCTGTGCCCACCCATCGACCAGCGCGGCGCGATGGGCGGCATCGCCGTCCATGGCAACGCTTTGCAGCTGCGGGGTGAACTTCTGGCATTCCTCCTGCCAGTTCAGCACCAGCGACGCCGGGCAGACGATGAGGCTGGGCAGGCACTGCCCGCCCTCCTTCATGGCCAGCAGGTAGCTGAGCACCTGCACGGTCTTGCCCAGACCCATATCATCGGCCAGAATGCCGCCCATGCCGTAACCGTCCAGTGTGCGCAGCCAGCGGTAGCCGTCCCGCTGGTATTTGCGCAGGGTCTTTTGCAGGGAGAGCGGCGGGGTATACTCGCTGTCCCGCACGGCGTGGAAGCTGCGGCTGATGCGCCGGAAAGCATCGTCCCGGTCGAACCGCAGGCCGTTCTGCCCCGAAAGCGCCCAGTCCAGCGTGGGGGCACGGTAGAGCGGCAGAGCGGCGTGGCCGTCCTTCAGCTTTGCGCCGGAAAGCTCCAGTGTGTCGTTCAGCTCGTCCAGCCCTTCCAGACTGTCGTCCAGCCGCAGCAGACTGCCGTCCCGCAGACGGTGGTAGCGCTTTTTCTGGTGCAGGGACTGCAACAGCTCCCGCAGCTCCTCCACCGGGAACGCGCCGGTGTCTACTTCCAAGTCCAGCACGCTGCCGTGCACCGACACCCCCACCGAGATCTTAGGCGGGGCGGCCTGTAAGTTGCGGAAAGCATCGGTCTGGTACACCTCGCCCATGGCCAGCAGGGCGGGAATGCCCTCTTCCAGCAGTTGGAAAAGTGCCTCCTCCCCGGAAATGCTGTAATGCCCCGGCTTGCCGGTCTCGGGTTCCAGATAGGTTTCCAGCAGCCGCTTTGCCCGGTTCTCGGTGCGGGCGTCCCGTAAAAGATCCGGCGGCACCGGCTCGCCAGGGGCTACCCGGTCCTCTCCGTACAGAAAGACCGGGTACGCCGTGACGGTAAGCCCCCGGTCGGCGTCCAGATAAAACTGCACCACCGGTTCCAGCGGGATCTGGTTCAGCAGCAGCCGGTCGGGGTCCACGATGTTGACCCGGTTGCCCAGCTCCGGCAGCACATAGCTGCAAAAGGCGGCGGCATCCGCGCTGGTAAAGAACAGGCTGCGCCCGCCAAAGGTCTCCAGCACCGGCAGCACCCGGCGGCATTCCTCCCGCTGCATCCGCCAGAGGGTGGTTTCGCCCAGCAGATAGGCATAGTCCAGCCCCTGCACCCCGCTGAGTGCCGGGGTACAGCTCAGCTGCACGCCGCCCTTGCGGCGCTCCACCTTCAGGCTGATGACCGGCAGACCCTCTTTAAGGGTATAGCCGCCCACAACGCCCTCGGCGGCGTAAAGCTCCACAAGGTCATCCAGCCCCTCGCCGGTCAGCGGCAGACCGCCCGCCGGGCCTTTCTCCCAGCCGGAGCGCACCGTACCCTCGGCTTCAAACGCCTGCCGGGCGCTCACCTGACGGCGCAGCAGCCGCAGCAATTGCTGTGCATCCGGGGCAAAGGCGTCCCACCGGTGCACAAACGCCAGCGACTTGCCGTAGCTGACGCTTTCGCCCCGCTCGATCGCATCCAGAAACTGCGGGATGCTTTTTATCAGATACTGCCGCCCGCCGATGCCGTCCGAGACCCGCAGCCGCAGCCAGATACGGCCATTGTGCGGCGTAAGCTCCGGCTCCAGCAGGGCAAAGCCGGTGCGCTGGGCATCGGGCGGGGGCAGGGGCTGCGCATCCTCCCGCTGGTAGCGCTTCAGCAGCAGCTGAGCATCATAGTCGGTCTCCGGCTCTTCTCCCCGCCACTTGCGGCCGAACAGCATATCCAGCCCGGCGCTGTAACTGTCCTTGCGGGATTCGGTGCTCAAGCCTGCCACGCCCCGCTGCACCCCGGGGATGCTCTCCGGCTTTTTTTCCGGGGCAGGCGGATTCTTTTCCGCGTCCTGCAATAGCAGCGCGCCGATATGCTTACAGTAGGTGCCGTCGCCGTTCTGATTATAGGGGCAGTCGCAGGAGGCGCTGACAAAGCTGCCGTTTTCCCGCAGCCAGACCTGCGTATAATAGCAGTCCGGCCCGCTGCCCTGCACCAGTGCTGTCAGGTGCCGCACGCCGTCCTCGTTGGTGGTGCAGCTGCTTTGCAGGATGCGCTTGCGGTATTTCTGCGCCCGCTCAAAAATGCTTTTGCCCAGCAATGCGCGGATCTCCTGTGCGTCCATGTGGTCTCCCTCCCCTGTGCTGTCGCGGTTTCGGTCTATTTTATAAGAATACCGCGTTCCACCCCGGGATGCAAGGGCAGAAGGGTAAAAAACGTTTAGAAAACGCCGAGCGGGACGATTTTGAATGGCCTCCGCTTTGCTTTGGCCATCTTCAGCGGAAAAATTATTTTTATATAGAGCAATACCGGAGCGTC
>OGYC01002484.1_pt1 | contig 12709 bp, 5 predicted proteins | sample 1576461 | NCBI WGS metagenome assembly OGYC01 (sample SAMEA3541569, study PRJEB24748) | human gut metagenome | biome: human gut; feature: human-associated habitat; material: faeces | place: China | collected 2012 | reverse complement strand
ACTTGATAAAACGACTTCCACGAGGAAGCAAGAAATCAAGAAAGCAGAAGAAGCGATAAAAAAATATAGCGAGCAACTCGACAACGTACGTAACAACCGTGAATACGACGCATTGAGCAAGGAAATCGAATTCCAGAAACTCGAAATCGAATTACAAGAAAAAAGAATCCGTGAAGCGACCAAAGCCAAAGCGGAAAAAGACGCGTTAATGGAAGAATCCAAAAAGCGTTACGAGGATAAGGTTTCCGACCTCGAAGCCAAGAAAAACGAGTTGAACGACATTATCAACGAAACACACAAGGACGAGGAATCCTTACAAATAAAATCCGAACAATTGGCTGCAACTATCGACGATCGTCTATTGACCGCTTATCGTCGTATTCGTTCCAACGCACGCAACGGTCTGGCTGTTGTAACCGTGGATCGTGACGCTTGCGGCGGATGTTTCAACAAAATTCCGCCACAAAGACAATTGGATATCCGTTCCCGGAAGAAAATTATCGTCTGTGAATACTGTGGTCGTATCCTCATTGATAAATACATCTGTGACTACGACGGCTCGCAACAAAAAGCAGACCTTGACGCTCTCCTTGATGCACAAAAGAAAAAAGGACGAAGAATTAGAAAATCAGAAGAATAAAAAAGTCAAAGGTCCATAAAGTCCATAAGGTCCATAAGGTCAACAATTGACACGAGGGCATAAACCTATAAACATTGACTTTACGGACATTATAGACTTTACGGACCAAAGGGGCTTTTTGAAAAGCCCCTTTTTACGAATCTAAAATTTTAATTTAAAACAAAATGATTCCAACAAACTACGATCCGCGAAAAAGCGAAGAGAAATGGTATCAATACTGGATGGAACATCGTTTTTTCCATTCCGTTGTTGATAAAAAGAGAACTCCGTATTGTATTGTTATTCCCCCGCCTAACGTCACGGGCGTCCTGCACATGGGACACATGTTGAACAACACGATACAGGATGTACTCGTCAGACGGGCTCGCTTGCAAGGAAAGAACGCTTGTTGGGTTCCCGGAACAGACCATGCCTCTATCGCCACGGAAGCCAAAGTGGTTGCCAAATTGAAAAGCGAAGGCATAGAGAAACGGGACCTTACCCGGGAAGAATTTTTGAAACATGCTTGGGCATGGACAGAAAAACACGGGGGAATCATCCTTGAACAATTGAAACGCCTCGGTGCTTCTTGCGATTGGGACAGAACCTGTTTCACGATGGATGAAATCCGTTCGGAAAGCGTGATTCGCGTATTTGTAGACCTTTACAACAAAGGATTGATCTACCGGGGTATCCGAATGGTGAATTGGGACCCGTCAGCCAAAACAGCCGTGTCTGATGAAGAAGTAATCTACAAAGAGGAACACAGCAAACTGTATTACCTCCGCTACCAAATAGAAGGCTCGGACAACGAGTACATCACCATTGCCACCACCCGACCGGAAACCATTCTCGGGGATAGCGCCGTATGCGTGAACCCGAACGACGAGCGTTTCCGCCATCTGGCAGGTAAAAAATGTATCGTGCCGCTCGTGAATCGTGTCATCCCGATTATCCAAGACGAGTACGTGGATATGGAATTCGGTACCGGTGCGTTGAAAATCACGCCAGCCCACGATATTAACGACTATGAAATCGGTTTCAAGCATCATCTTGAATCCATCGATATTTTCAACGACGACGGGACACTGAACGAGAACGCCCAACTTTTCGTGGGCAAAGATCGTTTTGTCGTACGTCAGGAAATCATCCCGGCATTGGAACAAGCAGGTAATCTGGTAAAAATCGAGGACTACAATAATAAAGTAGGCTACTCCGAACGTACCAACGTGGTTATCGAGCCGAAACTCTCCATGCAATGGTTCCTGAAAATGAAAGATTTGGCTCAACCGGCATTAGACGCCGTGATGAACGACGACATTCGTTTGACACCATCGAAATTCAAGAACACCTATCGTTACTGGATGGAGAACGTGAAAGACTGGTGCATCAGCCGTCAATTATGGTGGGGGCACCAGATTCCCGTATACTATCTGCCGGATAGCAACGATTACGTGGTAGCCAATACTAGAGAAGAAGCGGCAAAACTGGTAAGAGAAAAATTCGGGAAAGACATCCCCGCCGATCAATTGCGTCAAGATGAAGACTGTCTTGATACTTGGTTCTCCTCGTGGTTATGGCCGATCTCCGTTTTCAACGGCATATTGGAGCCGGACAACGAGGACATCAATTACTATTACCCGACCACGGATCTAGTTTCAGCACCGGATATTCTTTTCTTCTGGATGGCACGCATGATTATGGCAGGTTACGAGTACAGGCACGAGAAACCATTCGGGAATCTTTACCTGACAGGTATCGTACGCGACAAATTGCATCGCAAAATGTCCAAATCACTCGGTAATTCACCCGACCCTCTTGACCTCATCAATCAATACGGGGCAGACGGCGTACGGGTAGGTATGCTTTTATGCGCACCCGCCGGTGGTGATTTATTATTTGACGAGAGTCTGCCGGAGCAAGGACGCAATTTCACGACGAAAGTGTGGAACGCCTTCCGTCTGGTAAGCAACTGGAAAGTAGCGGACATCGAACAACCGCAACATTCCAAGCTGGCACTCGATTGGTTTGAACAATACCTTAACAAGTGTAAGGAAACATTGAACAACCAATTCGACCAATATCGCTTGTCGGAAGCTCTAATGACGGTATATACCGGATTTCGCGACGAGTTCTCATCTTGGTTGTTGGAAATCATCAAACCGGGATTCGAACAACCCATTGACCGGACAACTTACGAGAAGACTATTTATCTCTTCGAAGAGATGTTGCAATTACTCCATCCCTTCATGCCGTTTATCACGGAAGAAATATGGCAAAACTTACGGGAACGCAAAGAAGACGAGAGTATCATGATTTCCGTACAACCTCAACCCGGCAGCTATGACGAAAACTTCCTGAGCGAATTTGAAAACACCAAAGAAGTTATCGCGGGTATCCGTACCATCCGCAAACAAAATAACGTTGCTTTCAAAGATACCATCTCGTTAAGAGTAAAAAGCAACGACCGCTACCCGCTACGCTTCGAAAGCGTAATCATTAAAATGGGTAACATCAGCGACGTTGAAATGGTGGACGAAACCGTCAAAGGCGCATGGAGTTTTATCAGCAACACCGTTGAATACTTCATCCCCGCCGTGGGCGAAGTAGACACGGAAGAAAAAAGAGCCAAACTGGAAGCCGATCTGGCTTACGCCCAAGGGTTCCTCGCTTCCGTCATGAAGAAACTGAATAACGAAAAATTCATGAGCGGAGCCCCCGCACAAGTCATCGAAAACGAACGCAAAAAACAAGCTGACGCCGAAGCCAAAATCAAAGCTATCGAGCAACAGTTAGCAGAATTATAATTCTCGAACAAATAACACGAGGCTACCCAAAATGGATTGGGCAGCCTCGCTTTATTTTATTGCTTGTCTTCTATTACTCTACCCTCACCCACTTCACGGCATCCGCCACGAAACCCTCACCTATTGCTGATGGTGTTCCATCATCTATCGTCCTATCACTCAAAGTCACCTTTGCCTCTTTAGAAAAATCGAACACACCTAAAGATACCCAAGTCGCCTGTTCATGCTCACTTGGGGTGATCGTAACGTCATATTCATTTTCGCCATCGGAAACCGTGTAATAACGAACATTCCCCGCCGTATTTTGCCCATATCCCCCCTCGAATAACTCCGCGTAGTAAAAGAAGACTTCATATTTCCCCTCTTGGGGCAAGACAATATTCCATTCCACTTTTTGCTTCCCGGTTCCGGGTATCTTGTATAATGCACTTCGGATAGGAAACCCGTAAAACCTTTCGCCTATTGTCGGGCACCATGCGTCTATCCCCTTGAAATATTTATAATACTTCTCATCACTTTTCTCCTTTCGGAATAAAGAAGTAATAAAATTATCCTTTGCTTTCACGATCTTGAAACCGGGATCCTCGTTATCCACGATGATTTCATTTCCCTTCGTGAAAAACAAGGAAGTATCCACACTGAAAACCCCGGTTGTAGTATCCACATCCTCTTCCTTCATTTCAACAATCTTCAATTCTGTTCTATCGGGAAGATTCATTGCCAAAGGCATATCCAGATAAAAACCACGAGTAGCATAGACCATATTCTTTTCAGAACGGACACAGATTTCCCGACCTTCCCGGGGAGGAATAACCCACATCTGCCCCTCATCCGACAAAACAATTCCAGCGACCTCTCCCTTGTTAAACACCTTGAATTTGTACAACCCGTACATACCGTCATTCGTTCGTTTTACTTTTACCACCCGGGCATCCTGCATCTCGAACAAAGGTAACCGGTTTGCCGTGTACCAGCCTCGAACCAACGAGTCCAACGGGTACCCGAACGTTTGGTAAAACTGTTGAAAGAACTCTTCCACGGCAACCTCTTTGAATAAATACTTTGCCAAAAAATCAACATAAAATTGCTGGAATTGCTTCTCTCCCACCTCCATCTTGATTCTGGTGTACAATTCCTTACTTTTTCGTTCAATGATGCTAGCAAGTATTTCCGGTGATAACGTTTTGTCTATCAAAGCCTCTTCCAAACTATGGCGACCTAAATACTTCATAGCCGGATAAGCCGCATCGGAACCATCCGCGAAAGCTTCCGCCATCCAAAAAAATCGGGCACGAGCCACTTGCCCCAAGACATCATGTATAATCGGACATTCCCGAGAGGAAATAAATGCGGTCTTTCCAAAGAACTGTGGCATTACATCGCAACTACCTCCAAAAATAGCTTGCCTGACCACGTTACCCAGTTCTGCAGAGATCATGTTTTCACCAATGACATTTTCCTCACTTGAAGATATTTCCGATCTCCTCTTCAGAAATTCATCCATGTAAAATCCTTTTTCCGGAAAAAACACCATCCCTCCCTGCACACGTTCTCCAGTCAATTGCATGATCCTGGGAAAGCAGTAGAAATTACAAGGCACTTCCACCAATGAGAACCAACGATAAGGATATTGCTGCGTCGGATCGTAAACATAATTCTCGCCAAAACGTTTCGCCTTAAATTTAGCAGTTTGAATACACCCTTCCATTTCAAAAATATTCGTTTTCGTGTTTGTCAATTGTTCCACTACATCTTTTTCAGGGAGATCATCATAGTCCTCCAGAAGGTAATCATGCCCGGGTAAACAATAAAGCGTCATACAGGTAGAATCCACCATGATCTCCCGTTTCTTGTAATTTCCCAAGCACAAGCTAATTCCCGGCATATCATGATGAAAAGTAAATATCGTTTCTCCTTCTTTTTCCTCCACCGTGTTTCCTTGAGAAATGGCACTCAAGCGAGAATCATGCTCTACTCGTAACGAGTATCGGGTAAAATCCACATCCCGAATACCTGATATATCATACGACCGCACACATACCGGGTACCAGATGCACTCCGGGGTAAATAACTTGTATCCCTCCTCGCAAAATGCCGGGGCATAACCGAAACGGTATATTCCAAAACGATTTACCGCCATGGGATGGTATTTTTCTGGGGCTACATCCAAAAAACAAATATCATTGTCAATCCCTCCCTCGTAACGCATAGAAACCTCAACCGTTTCCCTCGGCTTCAACTTCTTGTCCGCAAGAACAGCCTGATACTCCCTCTTGAAATCAACGAAAGTACTGTTGACTTCAAGTGACGTAACTTTTAAACCCGGATTCAGGTAAATCACGAGAGGGATCGTCGTGGGAGAATTATTCACAATAGTCATCCGGCTCGTCACCGAGATGCCATCATTTCCCAAGTCTTTCATGTGTAAATCATTTCGTACAACTCTTGCAGCAGGGAATTTTCTGCATTCCTCGTACACCGCTTTATAAGCATTCCGGTTATTCTCGCTCCTTCCATGTTGATATACATATACAAACGCTAAACTTCCCGCGACAAGAAAGACAACACAAGCAATACTGAAATTTCTTTTAAATACATACAAGTAATTCGGAATCCTAGGATAAGAAATAATCCATAATACCAAGCAACCTAGTCCAACTAATAATATAAAACTTCTTTGCAATAAATAACTCCCTATCCCCACGTGTCCCGTGAGATCGGAAAACATATTGGGAATAATCCGGGCAAGAGGATCAAACAAACCGTTCACCCAACCGGCACCCCAGTACGCGAGAGTTCCCAGCACCACGAACAAAATCAACATACTCAACGCTTGTTGACGAATAAATCGAGTCACGAGGTAAGAAACCCCGAGAAAGAATACCAGCGACGGCAAATTAAGAGTCCCCCAGTAAAACAAATAAACTGATAAGTCAAAAGATCGTGGAAAAAAAGCAAAGTTTATCAAAACCGAGATTGCAAACACGAAGAAATTTACCACTGTAAAAAGAAGAAACTTCCCAAGGAAACTTCCCAATACAATTTCCCCGTTATTCAAAGGTCGGACGTGTAATGGTTCCATGGCATTAAACTTAACACACCTCGAATCATTGGCAACAAATCCAACAACGAGAAACAACTGAATAATATTAAAAAAATAAGCCGTTTTATAAGCTATCGATGACGGTAAAGCCTGTGAAATCCAATCCATCGAAAAATGGAACAAATCATTTATTTCCCCAGACAAGGAAGTGAACTGGCAAATAACAATACCCACCACAACCAAAAAAATAAAAATTCGGAATAGAATACTTCTACGGGCACTTTTAAACCCGTACATTCCTTCAGTAAAGATGCTGTTTTTGTTCATAAGCATATCCCTGAATTTTTATAAAACTATTTTTTAATCATCTATTAGAACTCAGACTCTCACATAAAAAAAGAAACGTACCTAGAAAAGAATAGCTTATCACAAAGTTTTTCTTAAGTCAATACTATGATAATCTAAAATTATAAAACAACATCATCTTCTACATTTAATCTCCAACTATAACTAGCTGTTCCAGCACTATTGGCTAATTCTATGGAATATATTCCCGCATCTTCTTTTCTTACACTTGTTATAGTAATAGTCACAATATTTAAACTAATTGTGTACTGAATTCTATCTGAAGGCAGGATTTCTTCGTAAGTCTTGAAAACACGAATACGAGGGAGCGGCACTCCCGCAACTTTGATCTTCATTACAACATTCTCACCGACTCTTGCTGTAATATTTTGGGGATATTCAACAAAAGATGGTGGCTCCACTTTTTCTGAAGAAGACAATTCAGTAACAAAGCCACGTTCATTTGTCGCTTTTACCTCTGCTTTATAAGTTCCTAAAAAAACTAAAAGCAATACGAATAAAAATTTCTTGTTCATAAATTTGTTATTTAAATTAGTAATTATTTCCTTCCAAAGCTAAGCTAAATAACTGCATTTTAAAAATATTATCATTCTTTTTTAGCTTCAATATTTATCATTTCAATTCTCTTCAAAAATCATTATCAACATACATCATTCTACTCTCACCCACTTCACGGCATCCGCCACAAGCGTTTGCTGTATCTCGCTATCCGGAACTCTATCACTCAATGTTACTTTCGCCTTACGGGAAAAATCATACACGCCTAAAGAAACCCAACTTCCGTCATATTCTTCCGTTAAAGTAGGAGTTACCTCATATTCTTTTTTACCATCGAAAACCGAGTAATGACGTGAAAGTTCCTTTACCTGAGGCACCCTCCCTTTCCAGTTCCACAGGTATTCCGTGTAATAAAAGAACACCTCATATTTCCCCTCTTGCGGTAAAACAACATTCCATTCCACTTTTTGTTTTCCAGAACCGGCACCATATAAGGCTGCTTTATATAACGCGCTTCGGATAGGGAAACCATAAAAACTTTTACTAATCACCGGCAACCAAGCGTCCTCAATGAAAACATTATAATACCTTTTATCATTTTCCCCTTTTTGAAATAAAGACGTGATGAAATTATCTTTCGCCTTCACGAGCCGGAAACCAGAATCCTCGTTATCAACGATAATCTCCTCCTTCTCCTTCTTCGTGTAAAATAAAGAAGTATCCACTTGAAAGACCCTCGTCGTGGTATCTACCTGACTCATTTCTATTTCCTTTAAGTACATTACCGACGGAATATTTTGAGCCAAAGGCATCTCCAAATAGGGGTTAGCTCCGTTATAAGGGAAACCGACATGAATCTCCATTGCCATCCGAGGCGGAATAACCCATCCTTGAGCTTTGTCCCACATGATAATCCCTGCCACGTCACCCTTGTTAAACACTTTGAATTCATACATCCTATACAACACATCGTCCATTTTCTTGACCTCAATTACCCGGGCATCGCGTACATCCAATATAGCCAATCGATTCGTGTTATAGCAATTTTCCACCAACGAATCCAAACGAAAATCAAATGTTTGAGAAAATTGCTCGAGAAAATCTTCCAACGACACCTCCTCGAAAAGATATTTCCCTAAAAAATCGACATAAAATTGTCGAAATTGTTCCTTTCCTACCTGCAACGCGATATAAGCACGCAATTCCTTACATTTTTTACGAATAATACTTTGAAGAATTTCCGGTTCCAACGTACTATCCCCCAAGGCATCCTTCAAACTAGCGTGTTTCAAATATTCAATAGCGCCATAATCAGCCATGTAATCCCTACTGTCATCCATTATCCCCTCCTCCCGAGCCACACGCATTAACACATCATGAATCAACGGGTATTCACGAGAATAAATAAACGTTGTTTTCCCCACGAGTTGGGGCTTTATATTACAACTTCCTTTCCCTATGCTCTCGCTAATCTCACTGCTTAACTTCATGCCTACCCTCGTATCCCAATCTTTTGTTTCATCTTCAAAAACCTTTCCCGGGTAATTCTTTATCGAAAACCCTTTTTCGGGCAAAAAAACCATTCCCCCCTGCACACGCTCCCCCGACAATTGCATCAAACTAGGGAAACTGTAAAAACCACAAGGCACCTCCACCAATGTCAACCAACGATAAGGATATTGTTGCGTCGGATCATAGTTCCTTTTTCTTCCAGAAAACTTCCGAGTTCTAATGCACCCGGAGAGCTCAAAAGTATTACTCTTCGCGTACGCCAATTCGTCCAACAAACATTCTTCCGAGAAATGTTCGTATTCTTCAAGAAGATAATCATGACGGGGAAAATAATAAAGAGCCATTCGAGTTGAATCCACCGTTATTTCACGCCTCTCGTAATTACCCACGCATAAGCTAATGCCCGGCATATTATGCTCGAACGCGAATATCGTCACCCCCTCTTTCTCTTGAACAGTACTCCCCTGAGATATAGCCTTTAAACGGGGCTCGTGCTCTACCTGCAAAGAATAGCGGGAAAAATTCACGTCACGCAAACCGGATACCCCGTAAAGCGGTACGCAAACCGGATACCACATACACTCCGGTGTAAACAACTTGTAATCCCGCTCGCAAAAAGCAGGAACATTCCCGAAATAATATATACCATAATTATTTATCGTTTCGGAATAATATTTTTCAGGAATCACATCAAGAAAACATATATCCTTCTCGATACCCCCTTCGTACCGAAGCAACACTTCCGCCATTTCCCCCGCTTCTAATTTTTTATCCGCAACAATAGCTTGTTGTTTCCTTTGGAAATCGACACGATTTCCGTCTATTTCAAGGGATAAAATCTTTAAACCCGGGTTCAAATACATGACAAGCGGTAGCGGCACCGGCGCTCTATTCTCGACAATCATCCGGCTCGTCACGGATATCCCGTTTTCTTCAAGAGCCTTCACCTGCAAATCATTCTGCACGACCTTTACCCCGGTGAATTTTTCATATTCCGAATAAATACGCTTGTATTTCTCCCGGTTATTTCCGACACTATTATACAAAGACATATACCACAATCCCAAACACGCGGCAAATACAAAAATCACACAAACACGCCCCAACACACTCCTATACCCGAACACACGATTCGGAATCCTCGGGTAAGGAATAATTGATAGCAACAAACAACTTATCCCCGTAAAAAAGATAAAACTCCTTTGTAACAAATAGTTCCCCATGCCGACGTGTCCCGTGAAATCAGAAAACATATTGGGAATATGTCGGGCACAAGGATCAAATAAACCATTCAACCAACCCGCTCCCCAAAAAATAAGCCCCCAAAAGAACACAGATAAAATTACAAAACTTAACGCTTGCTGACGCACAACTCGAATCACGAAAAAAGACACCCCGAGAAAAAAGACCAACGCCGGCAAATTAAGGGTCAACCAATAAAAAAGATAGATGCCGAAATCAAAAGCATGCGGATAAAAAGTCGCGTTAATTAAAATCGAGATTCCCAAGGTCAAAAAATTTACCAACGTGAAAAGTAACAGTTTTCCCAAAAAGTTCCCCAACACAATTTCTTCATTACTAAACGGTCTGACTCGAATCGATTCCATACCGCTAAACTTGCAAGATCTCAAATCATTATTAACAAATGCGATTACAAGCAATAATTGTATAATATTAAAAAAATAAGCCGTCCTGTAAGCCATCGACGAAGGCAAGGCTTGTGATATCCACCCCACGTAAGAATGATACTGATAATTTATCACATAATCCTCTCCAAACAACGGAATAAATTGACAAAACACACTCCCACAGACAACTAAAATAACAACAATTCGGAAAAGGGCACTTCGATACCCATTTTTAACCCCGTATAAAGCCTCTGTAAAAATATTATTCCTGTCCATAAGCCGTCCCTCATTCCTATTATAAATAAATTTCCAAACTAACTCATTCTTCTACTATTTTCAAATAACATTCTTTCAAAGATATGGCTAAATAACCGAACATCCAACAATAATATCTTTATTTTATTAATATTTTTATTATATCATTTACTCATTTTCACTCCTGCATGCACCAAAGCAAACTATTCTGCATTCAAATATTTTCCACCCCATTCACCTTTTAGCCATACATGTCACAAAAACACAATAAGATTATTCTAAACTTACCACATATGCTTATTTCAAATCAAACTCACATTAACGATAAATTATTTCGTATATTTGCATTCAAATACCAAATTCATCGACCGATGAATTAATCGCCGACGAATTTGCATAATGATTGGCTAGAATATGAAAACATTGATTTCACGTATCGCATTACCGGTAATAATATTGCTACTTTTCGCACAATGCGCCACCGTACCTATCACGGGGCGTCGTCAGCTTATCCTTTTCCCCGAAAACGAAATGGTATCCATGAGCCTAACCTCATACAGTAGCTTTTTAAAGGAAAACAAACTATCCACTGATGCGGTAAACAAAAAACGCATCAAAGACGTGGGGGCACGAATCTCGAAAGCGGTAGAACAATATCTTGCCGCTAACGGCATGCAGGATCAGATCGCCAACTTTCAATGGGAATTTAACCTTGTTGCCAGCAACGAACCGAACGCGTGGTGCATGCCGGGCGGGAAAGTCGTGTTTTACGAGGGCATCCTTCCCTATTGCAAGACGGACGCGGGGATAGCGGTCGTCATGGGACACGAGATCGCTCACGCCGTGGCACATCACAGCAACGAGCGAATGAGCCAGCAAACCTTGCTACAATACGGTCAAGCTGCCGCAACGGAAATTCTCGGGCACGACCAATCCGATACACGCAAAGCATTGCTTGCCGCGGCAATCGGCATGGGCACAAATTTAGGCGTCACTCTGCCCTTCTCCCGGAAACACGAGTATGAAGCCGATCGCTTGGGCCTGATTTTCATGACCATGGCAGGCTACGATCCTAACGAGGCTGTGGCATTCTGGAGTAGAATGGCAAGCTCGGGAAGTGCCAAACAACCCGAATTTCTCTCTACCCATCCCGCTGACCAGAACCGTATTGCGAAATTGAAGGCCACAATCCCCGAGGCATTGAAATATAAACCTCAATAACCCCCGGGCTACCCGAAGGCTACCCCTTCCTGCCCCCATGGACGTAGCATGAACGTAGCACGAACGTAGCATCATCGACGGGAAGCGAATATGCTGGCAAGTTGCTACATTTATGTTGTCATCATAAGAGCGGGAAGAGGTAGGCAACCCATCACGAACATAGGAAATCGGGCAATAATTCACGATTTTCTTCATTTTCAATTTTCAATTTTCAATTTTCAATTATAAAATTCATACTTTTGTTGAATCATATCAATATAGTACTTTAGAATTATGGAAAACAAGTTGACGATATACAACACGCTAAGTCGAAAGAAAGAGTTGTTTGAACCGTTGAACCCCCCGTTCGTGGGGTTATATGTCTGCGGGCCTACCGTGTACGGGGACGCACATTTAGGACACGCCCGCCCCGGCATCACGTTCGACTTGTTGTTTCGTTATCTCAAATATTTAGGTTATCGGGTGAGATACGTCCGCAATATCACGGACGTGGGACACCTCGTGAATGACGAGGATGACGGAGAAGACAAGATCGCGAAGAAAGCAAAGCTGGAACAGTTGGAACCCATGGAAGTCGTGCAATTGTACACGAACCGTTATCACAAGAACATGGAACAACTGAACACGCTCCCTCCCAGTATAGAGCCTCATGCGTCGGGACATATCATCGAACAGCAGGAATTAATCAAAACCCTGATCGACAAAGGATATGCCTACGAGAGCGAAGGGAATATCTATTTCGACGTGGAGCGTTACAGTA
>OGYC01002475.1_pt1 | contig 12740 bp, 7 predicted proteins | sample 1576461 | NCBI WGS metagenome assembly OGYC01 (sample SAMEA3541569, study PRJEB24748) | human gut metagenome | biome: human gut; feature: human-associated habitat; material: faeces | place: China | collected 2012 | reverse complement strand
AGGTTATCCTACGGAAGGATTCAATTTCTTAGGAGGATTGAGTTTCCGGTTCTAAAGTTTATCAATAAATCACAGTAACAGTTATAACACGAGACACTCATCTCATAAAAAAGAGGGCATCTCCCATAGGGATGATGTCCTCTTTCAAACCAAAAACTTAATCTTCAATTATTATTTTGTTATCCTCACAACAAACCCACCACCAGGAGCCATGTGTAAATTCAACTTCTTATTGGCTGATACGCGGATCACTTCACGCTTATAGTCTTTCCCAACACGATCGGCATTGATACCATCTCTAAATATTTCTGCATTGAACTCACCATCACCCAAGAAAGACAGATCGACTTCAACATCACGCTCTTTCCAGTCGGTCAATCCACCCACATACCAGATACCGTCTTTCTCACGTGCCATTACAATATGTTCGCCTACTTTTCCGCTTATTGGAAGTGTCTGATTCCATACAGTAGGAATGGCAGCGATAAACTTCGTACATTCTTCCTCTTTCAGATAATTAGTAGGTGCATCACACAGCATATTAATAGGAGAATCAAAAATAGTATACAATGCTAACTGACGGCAACGTGTACCCTGACTCATCGGTTCTGTATAGACAGCATGAAAGTTCTTCATGATTACGTTATTCATCGCTCCCTGTGTATAATCAAGTGGTCCGGCAACCATGCGGATGAAAGGAGCTGTCACATCATATATCACTTGATCTGTTCCCGGTTCTGCCCACTTCATTTCTTCCAGTCCATGGACACCCTCGAAATTGATCGTATTCGGATAAGTACGTTGCAAACCAGTCGGTTTGAACGTTCCATGGAGATCTATCAGCAATTTGTATTTTGCTCCGGTTTCAGCCGCTTTACGGTTAAACTCAACTACTTGTTGGTCGTCACGGTCCATAAAATCAATCTTGAAACCTTTGATTCCCATTGCGGCATAATGCTTACATACACGATCCATGTCTTTTTCAAAAGCACGATAGCCCGCCCAAAGTATCAAATCTACATTTTTGCTTTTTGCATAGCTAATCAACTCTTTCAAATCGATTTCAGGAATCACCTCAAACAAATCCGCTTTACCCGGCACTGCCCATCCCTCATCCAATATCACATATTCGATACCGAATTTCGAGGCAAAGTCAATATAGTATTTATAAGTCTCATTGTTGATACCTGCGCGGAAATCCACGTTGTAGAGATTCCAGTCGTTCCACCAGTCCCAAGCCACTTTACCCGGTTTAATCCAAGAAAAATCTGTAAATTGTGCCGGAGTAGCCAGTTTATATACCATATCATTACAAAGCAGTTCTGCATCATCCTTGGCAATGACCATGACACGCCAGGGAAATGCTGTGTTTCCCTCCACTCTAGCAATATAAGGTTCACGAGATTTTACTACCCCTTTCAGTCCGCGAACTTCGTCTACTATCGTTTTCGGATAAGCTGCAAAGATTCCATCCAGAGAATATCCATGCTCACCATGTTTCACATACATACCCGGATAGTTCATCAAATCGGCTTCAGTGATACAGATTTTTTTTCCGTTCTTTCCCTCGACCAAAACCGGTAAAAAGGCAATCTGTTCCTTATCCCATGCAGACAAGGCAGTTTCCAGATACGTATTTTGGAAAGAACTGTAGAAAGGATCTTTCTTGCCCTCGTTCATTCGGCCTTTCGGTGAAGCTACAAAAACTTTCGGATCATTCGGAAAACAGAAAGAAGCCTGCTCGCTTTCCACCATAAACGGCTTCTTCAGTTCAGAGACAAAACGATAGGCTGCACCATCTTCATAAGCTCTGAACACCAAGCTATATCCTCCTTTAAAGTCAATGGTTAGTTCATTGAACTGGTCCTTGATTGATTTCTTCTTATAGATGGGAGGATAGATAGTCTCATTTACAGAACGGCGGCTGATCTTCTTTACTTTCGGATTGAGTCCGAAAGCTGTACCATCAGTTAGTTTCATGAAAATAGGAGATGGAGCCACCATCACATCGTTGTCGTGAAGAACGGAGTATTCCACATTCTTATCATTCACAATCACATTCACCTGCACTTTACCGGAAATGTCTTTCAGCTCGTACACTTTCTGTGCACAAATGGTTAAAGGTGCGATAGCCATTAGAACCGGCAAAAGTCTTTTCATTAAACGTTTCATAAACTAATACTTTTTGTATTTCACACAGTTTTTTATTTACATATTTATCATAAGAGTACCGCTTGGCAGAGATAAAGGAGGAAGCTTAACAGGAAGAATTTCCTGCTAATAAAGCATTGAACAAGTGCTAAATAGCACCTTTCTTATCTCATTCGCGCTACCATTTTTTAGAAATCAATTGTCACCTGATAGGTATCCTTATTCTCAAAGAAGGTCTGTTGCACCTCATATTCGGGAAGCCATACGTATTTTTTTTCCCCTTTATATTCGGCTTCGAGCAAGAAAGTGAACCAGCGGTTATAAGGCAATTCGTCGGTATGCAAAGGAGGTGCGGGGCTATCATATAAGTTGGAGACACCAGTTATCAGATATTCTCCTTTCTTATCCGTCTCATAAGTACGGTAAGGAGTAGCGATCAGATCATTGAATTTTGCACGTGAACCATACAGATTCAGCTTTACCCCTTTTTGCTTTTTACCTTTCACTTTTACAGATACCTGTATGTTTTCGGGGAACATTTGTTTGAAGAATCCGTCGAAATCACGTCTCGGACATTTGGATTTGGCGGTGTGATTGATTATATGAACTGCATACGAGCTCCATTTATATGTTTTATAATGACTGTTCATCACACAAGAGTCAGGTTCATATTCGATATGGTTCACCGGATTGTTCTTTGCCCGGATTCTATCAGCATACAAGTCGGTTACCCCACGATAATGTCCGAACTCATGTGCCACTCCTCTATGAAAATAGTCGATACCAAACAGATCTTCATGTTCCGTCTTGCTACGGCTACGGCAAATTACCATATTCAGATCGTCCGCCCCACCGCCGCAATACCATCCTTTAGCCGATTCTTCATCGTCAAAATCAAGAATAGAATCTATAATCAGCAGTACATCGTGATTGGGAAAACCGGCACTCTTCTGATAGATTTTCTCCAATTGGCGGGAGGAGCAGTCGTAAATCACCTGCAGATCCGGTATATAACGGAAATAGTAGTTGAAACGTCCATTGCCGGCTTTGTTCCAGAAGTCGTTCACTTGGTCGAAAAAAGCATTCAGCTTCGCTTGATAAGCTTCTTTACCTCCCCAATGCTCCACTCCGGCCTTATCGACAGCCACAAATACCCGGTATTCAATGGTGTCCAAAGATTGTTGAATCTGATTTTCCTCCAATGTCTTTGCCTCCATCCAAGAGAAGAAAGGCAATAGAGCGGGAAATATGAGCCATCTTTTCCAGTTGTTTTTCATATTAGTTCTTAGTTAAGAATGTATTTTATTTCTTGTAAATCACGACTATTTCCACCGACCATCAAAGTGAAGTCTCCTTTCTCCACAATGAACTTCATTTGATTATTGTAGAATCCTAGTTGTTCATCTTTTACGTCGAAGGTGACCATTTTGCTTTCACCTGGACTCAGCTTAATCTTTTCAAAGCCTTTCAATTCTTTGATAGGGCGAGTGATAGAAGCCACCTCATCACGCACATACAACTGAACAACTTCCTCGCCCTCGCATTTTCCAGTATTGGTAACCGTTACAGCAACACGTGTATAAGTACCTTTTCCATCACCCGGAAGCAGTTTCACATCCGAATAATTGAAAGTAGTGTATGACAAACCGTAGCCGAACGGATAAGCAGGCTCCGTAGGAATATCAATGTACTTCGCACACCATCCGCCCAATGCAGTGGGGCGTCCTGTGCTCTTATATTGATAATACAATGGTATCTGTCCGTTATGCTGCGGAAAAGTCATTGGCAGCTTACCCGAAGGATTATAATCTCCCCAAAGTACATTACAGATAGCATTACCCGCTTCACTCCCCAGCCACCAAGTACATAAGATAGCGGGAGCCTCCCGACGAACTTCATTGAAAATAACAGGACGACCACACATCATTAGTACAACTACCGGTTTGCCAGTCTTCACCAATTCGGAAACCAAACGCTGTTGTTCGGCAGCAATAGAAATATCTCCTTTCGAACGCATCTCACCGCTTTCCCAAGCTTGTTCTCCCATTGCAACGATAACCACATCCGATTGGCGGGCAGCAGCTAAAGTCTGATCCAGATTTACAATTTTATTCGTTTTCAAGTCGTAGCCATCGTTATAGTTGATGTCCACTCCTCGTTTCTCCATTGCCTCATACAAGGTTACTACTTTACCAACCTCTGCACAGGACCATGCACCGCACATATCTTTCTGCGATTTGGAAAGCGCACCAATCAAAGCAACTTTCTTGATAGAAGAAGAAAGCGGTAACACCGAGTTTTCATTTTTCAAAAGAACAATAGAACGTTCGGAAACGTAGCATGCTTCCTTGCGGGATTCCTGTGAACCAATCACTGTACGTTCCCTTTCTTCATCACAGTATCTGAACGGATCATCAAATAATCCCAGTTTATATTTCTGTTCCAAAATACGTCTGACAGCATCATCCACCAGCTTGATAGATACCTTACCCTCTTTTACCAGAGACACCAGATTCTTGGAATAGCATTCACTTACCATCTCCATATCCAGTCCGGCCTTGATTCCTTTATAAGCAGCTTCTTTTTCATCTTTCGCATAACGGTGGTTCATCATTTCTCCCACTGATCCCCAGTCGGATACCACAAATCCTTTAAATCCCCATTGATTCTTCAGGAGCTTCCTCAACAGAAAAGTACTTCCGGTAGACGGTTCGTTATTAAAGTCATTGAACGCACTCATGAAAGTAGCAGCACCGGCCTCTGCACCAGCCTTGTAAGGAGGCATATAGAAATTGACAAACTGTCCCATCGACATATCCACACTATTATAATCTTTTCCGGCAATAGCTGCACCATATCCGGCAAAGTGCTTAATACAGGATAAAATAGTATTCTCTTTCGATAAATCATCTCCCTGTAAACCATGTACACGCGCCTTAGCAACCAACGAGCCATAATAAGGATCTTCACCGGCCCCTTCCATCACACGCCCCCACCGGGCATCCCAGCTAATATCCACCATTGGAGCAAACGTCCAATGCAACCCGGCTGCTGCAGCTTCCTTTGCCGCACATCTCGATCCTCTTTCTATAGCATCCAGATCAAAACTCGCAGCCTCTGCCAATGGCAACGGAAAACCTGTTCTATATCCATGAATAACATCCAATCCGAAAAGCAAAGGAATCTGTAAACGTGATTTCATAGCTGCCTCCTGATATTTACGAGTATTGGCAGCACCGGATACATTCAGCAAAGAACCGATCAATCCCTTACTTATATCTTCTGTCCGACTGATACGTGTATTATCAGGACCTGTGGCAAATCCACCGGAACATTGGCTTAACTGCCCCACTTTTTCTTCCAGTGTCATCTTTTTCATCAGACCGGATATGAAACGATTCATTTGAGCCTCATCCTTTTGATTCTGCGCCATGCTTCCCATAGCGAAAATCGCCATACACGAATATGTAATTAGTCTTTTCATCATTTTATTATAAGAGTTTATCTGTATTGATTTAAATGTTAATATCCTCCATACGTTTTACTTTCTATCGCAAAGATAGCCGCTGGTCAGATTCACATTGGCGAATTGCGTACAAAAGGACAATAATATCGTAAAGTCTGCTTTTTTTCTATTTCTTTCCGTATAGCATTCAAGCACTTCTGTCATTTTTTTGCCTTTATTGATACGATTTTCTCCTTACTCTTCACTTATTCGTAAGAGATATTATCCAGCACTTTTATTCCCTCTTTCCGAACACCTGTCTCAAACAGATTCTTAAACGATTCTACCGACAATGAAGTGGACGGTTTAAAATCTGAAGAATTCATATACGCCAGCAAAGCGGCATAGAATTGTAATCCTTCCGGTGTGTCACGTACCGCTTCCAAGTCGGACATACAAAGCAGTAATTTACTGCCCTCTACATTCAACTCCATCAATAAGCCGAGTTTATGATTTCGTTCCACATTGTCAATTACCTGCACAATAGGGCGGTATTCTTTTGGCATACCATCCAGAATAAGCGGATAGCTATGTTTGATAATTGGATACCACTGCCAGTTCGTATGGTATTCGGTCGGGAAATCATCGAATACCGGATGCTCGGGATTGGTCAGAATCCCCAATGTACCAGGTGAAGCAGGTTTCTTGATGCGGTCACAGATACTTTTGAACATACGATAATTCCAATAGTCGGTCTGGAACAATCCTCCCACTGTTACTTCTTTACAGTCTTCCTCACGAGGCATCAACAATACCTTTCCACCTTGCTTTAAGGCATTCAGCACATCATCCGTTAGTTGGCGGGCAACTACAACATTACCTGCCTTCAATTGCTTCTTTGCAGGATATATCCATAGCGGATAACTATTCTGATAGGAAGTTCCGGATACTTTCAAAAGTAATTCGGCTTTATACGCTTGCTCCACATCGGGCAATGTCAAACGAATAGTTCCGGCAGTCAATAATCCTAATCCCGATGGAATAGCCATCTTACCTTTGCCAAGGCTTTTCTTCCCATTTTTGAGTTCCCATGAAATACTTTTTTCGTTCAATGAAGTTTCTCCATAATTGGCAATCTCAACAGTACCTGCGAATGATTCACCGCCTGTCCAACAGAATTTGGCAGTTGTCAATAAAGGAACCACTTCACTACAGAATTCTCTCCATTTCTTCGGTTCAACCAATCCTTTACTATCCATAAAAGCATCCAGAATACCAACATAAGCCGACCCCTGTCCCGGATAATCCTGTAAATCGAGTAACTGAAAACCAGCCATCCGTTTGGAACGGAGATTCATTTCAATATCTGCCCGGTAAAGTTCCACAGACCATGCACCCGATGCTTTAAAAAAATCATCCGCCTGCTCCAGCATGCCGGCTTTCTCCAAGCGGTCACGAAACACTTCAAAATTCCAGGGAGCTAAGACTCCTGTATATTTCTTCATCTCCTCATAATTCGGGTAAGTTTGAAACTGTCCGGTTTCATGTCCGATCACCGGAACAGGAGATTTTTCCAGAGCCTCATCAAAGTTCATTACCGAATTAGGATAGGTATTATTAAGATAGCCACCTTCTTCCGCATCTGCGAAAGAGAAAGAAGCACGAGCATGAGTAGAATAACCCTCACCACTGCCTACACGACAAGTTACCAGAAAATCCTCACCCGGAATATGTCCTCGTGAGCCTAAAAAGATATTCGAACCATACGTGTATAGGTGTCTCGGCTCTATGGACCGGAAACGATCTACAAACTCTTTCATCACATCGATGTCACCTCCCAGCTCATTTCCCAAGGCAAAGAGTACAAAAGAAGCATGGTTACTATATTCACGCATGATATTCTCTCCATCTTTCATCAGAAAATCCATCAGCTCGGCAGATTCTTTCTTAAACCCTCCCCAGATAGGTAATTCCGGCTGCAAGTAAATACCCTCCAAGTCCGCAGCTTCAAAACACGCAGCAGGTGGGCACCAAGAATGAAAACGACAATGATTCAATCCATATTCCTTACAAATCCTGAAATAACGACGCCATTGTTCCAAGTCCATCGCCGTATGGCCCGTCAAAGGGAATACACAGGCATCATGTTTTCCTCGAAGAAATGTTTTGGCGCCATTGATAGTGAAATGCGTTTCTTCAGTTTTAAAGTCACGCAAACCGAAACGAACTGTTTTCTCGTCTATGCCATTTATCTCTGCTTTCAGTTGATATAGAGCCGGCTGGAGGTCACTCCACAATACAGCATTATCTCCCAACTGATAAGTGAATTCATATTCCTTGCTCCCCTCTTTCAAATTATATTCTGCAGATCTGGCTTTATGCTTTTTGGCAGTATTGAAAGCAGAAGCTGACAACTGCAGTTTCTTCCCACCAATGCCTGAAGAATTGGAAAGAGTTATTTTCACTTTTACGGAGGGGTCTTCTACTTGAGGAAAAGCCTGAATGGACTCAATAAACAATGGATTCATTGCCTGCAATTCCATCCGTCCGATAATACCGTTCCAGTTTGTCTGGGTAGATTCCGTACAAGCGTGAGAACTTGAACGAATCTGCCCGGGAATACTTTTTCCGTTATCTACACGAATAGTCAGCTTATGTGAACCGGGAGCCAGGAAGTGAGTGAGATTAAATTCCTGTGGGGTAGATAAATAGTTGCATTTACCCACTTCCCGACCATCGATCCACACGGTTGTCGGACGAGTTCGTTCCAGAAACAACACGATATGCTTTTCTTTCCAGTCGGCTGGTATTTCTATATTCCGGCTATACCATGCCGCACCTTCATATTTATAATATCTGGACAAATAAGTGGTCTCCGACTTGTTGGTATTCTCTATTCCTTTTCGATTTGAATCTGTTGTACCGGGTAAAGTCACAGTTTCTGCAAAATCCATGTTCCACAGTTTTTCCTGTTCTCCCTTGCCGTGAGGGTCCAATGCAAAACTCCACGTTCCGCTCAAATCAATCATTTTGCGCAAACCTGATGTCTGCGCCCATGATGTACACAAAAAAACAAATAATAATAAAAGAGTTCCAGCTAATCGATTACGCATAACTTTATTCATAATATATGATTTAATGTCCTTAATTTATCTGTTTACAAAGATAGGACGGAGAACAAACCACAATGACAAATCCCGTACAAAAAAACAATAATATCGTAAAAGATACTGTGTATCATCTCTTTTATATCACTATCAGCATGATAATGTCCTTGCCTGACTGATAAAATACACAAATAGTTTTTTCATAGCTTCATCCCCTTCCACAGCCTGCAACTCTGGGTGGAACTGAACACCCCAAATATGTTCGGAATCAGATTCGATTGATTCTATGACTCCATCATCAGCGAAAGCAGATGCCTTGAATCCACAAGCCAATTTCTTAACGGCTTGATGATGAATGGAGGAGACTTTCAAACTTTCCTTGCCTGTAACAGAATACAATTTTCCGGTCCTCAAACATCGCACATTATGCTGTAATATCATAAACGCATCCGGTGACCGATGATTAATTTCCGAGGGATATTGAGCAGGCAAATCCTGATATAATGTTCCACCAAAATAAGTATTAATAATCTGCATTCCCCGACAAATACCTAAAACGGGAATTTGCCTTTCGGATGCTAAGCGCAGCAAAGCATAATCAAAGTCATCCCTATCCCGGCAACATTCTCCACATTCAGGAAGAGTCGATTCTCCGTATATCACAGGCGATATATCTCCCCCACCTGTCAGGAGTAAACCATCAATAGAAGAAACCACAGATTGTAAAATCTGTACATTGTCGGTAAACGGAAGAATAAAAGGGATGCCGCCCGCTTGAAGGACAGCATCCACATATTTTCTTTTCACAGATATTCTTCCCGGAATATCAATTTCAGTAGAAATACCAATAACAGGAATTTCTCTTTTTATCATTCTCATTGTCTTTTATCAACTTAATCCACAGCCTGTAGTTGTAAAGCCAAACTTGAATATTCACTTTTCAGCAATGATTTTAATGCAATGCCTTCTTCCATCAATATCTTTCCACTAATGATTTTACCATTCAGGTCACAAGGTTTGCTACTGTCCACAGGTGTCAAATCTACCAAACGATAATTCTTCGACGGATCCAATCCATTCATACAAACCTTCGGAATAACCATATTGATGAAATGAGAAATCTTATATGCATAAAAGACCGCCTTATTCTTTTCGGAAGTGACATACATCAGAGAGGATACTCCTTTATTATCGTATGGAGACACCAACCGATACAAATCACCGAACTGAACCACAGGACGAATATCTTTATACGCTGCAATAGCACGCTTGGCGAATGCCTTATCAACATCATTCATGTCCTTCGGCTGAATTTCCATTCCCAATCGCCCGGACATTGCCACATCAAAACGGAATTTCAATGGAATACGGCGTCCGGTCTGATGATTCTTGTCCGCACTTACGTGAGATGCCATAGCAATAGCCGGAAAGAAACCGGAAACTCCCCATTGCATATAAATTCTTTGCAAAGCATCCGTATCATCACTCGTCCAGAACTCATCAAAATACGGAAGCAATCCATAATTGACGCGGGCACCGCCACCAGCACATAGCTGCATCACGAGTTCAGGATACTTAGCACGAATACGCTGAAGTACTTTCTGCAAACCCCTATTATACTCAATATAGAGATGTGATTGCTTGTTTTTTGGTAAGTAAGAAGAACCATAATCCAGCAAACTGCAATTATCATCCCATTTCATATAGGAAATTTCCGGATAGTTCGTCATCAAATTATCGACCACTCCAAAAACAAAATCCTGTACTTTCGGATTAGTCAAATCCAGAACTACCTGCGTTTTGCCACGCCCGGTAGATAAAGGACGGTTATCAAATTTCAGAATCCAGTCCGGGTGCTTTTCGAACAGCTCGCTCTTGGTATTCGACATTTCCGGTTCAATCCAGATACCGAATTTTATATGATGCTTCCTGGCAGACGCAAGCAATCCTTCAATACCTTCAGGCAGTTTTTCTTTGCAGACTTCCCAATCACCCAAACTACTGTTTCCACCATTACGGGGATATTTATTTCCAAACCAGCCATCGTCCATGACAAACAACTCTCCACCCATGGCAGAGAAAGCTTCCATCATCTCATCCATCCCTTTTTGGTTCACCTTGAAATAAACACCTTCCCAGCTATTCAACAAGATGTCATGCAGCCTTTCACCCCGATTCATTTTATATTGGCGTGCCCAATGATGAAAAGCACGACTCACCCCACCTTTGCCATTGGTACTATATGTCATGGCAAATTCAGGAGTGACGAATGTCTCTTTCGGTTCCAGTATGTATTGTGAACTTTCCTCATTCATACCGGCTATTATATTCAGTGCTGTGTTGCGAACATCCAGCTTCAACTTATAATTACCACTCCAAGCCAAAACGCCCCCAAAGACTTTTCCTGTTTCTTCCTGCGGTTTGCCGTCCAACGACAACATAAAAGAAGGATTATCCGTTTCCGTATTCGCCAGTCCGTCTTTGTTAGCAATCACTTTTTGCCCGTTCGTCAGTTTCTCTTCATCCATCGTATGTTCCGCACCCCAGGCTCCATGAAAATGAGTCAGCCAGTTGTCCCCGCGAAACATCGGCAAATAAGCGGAAGCAAACTGAAACAGTGTTACTGGTTTCTTACCTGCATTGCCAATCTCAACCCAAGTGGTAATTATATCCGTTCCTTTATAAGCCTTATAACATTGTTTCACCCAAACAGGATATATCTTATCTTTCAAAAGAACTTCGGTTATCTCTCCATCCTTGGAAGTGTATTGAGTAACCGCATCTACCGCCAAGTCAAGTGACATATTGCCATCCGGTTGAGTAATAGCAATCGCTTTCTCCCCTACCGTCTGGAGACCGAAAGCGGGATAGCTGTTCGCATTCAATACCAGTCCGGCATCATAGATACTTTGTATCTGCCCGGGAGCAATACTGACTCCATAATATTGCATCTTTGATGGTTCACCTGCATTTGCTGTAATCAACAATGACGTTTTGGACGTCGAAATCAAATAATCTTTAGCAAATAAAGAACTTGATAATAACAAACCAATAGCGGCTATTAAGCTCTGCTTCATATTTATAATCATAGATTTGTTTTTATTATATTGATATTAAGTATTACCTTTTCCTGACCATTAGATGTATTCAACCCAGTATAATATATACTTTTCATAAAATGCAATAATACATATCTGTCAGTGTCTGTTTCTTATTTGTAGTTTTCACTTCTATTTTATTCTTTCCAGGGGTCAATATCACATGTTTCCACTCCAAGATAGAATACCGGTCTGTTTCCACTTTACCACAACTCTTTCCGTTGACAAATAATTCTGCTTCAGGTTGATTGGAAAAGGCTATAATCGTTTGTTGTCGCTGCACACGTATTATGTTACGTTTACCTATTAAATAAATCATAGGATCCTCTTTATTCCAATTCGCTTTATAAAAATAAAAAGCATCTTTTCGCACTTTCCGATCAAATGTAACCAACCCTTTGTCATTAACTCCAGGACGATCACCCTCGGTGCGGTGCGCAGCACCAAAGTCAAACATATTCCACACAAAACTTCCCCAAACGAAAGGACGTTCGGTTATCGCTTTCCAGTTTTCTATATGATAATAAGTTTGCCAATTTTCCGGATGCCACCAACTTGTGGGATTTGTTTTCACTAGCGAATCTTGTTGATGATATATACTTGCGCCGGCACCATATTCACTAATAGCAATACGAATTTCAGGATATTCTTTATGCATCCAGTCCAGCCATTTTCCTAAATCTTGTGGGGTACCACCATACCATCCATCATAGCGGTTCCAGGCAATAAGATCGGTCACAAAGTTTATTTTTCCTGATTGGTTACTGGCAGAAGTGGTGGGGCGAGTAGTATCTTCCTGATGTGCCAGTACATTCAACTCATTAATGTACTCCACCGGATTATCTCCATATTCTGCCAACTCATTAAACAATCCCCAAACACAAATAGAAGGATGATTATATTGCTGACGAATTAATTCTTTAAGCTGTTCTTTTCCAT
>OGYC01002473.1_pt1 | contig 12748 bp, 8 predicted proteins | sample 1576461 | NCBI WGS metagenome assembly OGYC01 (sample SAMEA3541569, study PRJEB24748) | human gut metagenome | biome: human gut; feature: human-associated habitat; material: faeces | place: China | collected 2012 | reverse complement strand
AATTTCGGGATAGTCTTCTATCGTGATCAAACCACACGAATGTTCTTTCCACGATCCATCTTTTGTGTATAGGTCTGAATCCTTGTTGCCTGTATGCACTAATGACGATCTAGGATACCCAATATTTACACCTCCTAACGAAATTTAAACAGGCTCTTAATTAACTTAATTTTTATCCCAAATCTTACAATCCCTTTGATAAAAACACCTCCGCCTTCACCTCATACACCTTCCCCTCCACATCCCGAACCGTCACAGTCTTCACCCCACGCTCATGGAGCAATTCGTCAATATTGGGAGTATCCAATGTCACTTTCTCCAGCGGTTTGCCATCCAAAGCAACTACCGTCCATTGCGGAGCCAATTTCTTTCTTGCCTCTTTTCCCCACACGGCAGCAATCTTCAATTCCCCATTATCAGCCCCCGTCATCACGGGACGACGATCTCCTTCCCACACCCCAGCATCTGCGTAAGGTTCAAAATGATAACGCCCGTTAGGATAGTCAAGAACGAATTTGCCCAAATCCGTCGTCTGAAAACAAAGCAACAAATACCCTATTCCCCCGGTAATAATCGGCACCTTCTCGAAAACAGCATCTCCCAAATGAAGACCCGTCATCCGTCCCCGGTAAAGCTTATCGGTCTTCACCATACCGCCCACCATCGTTCCTATAAAACCGTTCCCTTCCTCCACGTCGCCAATAATCCCGGCTTGCGTCCATTGTTCAAACCCTTCTACTGAAGGTAATCCAATAGCACCCGTTCCATTTCCCGTGTCGAACAATGCCGGTACATCATGAACCCCGCCTTTCCCCCTTACCTTGATAGAAAGTAATGGTACATTATTCCAAAGCCTCAATGTATCCCAACGAGAAGCAGAAGCATCCGCCTGATCTGAAAAAGTGATTATCTTCGCACGAGAGTCAACAGTCACCACGTAATCATTGATAATATTCGCTCCAATCGTTCCGTCTACACCCAAATGTTGAAAAACAAGATTATGCACACTCATTACTACCGCCTGTTTATTCTTCACCGCCAATTCTCCTAACAATAATTCTGGAATTTCAGCCATAACAACTTGCCCGTCAATTCCCTGCATGGAATTACCTGTCTGTTGATAAGCCAACTTCTCTGCATTTACCAATTTATCGGATACGCAAGTAATTCCAGCACACGTGTCAAACAGGAAGTAATACGTATGCCCGTTGATCACCACCTTCACCACCGGAACTCCTTGACGGAACTCGTAATTCAACGTTACGCCACGCTCCAACCGAATATTATTTCCGGAAGCCACTGCCGTCGCGGGCATTCCTCCTTGCGCCGGGGTTTGTATTCTAGCCATCTCTTTCAGTAAATTGACATACTTTTCCATCTCCTCCTGCGCTTTCTTCACTTCACCGAAATCAGCATAACAATCCACGAAAAGCAATTTCCTTTCGTCCAACGCCTTCTCCACGGTCTTCTTCCACGAACGGGCAGATTCAAACAAAATCCCTTTTGATTGACTTCCTCCATTTTCTTGCTGTGCCTGAATTCCAGCAGAAAGCAAAATACCAACTAACAATACAAATAATGATTTCATGATTCTATTTTTTAATTTGTCATTATGATAGAAATAACTATGGATATAATCGCTTTATAAGGCTATATTCTGCCCACGGGGTATAAACGGCATAATCATACTTTCTAAAATTAGCAGCTAAAAAGTCAAGTTCAGCTTTAATACTAACAGCATTCCCCTGCAATGTATTATTAATCGCATTGATATACCTTTCTTTCTCTTCCTGAGTATAAATTACAGGATTATTCAGATCATATTTCAAATACAATAACACTTGTTCTGCTCCTAAATCCGCGTATCGATGAGCATACTGTATCATTGCAACATCCAACAAAAAAGTCACTTCGAATTCAAAGTTTTTTTCATATTGTGCTTGCATATAACTTTCACCGAACAACAAATACTGCCAATGGTGCATCAATTCATGAATCAATGTGGCCAATTCAGTACCTTGTATCCCTCCTATTACACCAACCTGTAAATCCCTAAATATAATTGTTTTCGTCCCTTGATCATAACGAGCCCAAAGCCTAGGATCAGCTTGCAATTTCGAATCTTTTTCATCAAGCTTTATAAAAGCCTTACTTTCTCTCTTCCCTCCAACAGTTTGGTATATTTCATACATGATCCGTCGATAACAAGGATTATTTAAAAGAAAGGATTCAAGTTCTTTTGCTAATAACCGAATTTTGTCCTCTCGAAAACTTAAAGTCCCTCTAAATAAATCTTGTAACTGATTCATGGTAAGACAATATCGATCTGGATCATCCCAAATATAATCACAAACCACTATATCGCCATCGTCCATGTTCGCCATCATAGTACCAATTTCATTTTCTTGTAAACAACCGGAAAAACTTATTACAAACAAAATAACAGAAATAAATAATATTAATTTCTTCATATCTTATTTCCTTCTTTTCTCCAACGTATCAAAATGTTTCAACACTTTAGCCCACGATTTTGGATTGTACTCTTGACATTCCTTTGCCCATCGTAAATCAGAATTAGGACATAGCACTAACACGTATGTTGCTGCCGGCGCAAATTCTTTTGCCTCCACGCCTTCATGCGGCAAACGATAAATACCTTCAATCATGCGGCAATATTTCACAATCCCACTGCAAATTACTTTCAATTGCTCCTCGGTTACAGACTCGTATAAATCCAAATTACGAAAAGCAAAATCAACTTGAACTATTCTCCCGCCTCTATCAAAACAAACCATGATTTCGAATTCACGATTAACAAATATGTAACTAGCCTCTCTATCTTCATCTCCTTTTTTGCAAGCAAGATCTAATTTACGTTTCACCTCTTCAGGTATAATTCGAGTACATAACCATGCCTCCCATGCTTCAGAAGTATGAGTTTTAGGATTATTCTTGGGGTCTCTATCTTTATAGTAATTTTCATCATCTCCATCTTTCATATCCCAATAAGCTGACGGACTGAGCTCCCCCGCTTGCTTTCCGAAATAGGATAAATTAAAATTATAAGGAAGTTCTTCCCTCACGATAGTCACACTATCACTTTGACCATTTTCAAATTTAAATCTTACCGTATGGTAATTCCTCGTGTATCGTTGTCCGTAAAGTTGAACAATCGTACAAGCGCACGTCAATAATAGAATCCATTTTTTCATCATATCTATTTTTAATCGGTAAAAAAGCCCTCCAGGGGGCTGGGCGGTTAACCCGACCTCCCAAAAGAGGGCTGTATAACAAAGATCTATGAAGTTTGTTTAATTGCCTTCGATCACCATGAAAGAAGATAATACAACAGTATAGAAATCCACGTAAGCATAAGAGGCGTTATATCCTTTCTTATGGAATTTATCGGCAACCGTTACGCGAATCTTTTGTGCCGTTTTCACGCTATGAGATTTATCCAAATAGATAATCGTGGTCTCACCCTTACCAGTGCCGACCGTCACGCTCCTGCTAAATGCCGCCGACTCCCAAGCTCCGGAGCCTGTTTCAAACTCAATATCCAACACATCGGGAGTTTGTACATCAGCCGGGGGTGTCATGGCCTGACCGACTTTGAAACCAAGAATACGCTTGCTCTCCTTCATATCAATCTCGATAATATGTCTTCGGAGAATCTCACTCGCTTGGGGACTCCAGTATGCGTCACTTTCCTGCAACAAATTCGCCAAACCGGAATTATATCCCATGGCATCCATCGGGTTGACCGTGATATCCCATCCCACTGTGTTCAATAATGAAAATTCCGGCAACTCGGCCACCTGATTCTTTGCGGTGAAGAAATCAGGAACCGTGTTGAAATAATGGTTCCCGTAATGATAAATCTTCACGCCCAATTCACCGGCAATAACCTCCAAAGCAGCCACACTCTCCTCTTGATTTGTCAACACGGACTTCACCGCATTTTCCGTTCCGGCAGCCAGCAAACGATTGCGTCCCAAGTGAAGCTCCTTCAAGTTCGGGAAATGCAACACGTCGACCAACGACAATTGATCGTAGTCGATATCCAACACCTCCACATCATTGATATCGCTTTGCTTAATCTCTCCTATCAAATCCAAACGACTTCTCACCTCGGCAGCAAAAGCCGCATCAAACATCGGTGTCTCGAAATACAACGGCACGGGTTGCAGCTCCAACTCCATGTTATCGATAGAAGCGATTCTCCCCTTACGATAGACGTTAATCGGCTTCGTGAAATCGACATTCTCTCCGATCATCGCGTACACCTTCCCGTCCGGCAAATTATTCACTTTTTCCACTGTCCAGAATTTTTCCGTGGCATTCCCTTTCTCGAAATACCCCACCTGGAAAGAAATCAAATTATCCGCCCAAGGCTCAAACAATACAAACAATTTCTTGCCTGCCACTTGATACGCCTTTCTCACCACTTGCGAGAACAGCGTCAATTCTTCCGAAGCATACGTGAAAGGACGCACGTACACCGGAGCTCCGATCGACTTGCCGATAACCTCACCGTCTTTTTGCTCGATAGCTTTCACGCTACACGCATACTCGTAGTTTTTCAAACCCGTAATCATGAAGTCCCTCGCGTCTTTATCGATCACCTGGGAATAGGTCGTCGAATCATCCGTCCATTCCACCAAGATCGCCGTCCGCCCCGGGTCTAGTTTCAACTCCCAAGTCAACAACACGCTCAACCATTTTGGCTCTCCTTGCAGGTCATAAATCTTGGTCAGGTACTGCACCGGTCCATCACCCGTATAATCTGAATAGGTATCCTCCAAATCCTCGCAAGCCGGCAACAATCCAAGTACGGCCACAAACACCCATACATATTTCAAAAAACTTGTTCTCATACCTCTCGTTATTTTTGACCGTAAACCTCCAATTCTTGGACAGTCACGTTATTGTTATTATTATGGTTATACGAATAATTCTTGTTTACATCCAAGAATGTCTCGTTAAACTGTATCTTGAAGAAACGGCACTCCCGCTCTTCAAAAGGGAACGGTATAGACAAATACACCGGCTTGCGCGCCTCGACATCTGCTTTAGTTCCTTGCCATGGTAACGGCTTCAGAAGTGCTTCATTGTACCACCGATCGACATTTTCAGCCGTCTGTTCCTGTTTGAAGCGACCTACCTCTTCCCAATCCTCTGCCGTTCCTGGATTCGTATCCTTATTATAATCACCTTCTCCTACCCAAGCAAAGACCTGCATATCGCAAGGCAATTTAGTATAATAATCATTATCGAAATCTTTATTTGCTGCATACCCATCAACATATTTCATATAAAACCGCATCTCTCCGACAATCATCGGTTTCTGCAAATCCAACACGAAATAGACATCATTGTCCGGACGCCATAAAGCATTAGGACCTGCCAAGAACGCAAATGGCGGAGTAGCTTTCCCCGATTTATAATATTCCGCCCCCGTCGTTCCTTTTGTATCGCCATCGAAAAGATAAGCCTTACCCAACGCACCCGGATTATAGTTATTTGATGAATTATACTCCATTTCTTTCGACTTATTGAACGGATCGATTAACTCGAAATCTTTACTCGGAATCAACAAGCGATCCACGCCTTCCACTCCGTTCCATACTTGTTTTCGGACAATCCGCTGCCGATCATCCTCTGTAGTAATCACCACAGTATAAGCATCCTGCAATTGCGAATCATCAATGGAATAGGCCTTCACGTTACGTCCCTCTTCCAACAGGAAGTTTTCCAAAAAGAGCGTATCCTGCACTTTCGTCGTCGGGTTAATTCCCACGAAAAATACCGACGCCGATCCTTCCGTTCTTCCCTTCAAATCATAGATCACCTGAAAGCCATTCCAGTAAGAATTCACCTTCACTACATCAAAAAAGGTATAGAGATTGGAAGCCCGAGTATTAAATGCGAAGTGTAACACGTCAGATTCCTTTTCATTTTTATCCAGGAAAGAAACCCGTACCGGAACATCCTCGTATACCTGGTTGAATCCATTCAACACGATGGAATCCACGGCATAATCCGCGGTTTTATACACTTTCAACCCGTACTCGTCCGTGTATTCCACTTTCACTTTATTCACCCTCCGGTCGGTCAGTTTGTAGTGCATCACGGCACCACCCTCCACCGGGGTAAAAGAAAACATATCCTCGCTGATGGCCGTACCGAATGCTCCCTCCTTATCATCGGAACAAGCAACCCAGCAAAAACACCCTAAAAGGAGTAGACATACAAATATCTTTTTCATATTCAGTCGATTTTAGTCATTACCATCCCGGATTTTGCACGATACCGGAAATCATCACTTCTTCACTCTTGATAGGGAACAGGTAATCCCGTGCCGGGACAAACTGCGCCTGATCCCACACTACCATCGGACCTTGCCCGTTGTTATAAAAGGCTTGCCAACTCTTTCCAAGCACATTCCAGCCCATCGGTTTATCGTTCCAGCCTTCAGCAATCGCGGTTCCCCAACGACGCACATCCCAGAAACGATGTCCCTCGAACATCAACTCGATTGTCCGTTCGCGTTGGATAATACTCCGTAATCCCGCCTGCTCGTTAAATTTATTCGCGTTCACGCCATATCTTCCCCAGCTATCCTGCACGGTCGGGATACCTGCCCGCTCGCGCACGGCATTCAAACGATCGAAAATCTGATCCCGATGCGCTCCATTCGGACCTTCATACTCGTTCCAAGCTTCTGCCACTGCCAAATAAAGCTCTGCCAATCGCATCGTCACGGAAACATTCACGGCGAAAGACATGATATCTTGCGAGTAAGTTTTCAAATTAAAATCACTACGCGTACCTTTCTTCACGAAATAGCCGGTAATATTTTGCGCGTAATTGGGATAAAGCCGGTCTTGCTTTAATCCGAACAAACCGCCTTGATAAGAATCCACGATCAAATTATAGTTCACGGACTTCCCAAGCTGCCAGTGCAGCCCCGGAGCAGCAATCATTGCGTAAAAACGAGGTTCCCGCTTCAAGTGCAATGCCAACACATCCGTTCCCATCGGCACCACGTTCGTGTACATGACATCCCGCTCTTGCGCCATGCCGTAGCCATCTCCATACGTCCACGTCCGGTCCTCCTCGATGGGCAATCCGTTCGCCGTGTAGAATTTCCGTACCATCCGGATATTCGTACCGATACTACCATCTAACACGGAACTATAGTGTGGATCCGTAGTTTTAGTTCCCAATTGCGGCAGAATTCTCTGGAATAAATCCGAGAATCCACTCACCATCATCACCGCCTCCGTGGAATTTTGGAAATTCGGCGCCCACAGCGAACACTCCAAATCCCGCATGGTATTCAACAACGGGGTGGATTTCTCTTGGGTACCGGCAATCAATTCATAGCCGTGTCCCTCCAAAAACTGGATGGTTTCATCCAAATATTCAGCCGCCACGCGCCACTTCTCTTTATCCTCCACGGGGAAAAGCAACTCGCCATTCTTATTCTTCAGGTCTTTGTACACACCCATGCCCCCGTTAAACAACGGAGAAGCGGCATAGAGCAATACCCGGCATTTCAAACCCATCGCTCCCTCTTTCGAGAAAAACATTCGACGAGTGGCATCTTTTTCGGCAAATACCTGCAAATAAGGGATTGCCTCATCCAACAACTGATTGATCGCTTTAAAACAACTATCCAGCGGACTTCTCGGTTGACGTTGTTCCTCCATCGGGGCATACACGTCGATGTTCTGAGGCACCAACACGATTGGACCATAGCGTTTAACCAACTCAAAATAGTAAAAAGCTTTCAACGCTTTGATCTCTGCCGTCCAAGTTTCCAACTAGCCTTCATTCAGCTTATAGACATCGCCGCTATGCTTCAAGAAAGTATTGCAATACCGAATATAATAATAAACACCATTATAAGTCCACATATCATTAATCGGTGCTAAAGCCGTCTGCAAGCCATCGGCGATCAAGAAAGAGGTCATTCCGCGATTCTCCCGCGCATAACGGTTGGAAGTGTATTCGTCAGCACCACAAAAAGCCGGATTCGTGGTCGTATGCACTTGCAAAGGAACAAATCCCTGGTTTGCATCAATCATCCATTGTGCCGCTCCGGTGCGCGTCTCAAATATTTTGGGGATCGTCAGAATATCATCCTCGGGAACTAAATTGAGGTACTCGTTACACCCCGTCCATAACCAGGCGGAACAAATTAAAATGAATATACTTTTGAATTTCATATACATGATTTTTAGAAACTAAAATTAACACCTACTGAATATGTCCTTTGGATCGGATAATTGAATCCGTTGCTTCCCAATTCCACATCCCATAAATCAAAATCGCTGATCAAAAACGGATTGTTCACCCGGATATAAGGTTTGATCCGTTGCATGCCGAGCTTCTCTGCCCATTGGGTCGGCAGATTCCAAGCCAACTCCAACGACTGGCAACGCAAAAATTTCACCTCCCGCATAAAATAAGTGGAAGCGCGCAAAGTTTCTTGACCCAACAAAGCCTCCTCCATATTGTGAGCCGTGATGCTCTTGGTAGACAAACGCGGCCACAGGGGTCTGCTTTTCATATTCTCGGGAGTCCAGTGGTCTTTCCAAATAGCACTCAACAAGGCACGGTCGCCCACGAACGGCGTAACGGCACTCGGGTTGATAAAGAGTGAACGTTGACCTGATCCCTGGAATGCGAAATTAAATTCCATGCGCTTGTAGCTGATCGTTCCGTTGAAACCGTACACCAAACGAGGTTCCGTGGGGAAACCGATATGTACAGCGTCATCGATGCTGATCTTGCCGTCGCCATTCACGTCACGATAACGAATATCTCCCGGCATCACGTCGCCCGATTGTTTCGGCGAACGATCGATCTCCTCCTGACTTTGAAACAATCCTTCTGCCACGTAACCCACCACTTGCGAAATATCATGCCCTACTTTCCCTTGCCAAGACGGTTTGTCGGCAGCTTCTTCGATGGATTTGTACACCGATTTGTTATAGGTGGCAGTCCCGTTCAAGATAAACCACAAATCATTGGAAAATGCATGTTGTACTTTAACAGCCAAATCGAAACCGCGAGAACGCACCTTGCCCACGTTATCATACGGGTATAGCCCCAATCCCATGCTGGCGGGCACAATCGTGCGTTGAGCCAAAATATTATGACGGATCTCCTCGTATACATCCAATGTAAAATCGAGCAATCCTTTCCACAAAGTCATCTCCAAACCGAAGTTGGTCATTTCTGCAATCTCCCACTGGATCGTCGGGTTGGCATAAGAATGAACCAGATAGTGGTCTTGGGAATCCTGTCCCATATTTTCCAAATAAATATATCTGCCGGTATTGCCATAAGCGGAAGACCCGGTACCGATGCCGTCATTACCCACTTTCCCGTAAGAAGCACGAATCTTCATAAAGGTTAACCAGTTGTTAAAACGTTGCATAAACGGCTCTTTCGAAATCACGTAAGAGATCCCCGCCGCGGGAAAAAAACCGAAACGATTATGTTCCGCGAAACGTTCGGAACCATTATACCCGAAACTACCCTCCAAATAAAGACGTTCCTTGAAACCGTATGAAAGACGCATGGAAAGTCCCATGTTCCGGTTCTTGATGGCAGAAAACAAATCCCGTCCCGCGGAAGAGGTCACCTGCGACATATTCAACAGCCCCGTGTAGCTGACCGTATGATCGCCCCAGAACTGGTTGTAATACACCCGGAACTCTCCGGTTAACTGTGTTTCTCCCTCTGCTACTTTAGAGTTAGGATCCACTTTCAGCGTCTTATCTCCCTCTGCCAATTGTTCCAACACGTGTTTACCCGTTTGGTGATTATAGTCAGCCAACCGGTATTTATAAAGTTCCGTCAGAAACGGCGTACTGTAATAAGCCTGCTTGTATAGCGACACGTTAGTTCGGATTTCCAAACCTCTTAAGAACGCGGATAAGTTCTGAATATATTCCACCCGATTGGAGGTAGCGAAACGACTCCGTTCCACGTATCCCTGTTGAATGGAAGCATAAGGGTTCTGGGAAGTTATCGTTTCATAACCGAAACGAAGGTGCGGAAATTTATAGGTATCATCCGCCGGATAGACCGCCGCGTAATCCACCGGACTCGCGTTAAACGCCATACCATAAGCGGTAGTCACGTTAGCCAAAGGACCATGATAACTGTCCAACGAAGAGGTGGAGGTCAATAACAATTTCGCAGTGGGAGTCATATCAATATTCAAATTGATACGCAAAGAGGTAGTATTATTCCGAATATTAACATTAAACGAATTCAACTTATCCGTTTTCAACATACCTTCATCGAAATTGTGACTGACGGAGGCATAATACTGCATAATCTTGGTTCCGCCTCGCACGCTCAATCCCAAGTGATGATTGAAAGACATATCCTTAAACAACAATTTATACCAATCGTTGGCAGGGTATACCCAAGAGGGAAAACGGTCGCTGCCCGTGTTAGCAATCCGTTCTGCCGTGTATTTCGGTTGTGCCAACGGGTCGCGTGTCTGTAACGCCTCGTTATAAGCCTTCATGTAGGTGATCGGATCTACCACATCGATTTTCCGCGTCGGTTGTGAAGCAATTGCCTCGTAGCGGAAAGAAGTGTACACCGAACCCTCGACTCCCTTTTTCGTCGACACGAGAATCACACCGTTTGCCCCACGAGCTCCATACATGGCGGTAGCCGAAGCATCTTTCAACACGCTGAATGAATCAATATCCTCCGGGTCAATACGCGACAAGTCCAACACGCTAACCTCTACCCCGTCCAACAAAATCAAGGGAGCCGTGTTCGCATTGTTACCGAAAGACGTGATACCGCGCACCGTGAACTGCGTGTTCATTTCGGCCTCGGTCAAGGCTCCCGGTTTACCACCCTTCAAATAACCGATCATACCTGGAATACGTCCCACGAAACTGGCAGTAAGGTCGCTATTAGAAGATTTCAACGAACTGACATTTACCACAGAAATAGAACCGGTCACGGACTCGCGTTTTTGTTCCCCGTACGCGACCACTGTAACCTCTTCCAACGCCTCTTCCGTGGGCTTTAGTGATACATTCAACTCATCTTTCCCTTCTATCGGTACCGTTTGGTCTTTGTACCCGATAAACGAGAACTTCAACACGTCGTCTGCCCGTACCAAAATATCATATTTCCCGTCTTTATCAGTAGCCACTCCCCGTGAGGTCTGATTGATAACGACACTTACCCCCGGCATGGGATTTCCCTTCTCGTCCGTCACGCGTCCCTTGACCGTGATAATGTTCCGTACCTCAGGTTCTTTGGTTTTCGGTTTTTTCTTGACAACGATCACTTTACCCTCGATCGAATAATCATAACCATGAGCCACGAGCACCTTTCCCAGCACCTCGTCCAGCGTCGCATTCGTGAAAGTCTCCGTGATTTTCACCTCATTGGATATATCATTTTGCTTGTAAACAAAAGTATATCCCGTCTTTGCTTTCAAATCCTCAAGTACTTCCAAGATGGTATTGTTGCGGTACTTGGCTGTTATTCTCTGTTGCCGCAAAGTATCATCCTGCGCGTACACGGAGGCACACGACAACAGAGTCAAAATAAAATTAACCAAAACGATCTTACTCCATTTTCGAATTTCCACCCGAAAAATGGTGTGACTAGATTTTTTTTTCATACATTTGTTTTTGAATTAATAAGATATCGTCTGCCACCAACAGACGTTACACACCGTAAGCGGGAGAATTCCTTGAATTCTCTCTCTTTTTTTACTTTAACTTTTGAACTTCTATTTTTCCATCGGCATTTATTTTAAATTTCACATCTGCCACTTTACTCAACACGGCAAGAAACACCTCCAGCGTCTCGTCACTCGAAATACTTCCCTGCAGGATAATGTCTTCCCCGGGCAAAGATTCCGTCACGAAATCCACGTCGTAAGCACGCGAAACGACTTTCAGGATTTCGCTCAACGCCATATTCTCGATACTGATCATTCCGTCTTTCCACGACACCACGTCACTCACTTTCACCTGGCATACACGCAAGCTATCGACACCAACGCCCAGGACAGACTGCTCCCCCGGGGAAAGTACCACCGCCTCCGCCCCGTGGACAGGAATCACTTTCACCTTCCCGGAGGCAAGCGTCGTCAACTCCGGCTCTGACGGATAGGCAGACACGTTAAACTTCGTCCCCAGCACCGTCACCAACTGGCGCACGGTTTCCACGACAAACGGTCGCACCGTATCCCGTGTCACGTCAAAAAACGCCTCTCCCGTGACACGCACCCTCCGTTCCCCCTTCGCGAACTTTTCCGGGTATTCCAGCCTGCTGTCCGAATTCAGCCACACCACGCTACCGTCATTAAGCGAGATCCGGTACAACCCAGCTCCCCGGGGAATCGTGATCTTGTTATAAACAAGCACATCTTCTTTTTCTTCCTCCGCATACTCCTCCAATTTTTTATCGTACACGACCTTACCGTTGCTGATCGCCACTTGTGCTCCATCCCGCTCCTCAAACTTGATCCCACTGCCCCCCAAGTAATGTTGTCCGCCATCAGCCATCTCCAGTATCGCCTTACGAGCGGGCGGACCGATATAAGCCATCGTTCTACTCTCGTCAACGGAAGAAGCATCCCGCCATAACACGACCGAAGAAATAACCGCAACAACCACCGCGGCTGCCGCCACCCCGTACCACAACTTGAATGTCCGACGCCTCCTCCCCCCGATACGCCCGC
>OGYC01002463.1_pt1 | contig 12796 bp, 11 predicted proteins | sample 1576461 | NCBI WGS metagenome assembly OGYC01 (sample SAMEA3541569, study PRJEB24748) | human gut metagenome | biome: human gut; feature: human-associated habitat; material: faeces | place: China | collected 2012 | reverse complement strand
CCTATATTTATAAAGCTGATAACAAAGATCATGTGATTATTCTTTATCCGGCAAATGGAACATCTGCTCAGACAAAACTGGTGGGAGAAAAGACAACCAGAATTACACCGACACAGTGTACACTTAAGATTACCGGTGTCGGCGAAGGTACCACAACAGCAGTTGTAGATGGTGTAACTTACAATATTAACTGCGAAGGAAACGAAAAAATCCGTCTGGCAACAGGCGAGAGCTGTGTAATTGGTTCCTCAGAAGCGACGGTAGCAGATACTAATATAGCAGTAGCTGAGACAAAGACCGTGACAAAAGATAAAGTATCTGATTATAACAGTGCAGTGGCAAATGATCTGAGTACATTCAAAACAGAAGTCAATGCAAATGTACAGATGCAGGATATGGAATTTACTGTCAAAGCAGATGGAGATGCATATACACTGTACAATGCAAAGACAAAAAATTATCTTCGTAACAGCAACGCAAAATCTTATTTTACGACAGCAAAAGCAAGACAGAAAATTACAAAAGCAGATGGTCAGGATTCTTTTGAAATACAGAGTATAGACGACAACAGTTATGTATTTTTCTATAATCAAAATATGGGATTTGACCGTGTAAGTGCAAAAGGTAGTTTTGCAGACAAAGGTGATTTTGCACTTGAATTCTTGGAAAAACAGTCTGCGGTAAGCGACAGCGATCCGATTCCGGGATATAAGAGAGTATCTGAGATTACATCCGGAAAAAATTATCTGATTGCACAGTATATTACAAAGGATTCTAAAACAGATATTATTCTTCTCTATCCGGTGAACGGAATAGAAAATCAGACAAAACTGTACCGTCAGGTTAAAGAAAAAGAGACAACACTGACAGCTTTGAAATCTGGAAAAACAACGGTAACAATTGATGGAAAAACATATGATGTTATTGTAGATTCAGGAAAAGAAGATCCGACTCCGAATCCAACCCCGAACCCAACACCAAATCCGGCACCGATTGACCAGAATGTGCAGAAAGCACAGGAAAATGTAAAGAGACTGCTCACACAGGCAGATGAACTGATCCGTGCGGGACAGGGAAGCTATGATGATGCAAGCTGGAGGGCATTTATCGCAGCATATGAAGCAGCAAAGAAGGGTGGAAATGATGTGACATCCCTTCAGAAGCTGGCAGATGCGCTGACAGCAGCACAGAGTAACCTGACGCTGAAAAATGGAACGGCTGTGACAGATGCAACAGGTGTATTTACTTACAAAGTTACTGGAGCAGATAGCGTAGAAGTTACCGGTATCACAGAAAAAGGTAAGAAAAAAGCCGCTGTGAAGATTTCCAGCACTATGAAGAGCAATGGAAAGACCTACAAGATCACCTCTGTTGCAGCAAATGCACTGAAGGGCAATAGAAAGATGACAAGCCTTACGATTGGAAATAATGTAGTGACCATCGGAAAGAATGCATTTGCAAACTGTACAAAACTGAAAAAAGTTACCGTAAATGGCAATAAACTGAAAACCATCGGAAAAAATGCTTTCTCAGGAGATAAAAAATTAAAAACTATCAACATGAAGAAGGTAAAATCCCTGAAAACCGTTGGAAAATCAGCCTTCAAGGGTGTTTCAAAGAAGATAACGGTTAGAGTGCCAAAGAACAAAAAAGCAGCTTATGTAAGAATCTTCAAAAAAGGCGGGATTGCAGCCAATAAAATTAAATAATGAAAAAACAATTTATAGTAATAGTGTTAGTGGTTCTTGTAAGTTTAGTTGTTGATTATGGAATAAGGGGATATTATTATCCTCAAAAAGATGATTTTGAATCAAGTGGTACTGGATGGATCCTTGAAAAGGGAGCACCGGAAGCTTTTCTGTAAAAGTCAAATAAGCAACAGACAGAAAGCAGAAAACCGTAAGCGGGAGGAAACATAAAAATGTGCAGGCAGAGGAAAACTCAAAGCCTGCACATTTTTACATTAACAGCCTGTTAAAAGCGGTCAGTTTCAGAAATCAGGCGGATGATTGGTTTAATTAAAACTGCGTGGATCCGGATATTTATCAGGGGAAGTACTATATCCATCCTGATATTTAACGGTCATATAAATCGTTTCATCGCCGTTTTCGATTTTGACATAGCAGACATTGTCCTTGTCAAATTTATCGGTGATCTCGATTTTCTGATTTTTGTAATAAACCCATACACTGCCATCATCGAGGTATTCTACGTCCGGTGCATTCAGTTCTTCCATGATTTCCTCTTTGGTCAGAGGACGTTCACTTCCGTCTGGCCCAAGGGCAACACCGCCGCCGCCCTGGCTGACTGTTTCTCCGTTCGCATCCTGATATTCAAGATTATAAGAACCATCATCCGTGTTAAAATTGAACGTGGCACTTGTCTGGTCACCATGCATCCAGAGCTGGATGGTTCGCTGGATTCCGCCGACATTTTCTGCGTAAGCCGTTCCTGTTCCGCCAACGATCACGCAGACTGCGATTGCAGCCGCCGCAAGTTTCATTTTCTGCTGTTTTTTTAATTTTGCCATATATTTGACCTCCCCTTCAGAGATATCGGAGGTATGCAAAACCGAAAAGGCCTGTTTGTATTTTTCTTTATTCGTCATTTTCCCATTCCTCCTTCAGTGCTGTTTTCAGAAGAGAGCGTCCGCGTGACAGGCGTGTTTTTACGTTGCTTTCCGAGAGCTTTAAAATATCGGCGATTTCCCTGACGGAATAATCTTCATAATAAAATAAATGAATGACGATACGATATTTTTCGGGAAGTTTCAGAACTTCCTCGAATAAATTCTCGGACTTTGGATTTTCAAAAGTTAAGGTTTCTATATAATCCTCCAGCGAACGTCTGTTACGCCGCCAGAAAGCAAGCGTTGTATTTTTCGCTTTATTGATCACAATTCGGATCAGCCACGCACGGATATGCTGCTCATCTTCAAAATCTTTGTTTGTCGTGTAATACTGGATCAGTGCGTCCTGAACAATATCTTCTGCATCCGCCTGATTTTTGCAGATATTAAAGGCGATGGCGTAGAGATTGTTCTGATAGCGTTCGATCAGTTCCTGTACAGGTTGTCTCATGAGTACTCCTAAAATATAAAATTTGATAACAATTCATTGCAGATGGAAGTATTTGCTGCCTGAATCGTAAAAGTTGCAAGTCCTTGATCAAGGTGCTTTCAATTATAATACAAATCAGCAGGGAAAAAGGTTACAAAAAAGTATTTTTGTTTTTCAGAGAAAACGATATAATAGAAACGGTATCTTTTTCATGTGTGAATGAAAGGGATAAATCTGTAAAAGAGAACAGTGTAACGATTAAAAAATGAATTCTCAGAGTGATTAAGGAAGGACTTTATGAGTGATTTAAAAAACAATCGGGACAAATGGGTTGCATTTGCCGTTGAAATACAGAGCATTGCCCAGGCTGGACTGACGTACGGGCATGATAAATATGACCTGGAGCGTTATGAAAGACTGCGTGAAATTTCAGCAGAAATGCTCGCCTGCAAGACAGATATTCCGCTGGAAAAAGTGAAAGGTTTATTTTGCAATGAAACCGGATATCAGACGCCGAAAGTAGACACCAGAGCGGCCATTTTTAAGGATGGCAAAATTCTGCTGGTGCATGAAAATAACGGAACCTGGTCCCTGCCGGGAGGCTGGTGTGATGTAAATCAGTCCATCGCGGAAAATACGAGAAAAGAAACGCTCGAAGAAGCAGGGCTTGAGGTCAGCACAGACAGGCTGATCGCAGTGCAGGATCGAAATAAACATAATAAACCGCTGTATGCTTATGGTATCGTTAAAGTATTTCTGCTGTGTTCGGTGAAAAGCGGAGCGTTTGCAGAAAATATAGAAACGACGGAGAGCCGTTATTTCTCGGAAGATGAAATACCGGAAAATCTGGCGGAAGAAAAGGTAAATAAAGAACAGATCCGGATGTGTTTCCGGGCAAATGAGGATGAAAACTGGAAGGTACTGTTTGATTAAAAAAAGGTAAGAAGAATTATGGAAAAAGAAAAGCTGACAGAAAAAGAAAAAATGCTTGCAGGGATGTTGTATGATGCCGATCACGATGAGGAGCTGGTGCAGGATCGAATCCGTGCAAAGGATTTATGTTATGATTTTAATCAGCTGCGACCAACACGGGTGAAAGAACAGAAGGAAGTAATGAAAAAGCTGCTTGGAAAAACAGAAGGAGCATTTCAGATTATACAGCCTTTCTGGTGTGATTATGGTTATAATATAGAAATTGGAAAAAACTTTTTTGCAAATCATAACCTGGTTATTCTGGATTGCACAAAAGTGAAATTTGGCGATAACGTAATGATCGCCCCGAACTGTGGATTCTATACGGCGGGCCATCCGCTCGATGCCGAACGTCGAAATCAGGGACTTGAGTATGCGTATCCGATCACAGTCGGAGATAATGTCTGGATCGGAGCAGGTGTGCACGTTATGCCGGGTGTTACGATCGGAAACAATGTCGTGATCGGCGGCGGAAGTGTTGTTGTGAAAGATATCCCGGATAATGTGGTAGCAGTTGGAAATCCGGCGAAGGTGATCAAGACACTGGATGCAGAGAAGTTCAGGAAAGAACCTTCTGATTTACAGGAATAAGAATTTTTGATAAGATTAAGTCAGCAGAGAAAAGGGGATTTTCGGGAGAATTGATATGGGAATGTTTTTAAACAGTATTGAGCCATATGATAAATACAAAACAATTACGAAAGGTCTTTATTTTGTAGACAAAACAGAGCTGCTGGAAGAATTAATACCGGCTCTGGAACAGGAACAGAGATTTTTCTGTATCACAAGACCAAGGCGTTTTGGAAAAACGGTTATGGCGAATATGATAGCATCTTTTTTTGAAAAATCGGAGGGCGGTTCTGATATTTTTGACAGACTTAAAATTTCAGAATATCCAAAATATAAAGAGCATTTAAATAAACATGATGTGGTATATATTGATTTCAGTGAAATGCCGAAAGAATGTGATAGCTATAAAAAATATATTTCTCGCATTGAAGAGGGAATATATTATGATTTAAGAGAAAAATATTCGGATTTGTATTTAAAGCAGGAAGATGCTATATGGGATATTTTTTCGAAAATATTCAATGAAACAAAAAAGAAATTTATTTTTGTTATGGATGAATGGGATGCGGTATTTCACATGTCATTTATGACAGAAAAGAACAGAGAAGACTATCTGCTTTTTTTGAAATTATTATTAAAAGGACAGAGTTATGTTGAGCTTGCCTATATGACAGGGGTGTTGCCGATTGCAAAATATTCCGACGGATCGGAATTGAATATGTTTCTGGAATATAATATGGCAACACGTATTCGTTTCAGTGAGTATTTTGGATTTTCAGATGAAGAAGTAGATAAGTTGTATGAAAAATATCTTCAGAATACAAAAAAGCCTCAAATTGACCGAGAGGGCTTGAGGGAATGGTATGACGGTTATCACACAGCATCCGGTCAGAGATTGTATAATCCGCGTTCGGTTGTATGTGCATTGTCCGATAATCAGCTGTCAAATTACTGGGTCAGCTCAGGAAAATATGATTCCGTGTTCAGCTATGTTAAAAACAATATAGATGACGTACAGGAAGATCTGGTTCTCATGTTTGCAGGAGAAAAAATACCATCGGGTATTGAGGAATATGCAGCAACGGCACAGCAGCTCGATACAAAGGAAGAAATATATTCGGCGATGGTTGTTTATGGGTTATTGACGTATGATAATGGCTGCGTGTTTATTCCAAATAAAGAGTTACAAGGAAGTTATGCATCTATGATGAAAAAGGAAAAATCTCTGGGATATATATACAGACTTGCAAATATTTCTAATAAAATGTTACAGGCGACTTTAAATAAAGATACAGATACTATGGCTGAAATTTTGCAATATGCACATAATACGGAAACGCCAATCTTATCTTATAATAATGAGGTGGAATTATCGGCGATTGTAAATCTGGTTTATCTTTCTGCAAGAGATTTTTATAAGATAGAAAGAGAAGATAAAGCTGGAAAAGGATTTGTGGACTTTATTTTTTATCCTGTCAGATATGAAGATAAGGGCATTATATTGGAATTAAAAGTGGATCAGACACCAGAAGAAGCTATCAAACAGATTAAAGAAAAAGATTATATATTACGTTTCAAAGGAAAACCGGGAGAACACAGACGATGCCCGGAAAATGTTCTGGCAGTGGGGATTTCCTATGATAAAATAACAAAAAAGCATACCTGCAAAGTGGAAGAATTATAGCTTAAGGAAAGATAAAACAGTTGATTATTTTAAAATTTGTGCTATAATCTGGAAATGTAAATAACGGTCGGATATAAATGATAGGTTATAGGGTATAGGGTATTATCAGACTGTTAGAATGAATATTTGAAATTAAATAAGAAGCAGCTGGTGCCGCCGCAAGGCGGAGAATAGGGAAACAGGTGAAAGACCTGTGCGATCTCGTCACTGTAAGCAGGAGTGTATTGCTAACTATGTCACTGAGTCATCGGGAAGACAGCAATGTGCGTTAAGACTGCAAGCCAGGAGACCTGCCAGACTGTGGTGCGGGGAATGGGACATTCCAGGTCACGAGGATTGATTGTACCGAATTGAAATAGAAACAGCGAAGCCGAAAAAATTCTGGTTTGGCTGTTGTTATCCAGTATACAGTCCAACGATGTGTGTTCGTTGGATTTTCTTTTTCTCCCAAATCTTATTTGTTTCAAATAGAAGTATTATTTTGGGAGGAAAGGCAAATGAAGAAAAAACTGGTAACGATTTTATGTGTAACAACAATTACAGCATCTATGCTGGCAGGATGCGGAAGTAAAACAGCAGAGACAACTGCTCCGGCAGAAACAACAGCAGTTACTGAGACAGCAGCTTCTACCGAGGCAGCTTCTACAGAGGCAGCTTCCGAAACAGCAGCAGCTACGGAAGCAGAAGATGATCAGGCAGCAGCAGATAAAGTAGCAGCGCTGATCGATGCAATCTATGTTCAGGAAAGAAATGAGAACACAGATGAGCAGTGTAAAGAAGCAAAAGAAGCATGGGATGCTCTGACAGATGCTCAGAAAGAACTCGTTGAAGGCGAAGAAGCTGATCCGGATTATTTCGGAAGAGATACCGGTGATGCATCCAAAGATGATCCGCGCAACGGCGATGAGATTGGTGAAAACGAACTGCTGGTTGTAAGCTTTGGTACTTCTTTCAATGACAGTCGTGTTGCTGATATCAAAGGTATCGAAGATGCACTGCAGGATGCCAATCCGGACTGGTCCGTAAGAAGAGCGTTCACAGCACAGATCATCATCAACCATGTTCAGGCCCGTGATGATGAGCACATCGACAACATGGATCAGGCTCTGGAACGTGCTGTAAACAACGGTGTTAAGAATCTGGTTGTTCAGCCGACACATCTGATGCACGGTGCAGAATACGATGAGCTGGTGGAAGCAGTAGATGCATATAAAGATAAATTTGAATCTGTAAAAATAGCAGAACCGCTGCTGGGTGAAGTTGGCGAAGATGCAAGTGCAGTAAACGATGATAAGAAAGCAGTTGCAGAAGCGATTACTTCTGAAGCAGTAGCAACAGCAAATTATGATTCCCTGGATGCAGCAAAAGAAGATGGCGTTGCATTTGTATTTATGGGACATGGAACTTCTCATACAGCAAAAGTTTCTTACAGCCAGATGCAGGCTCAGATGAAAGAGCTTGGTTATGAAAATGTATTTATCGGAACCGTTGAAGGCGAACCGGAAGAGACAGCATGCGAAGAAGTGATCAAAGCGGTATCTGCAGCAGGATACAAAAAAGTAATCCTTCGTCCGCTGATGGTTGTTGCTGGAGATCATGCAAACAACGATATGGCAGGCGATGATGACGATTCCTGGAAGAGCCAGTTTGAGGCATCCGGAAAATTTGACAGCATTGATACACAGATCGCAGGTCTGGGAGAGATCAAGGCAATCCAGGATATCTACGTTGCTCATACAGCAGACGCTATGAACGAGTAATAAGTTTGCCGGAGACATTCTTGGAAAAAGAAACAAAAAAATAGAAGGACAGGAACAAAAAATGAAGAAAAGAATCATCACATTAGCAGGAGTAATGGCATTTAGCTGTGCACTGGCAGTTGGATGCGGAAACAGCACAAGTCAGACAGAAGCACAGAGCACAGCACAGACAGAAGCAGTTTCTGAAACACAGGCACAGAGCGAAGAAACACAGGCAACGGAGACAGCAGCAGAAACGACAGCAGATACAGAGACAACCGAAGCCGCTGCAACACTGGAAGATGGAACTTATACTGCTGATTTTAATACAGACAGCAGTATGTTCCAGGTAAATGAGACATGTGACGGAAAAGGAACTCTGACCGTAAAAGACGGAAAGATGACCATTCATATCACACTGCGTTCTACAAACATCGTAAATCTGTATCCGGGACTTGCAGAAGATGCACAGAAAGATGGTGCAGAACTGCTGCAGCCGGTTGTGGAAACCGTAGATTATAATGATGGTGAACCGGCAGAAGAAGTGAATGCATTTGATGTTCCTGTTCCGGCTATCGACGAGGAATTTGATCTGGCACTGATCGGAACAAAAGGAAAATGGTATGACCATAAAGTCAGCGTTTCCAATCCGGTAAAAGTAGAAGAATAAAAAATATCAGATTTTGCGGAAAGCTGCTGCGATATGTATCGACATATTTTGCGGCAGCTTTTTTGCAATAAAATATACAGAATGCAGAATCAAGGGAATTCTGTCAGGTAAAGGTCAGCAAAGCTGATCAGAATCGCGTGCCAGGTCACGCATGCATCCGACTTGAAAAGGAGAAATCATGACAGCACAGGAATTAAATTTAAAAGATGGTGAATACACCGCAGAAGTTACGATGGAAGGCGGAACCGGAAGAGCCAGCATTGATTCTCCGACCGCCATTTCGGTAAAAGATGGAGAAGTCACAGCGGAGATCAAGTGGAGCAGTTCACATTATGATTATATGCTGGTTGATGGCGAAAAATTTCTTCCGGTAAATACAGAAGGCAATTCGACCTTTGAAATCCCGGTTGCAGAGTTTGATGAACCGATGACAGTAGTAGCAGATACTACTGCGATGAGTGTACCGCATGAGGTAGAGTATACACTGACCTTTGCATCGGATACCGTGACTGCGTCCGGATCCGGATCTGGTATGAATGGATCAGTCAGCATCGCATTGTGGATCGCAGTTGCAGTGGCCGTGTTCATACCGGCTGTTACTAGGATGAGACGAAAGGAAAAGAAATGAAGAAAATAATGGGGGTACTTGGTGTTACATTCTGCCTGATGCTGGCAGGCTGTGCATCGCAAAAACAGGATACGATTGAGGAGCGAAATACCGATATCAGCAAGACTCTGACATACGATCACAGCATGGAACTGGAGTATGCAAAGCAGTTTGCCGTGGATTATTATCAGGATGATTATGCACTTGTCACGATCGCTGATGACGGAAAATATCTGATCGTTCCGGAAGGAGAATCTGTGCCGGAAGATATGGATAAAGATATCACAGTGCTTCAGCAGCCGGTTCAGAATATTTATCTGGCGGCTTCGGCGGCGATGGATATGTTTGTGGCGACAGATGCTCTGGATGCGGTTCGATTCAGTTCATTAAAAGCGGATGGCTGGTATATAGAAGAGGCAAAAAAAGCCATGGAAGATGGAGATATTATTTATGCCGGGAAATATTCTGCACCGGATTATGAAATGATCCTGAAAGAAAACTGCGGACTTGCCATCGAGAACACTATGATTCTGCACACGCCGGAAGTAAAAGAACAGCTTGAAAAATTTGGTGTTCCGGTTCTGGTCGATCATTCAAGTTATGAAACAAATCCGCTCGGACGTACTGAATGGGTCAAACTTTACGGGCTGCTGACCGGACATGAAGATCAGGCAGAGCAGGCGTTTGATTCAGAAGCGAAAGCATTTGAACAGGTGAGTGATCAGGATGCAACCGGAAAGACTGTGGCATTTTTCTATATTACGACAAACGGAGAAGCAAATGTGCGAAAAAGTGCGGATTATCTGCCGAAGATGATCGAACTTGCCGGCGGAAGCTACATTTTTGATGACCTCGGCGACGAGGAGGATGCGACATCCACGGTATCTTTGCAGATGGAAGAATTTTATGCCGGAGCAAAAGATGCAGATTACATTATTTATAATAGTACAATAGAAGGTGAGCTGTCTTCCATGCAGGATCTTCTGGCAAAGAGTCCGCTGCTTGAAAAATTCGAAGCAGTACAGGAAGGGCATGTATACTGCACAACGAAAAATCTCTATCAGTCAACAATGGAACTTGGAACGATCACGTCCGATATCCGAAAAATGCTGACCGGGGATGATGCGGATCTGACTTATCTGTATAAGGTGGAGTGATACGATGAAAAAAAGCAGATATGGTGCTGCATTTGTGATTCTTGCAGCCTTGTTAGTTTTATTTTTGATTTTGAATATATGTATCGGAACCGTAAATATCCCTGTTTCGGAAATACCGAAAATGCTGTGGGGAAATGGAGCAGATGAAACCTTTACGGATATTGTGATGGGAATCCGTTTCCCGAGAGCGATGGCGGCGGCGATTCTGGGTGGCGGGCTGGCATTGTCCGGATATCTTTTACAGACCTTTTTCCATAACCCGATCGCCGGACCGTTTACACTGGGAATTTCCTCCGGAGCAAAACTGGTCGTGGCACTTGTCATGGTGGCTTCGCTTGGAAATGCCCTGCATTTAAGTTCCTGGGTGATGATCGTGGCAGCGTTTGTCGGTTCGATGATCTGTATGGGATTTGTGATCCTGATGTCCAAAGTGACTGATCAGATGTCGATGCTGATCGTCAGCGGTGTTATGATCGGATATATCTGTTCCGCGATCACCGATTTTGTGGTAACATTTGCGGACGATGCCGATATTGTCAATCTGCATAACTGGTCAAAAGGAAGTTTTTCCGGGATCACCTGGAATAATGTAGTGATCATGGCGATCGTTGTCGGGATCACTTCAATCTGCGTTTTTCTGATGTCAAAGCCAATCAGTGCCTATCAGATGGGAGAATCTTATGCCCAGAACATGGGACTGAACGTGCAGTTGTTTCGGGCATTGCTTGTGCTGTTATCCAGTATCCTGTCAGCCTGCGTGACCGCCTTTGCCGGACCGGTTTCCTTTGTCGGAATCGCCGTTCCGCATCTGATCAAAAATCTATTCGGCACCGCAAAACCGATCATCATGATACCCGCGTGTTTCCTTGGCGGGGCTGTTTTCTGCCTGCTCTGTGACCTTCTGGCAAGGATCATGTTTGCCCCGACAGAACTTTCCATCAGTACGATCACAGCGGTATTTGGTGCACCGGTGGTAATCTATATTATGATTCACAGGAAAAAAGAAAAAGTGTGAAATCAGGGATCATTTTTGAATTTTTGATTTAGAAAAGGCGGAATAGCATATGAAAGAATATTATTTTTATACGGAAGGTCTGACCGTTGGATATCACGGCGTTCCGCTCATAAAAAATATCAGGATCAGTCTGAAAAAGGGAGAGATCCTGACGTTGATCGGGCCGAACGGAGCGGGCAAAACGACCATCCTGCGAAGCATCATAAAACAGCTTAAACCGCTTGGCGGAGTCGTTGTGCTGGATGGAAAAGAGACGGAACAAATCAGCGGAAAAGAACTTTCCAGAAAACTTTCGGTTGTGCTGACGGAACGGGTAAGACCGGAAATGATGACCTGCAAAGAAGTGGTCGCGACCGGACGCTATCCATATACCGGGAAGTTTGGTGTGCTCTCAAAAGAAGACTGGAAACTGGTAGATGAGGCAATGGAACTGGTGCATATTCACGAGCTTGCTGACCGTGATTTTTCAAAAACGAGTGACGGACAGAAACAGCGGGTAATGCTGGCGAGAGCAATTTGTCAGCAGCCGGATATCATCATTCTGGATGAGCCGACCTCTTTTCTGGATATCCGCTATAAACTGGAGTTTTTATCCATCATCCAGAATATGTCCAGAGAACGAAATCTTTCCGTGATCATGTCCCTGCATGAACTGGACCTGGCAGGACGTATTTCCGATAAAATAGCCTGCGTCAGCGGAGATAAAGTAGACCGGTTCGGAACACCGGAAGAAATTTTTACCCAGGGTTATATCCCGCAGCTTTATCAGATGACGACCGGTTCTTACGATGAACGCACCGGAGATCTCGAACTTCCGAAAACAGAAGGAGAGCCGAAAGTCTTTGTGATTGCAGGAAACGGAACCGGCACGGCAGTCTTTCGAAAATTGCAGAGAGAGCGGATACCGTTTGTGACAGGAATCCTGTGGGAAAACGATCTGGATTATCCCGCAGCAAAAGCACTGGCGGCAGAAGTGATCTCCGTGAAACCATTTGCCCGGATCGGAGAAAAAGAACTGCAGAAAGCAAAAGAATGGATCGGGAAGTGTGGCAAAGTGATCTGCACGCTGGATGTCGAAGAAAGCGGGGAGTTAGCAAAGCCGTTGAGGGAACTTTTAGAGTTGTGCAGGAAATAAGAATTTGTCGGTGGTTTCCTGGCGCATGTACGAAAAGGAAATCACCGATTATTTTTTTGCGTATGCTGTCTGCGAAAAGCCAGAACCCGTGACCTACTGCGTTTCCTACTCGATCCGTGCATCCATGATCTGCCATTCGCTGACAACTCGCTGCTACGCAGCTCAGACAGTCGCTCGGTGGCAGAAAT
>OGYC01002462.1_pt1 | contig 12798 bp, 9 predicted proteins | sample 1576461 | NCBI WGS metagenome assembly OGYC01 (sample SAMEA3541569, study PRJEB24748) | human gut metagenome | biome: human gut; feature: human-associated habitat; material: faeces | place: China | collected 2012 | reverse complement strand
CGCGTATAAAACCCGGCAAATACCCGTTTGAGTGCCATAAGAAAGCCCTCCTTCCACCAATTTTCTTACAGTATAGCACAGATTTCGGCGGAGAGAAAGAGCGGCATTGGGACGGAGAAAACTGGGATTTGGAGGATTAGCAAGCACAGCCGCTGTCCGTACACACGGCGATTTTGGGAGTATCCCAAGCCCTTATTTATAAAAGTGCGGCTCCTGAGTCCCTGCCAGCAGCGTCCCCGTGTAGATGCCGCCCCTGCATTCGTTCAGGAGTCGTCTGCGCCTTTCTGCAAATCTATTGTACATATCGCGCCTTCTCTTGTGCTTACCTTATTGGTTTCTTTCATCACCAAAAGAATAGTGCGAGCGGAAGGGAACGTCAAAGCTGCGAAAACTGATTTTCAGATTTGATGGCGTCGATGTGAGGAACAAATCATCATCGATGCGATGGTTGCCATATCGCCGTATCGCAGAAAATATTTTTGCCAAATCAAAGGATTTTCTTGAATTGGACACGCTGATTCGCTATAATCTATAATATAGTCATTCTATAGCATGGAGGGACTCTATATGGCAAGTTATAAGTCGAGAGTGATTGACGTGACTATTGTGAATCGCCTGAGAAACAAAGGAGCGATCCTTGTGGAAGGAGCGAAATGGTGCGGCAAAACAACCACCTGCGAACAGCATGCCTCCAGCATTTTGTATATGAGCGACCCGGATCGGGTAAAGCAAAACCTCCAGTTGGCGGATATCAGTCCTCGTTCCCTCCTCCAGGGTGAGACGCCGCGCCTGATCGACGAATGGCAGATGGCACCCAAGCTGTGGGATGCTGTGCGCTTTGAAGTGGATCACCGAGATGGCTTCGGGCACTTTCTGTTGACCGGTTCTGCTGTGCCTGCGGAGATGGAGCAGGTGCATCATACGGGCACCGGCCGCTTTGCGTGGATCAAGATGCGGCCCATGAGCCTGTACGAATCTGGCGAGTCCTCTGGCGCAGTCAGTCTCAGCGAGTTGTTTTCTCCTGATGATAAACCGATTTTTGCGGAAAACAAGGCTACGTTAGAGAATATCGCATTTCTTATCTGTCGCGGTGGCTGGCCGCAAGCGACTTTCCTGGAGGGCGACGATGCACTGGTACAAGCCTTTGACTACCTGGATGCAGTTGTGAAGTCCGATATCAGCCGAGTGGACGGCGTTTCCCGCAATGAGACCCGTGCACGGCTCTTAATGCGTTCTCTTGCGCGTCACCAGGGAACACAGGCACCGAACACCACGATCTGCGAGGATATCAACGTCAGCGACGATATGGAGCTGAGTAAGGATACCGTTGTTTCCTATACGAATGCGCTGAAAAAGATCTTTGTGATAGAGGATTGCCCTGCTTGGAGTCCGAATCTTCGCTCCAAGACAGCGATCCGCACATCTGACACACGCTATTTTGTTGATCCTTCTATCGCCACTGCAGCGCTGGGCATTGGTCCCGGTGATCTGCTGAACGACCTTGAAACCTGCGGCCTATTCTTTGAAGCGCTCTGCATCCGCGATCTGCGCGTCTACGCGGAAGCACTGGACGGCAGCGTGTATCATTTCCGCACCAAAGAGGGCTTGGAGTGCGACGCTGTTATCCACCTGCGCAACGGAAGCTACGGCCTTGTAGAGGTCAAGCTCGGTGGAGACAGGCTCATTGAGGAAGGTGCGCATACGCTGAAGACGGTCGCTGATAAAATCGATACGAAAAAAATGAAAGAGCCCTCCTTTCTGATGGTTCTGACCGGCACCTCCCCCTATGCCTACCAGCGCGAGGACGGCGTGTATGTGGTGCCCATCACAGCACTGAAGAATTAGGGGAGCCTATAATAATGCCGATAGTGTTTCGGTACCTTGGATTATAGAACGAGCAAGGAGCAGATGATTATGATAGATGTTTCAAATTTGAAAGACACCTTAAAAACTCTGGGATTTATTGCATATGGCGATATATATGAAAAGGTATTTTCTGAGATTGGGTGCAGCCTGAAAGTAGATTTCCAAGCAAAAAGACTGATTTATCCAAATGAAATAAAGGGCAGAGAGCGCAACAATGGTTTTGATAAGAAAGAGAACTTCGTTGTATTTGAATGCGTATGTCGGCTCCTGTTAAAAGAGTATCGTCCTGAGCATATAGAGCTGGAAAAAGAATGGCATCTCGGGCACGACCCCAAGGGTGGACGCGCCGATATTTGCGTGACCGACACAAGCGGAAATATGCTTTTCATTATCGAGTGCAAAACCTGGGGCAAAGCGTACGACAAAGCACTTAATAATACCAAAAACGACGGAGCGCAGTTGTTCTCCTATTGGCAGCAGGAGCAGTCTTGCAAATGGCTTGTTTTGTATGCCTCTGATTTGAAGGGCGGCTGTATTGTACATAAAGCATCTACGATTGACTGTTCCGACGACGCAAATATCGTCCTGCTTTCAAAAAAGGATAAGTCCATCAAGCTTTATCGGGATGCGAACACCGCATCAGCCAAGTATGAAGCCTGGAAAGAGACCTATGGAAGGCAGATCCATGATGATCTGATCTTCTCCAAGGATTCCGTTGCCTATCAAATTGGGGTAAAACCGCTTCGGAAAAAGGACCTTCGCGATTTCACGCCAGATGACAAAATTGTCAATAAATTTGAAGAAATCCTGCGGCACAATAATGTAAGTGACAAGGAAAATGCTTTCAACAGGCTTGTCGCGTTGTTCATTTGTAAGCTTGTCGATGAAAGCATAAAGGATGAAGACGACGAAGTAGAATTTCAGTATAAGCAAGGAACGGATACATACGAGACTCTGCAAGATCGACTCCAACGGCTCCACAGAGACGGTATGGAGAAATTCATGCGGGAGGAAATACTTTATGTGCCTGCGGATTATCCGGAATGGCTATTTTTGACATATACCGGTTCCAAACGAAAAAGCGCGATTGAGGATCTTCGGAATACGATCCGTATTTTAAAATTCTATTCGAATAATGAATTCACGTTCAAAGATGTCCACAATGAAGAACTGTTCTATCAGAACGGAAAGATTCTCGTTGAGATGGTGCAGTTGTTTGAGAAATACAGAATTGTCTATCCGTCCAAGCATCAATTCCTGGGCGATCTCTTTGAACAGCTGCTGAACAAGGGGTTCAAGCAAAATGAAGGACAATTCTTTACGCCGATACCGATCACTCGGTTCATTTGGGATAGTCTGCCTGTTGATCGGATGGTAAAGTCTGATAGGGGAAACGTTTATCCAAAGGTCATTGACTACGCCTGCGGGGCCGGACATTTTTTGACGGAAGCTATCGAAGCGATCAATTATTTTGTACAGTCGGATGGAAATAATGCATGGGTCAGAGATCACATTTACGGAATCGAAAAAGACTATCGTCTTGCCCGCGTTGCAAAAATATCCCTGTTTATGAACGGCGCGGGAGAGGGCAACATTATTTTCGGCGACGGGTTGGAAAATGCACCTGATAAGGGGATCGAGAACGGCACTTTTGATATTCTGGTGGCTAATCCGCCATATGCAGTAAAAGATTTCAAGCAGCATCTACAACTTAAGAACAACAGCTTTACCCTTCTTGACCGGATTGGCATGAATGGCGGAGAGATCGAAACACTGTTTGTGGAGCGAATTGCACAGCTGCTAAAGCCGCAGGGAGTCGCAGCGGTGATCCTGCCGAGTTCCATTCTCTCAAATGACAGTGCAAGCTATACCGGAGCCAGGGAGCGGCTTTTGCAGAATTTCTATATCCGAGGAATTGCCGCTTTCGGTTCCAAAACCTTTGGCGCGACCGGGACTAATACCGTTGTGATGTTTCTGGAAAAATTCAATGAACCGCCGAAACAGATTGACTTGTCAGCGGATTCTGTGGATGCGATTTTCAGCGGCGCGGAGCTTGCCGGATGGAAAGATAGGGACATTTTCGAGGCATATCTTGCACAGATTGATATCGACGAGAATGAGTACAGAGCCTTTTTGAATAAATCCCTTTCCGTTGCAGATCTGGAAGGATCAGAATACTTCAAAATGTATGTGACGGCGTTTGCCGATTCCGCAGATGCGAAGAACCTGCTGAAAACAAAAGCATATAAGCAGAAAAGTGCTGATGAGCAGGCAACCGCGTATCTGGAAAGATTGTATTCGTATGTTTCCTCCATTGAGCGGGAAAAACTGTTTTATTTCTCGCTGGTGTATCAGCAGACAACCGTGATCATTACGGCTCCGGCAGACAACAAGGCACAGAAAGAATTCCTCGGATATGACTGGTCAAACCGCAAGGGTAACGAGGGCATTCAGATCATCACGCCAGGCGGAAAGATGTATGACGATGCAGATCGAGTAGCACAAGGGACTCTTGCTCATTCCATCAAGAAGTCTTTTGATGGAATGGCACCTTCTTTCAACGAAGAACAGGCCACCTATGCGTCCGTTGTCAATACAAAGAATATGCTTGATTATTCGAGAGTTAATTTCAACAAGGCTCTAAGAACAAGCGTTAAGAAAGCTTTCCATATATCAAGCAAGTATCCATTGGTAAAACTTGCTTCAGTTTGTGATCTGAATACCTCAAAAACCGAGATTCATGATACTCCGGACGATTTGCTTGTTTCGTTTATCGATATGGCCTCTGTAAGCAGCGAAGGATTTATTGAAAGAAAAGTTGATCGTCCCTACGGCGAAGTACGCAATGGAGGATATACATACTTTGCTGAGGGAGATTTCATTATTGCGAAAATAACCCCATGCATGGAAAATGGAAAGTGCGCAATTGCGGAGGGATTGACGAACGGTATCGGATTTGGTAGTAGCGAGTTCCATACTTTTAGATGCCATGCAAGCGAAATTCTCACTAAGTTTCTCTTTCTTCTCCTCAATCAAACTACGGTGCGTAAAGCTGCTGAGGATGCAATGACTGGAGCAAGTGGACATCGTCGTGTACCTGCAGCGTTTTATGAAGAGATGCTGATTCCGGTTCCGCCCATTCCAGTCCAGCAACAGGTTATTGACGAATGTGCAAAAATCGACGAGGAATATAATGCCACCCGTATGAGAATTGAGACCTACAGGCAGAAGACAGCTGATTTGTTTGCAGAGTTGGATGCTGTTATGTCGACCACGGAGGGGAACAGACTGAGCCTGTCTGATACAGAAAAATTCAGTGTTGCTATTGGCAAGCGAGTTTTGGACAAAGAACTTGCATCGAATGGTACAATTCCCGTTTACAGCGCCAATGTCACTTCGCCATTTGGCTTTATTGACAAGCTGCTGATCACGGATTTCTCTGTTCCTTCTGTGTTGTGGGGAATTGACGGAGACTGGATGACCAGCTATTTGCCTTCAGATATGCCGTTCTATCCCACAGATCACTGCGGTGTCCTCCGCTGCAAGAACTCTGAAGTAAATCCACGTTATCTTGCTCATATTCTTGAGGTCGAAGGTAGAAAAATGGGATTCTCCCGGTCGTATCGTGCTTCCATCGACAGAGTGCATGGAATTGCATTTACCGTTCCTGATATTTCAATACAAAACAACGCTATGTCGAAAGTAGCAGACTATGAAATGGCTATAAAAGAATTGGAAGGGTCTTTAGAAAAAATAGCTTCTCGAAGAAGTGAGATTATTAGAAAAGCATTAGCGGAGTGACTGTTTGACGGTGCTATATTTTAAGCGAAAGAACCGGAGGAGATTACATGGATAAAACAGGAGTTATTTACATACTGACCAATCCGTCCTTTCCTGAATATGTAAAAATCGGGTATGCAGACGATATCGACAAGCGGCTGCAGCGGCTCAACCGGAGCGAGTGTATTCCCTTTGCCTTTCGTGTCTATGCAACCTATGAGGTCAATTCGCGGCTTTCTGATCTGAAGATTCACAGCATCATTGACAAGCTGAACCCTAACCTACGTTCCATCGAGAACTTCAATGGAAAGCAGCGTATCCGTGAGTTCTATGCCATGTCGCCGGAAGACGCCTATTCCATCCTGGAGGCCATTGCGGAGATCCATGGCTGCGCGGACAAGCTGAAACGAATTGCTATGGATGAAGCCCAGAAGCAGGCGGAGGAAACCGCGCAGGAGATCGACGACGAGCACAAAGAGCGTCAGTCTCCTTTCCGCTTCTCCATGTGTAACATTCAACCCGGTGAGGAGATCGAGTACTGCAATAACCCAGAAATCAAATGCACGATAGTGGATGACAAAACGGTGAGCTATCAAGGGCAGATCTACTCACTCTCGGCTTTGGCTCAGCTGCTCACTGGCAGCAAATACTCTGTCGCCGGTCCGCGCTATTTCAAGTACAGGGGCGAATGGCTGAATGACGTGCGCCACCGACAGGAGAGATAAGTACCTGTTAATACACTATATGTTTATTCATTGCGGCAAGAGAGGTAGCGTATGTACGAGAAGGAATTGCAGAGAATACTGACTGCATCACAAAACAATGCTCTTACGTTTTTTGTCGGCGCAGGCGTATCGGCACTCTCCGGAGCACCAACTTGGAGGAGCGATATGAAAAGCGGCTGGAGCAGGAGAAACCTGTTTTAGACGCGTTGTTGTCATGGGCAAATGAGATGCAGGGGAAAACCGCGCCGAAATCTGCGTTGGGCAGGGCCATCGGTTCTGCTCCTTTCCTCGATTTTGCAAGCAAAGCATACCGGAAGAAGGCGCGGAAAGCTATTCACCAAGTCTAACGAAGAAGCATGGCAAAACAGAAGCGATACCACCAAAGCGGCTACGCCGTCCGCAGCCAACAGGCAAGGGGATGAAAAGATCAGCCGCCCTGCGATTCGCAAAGCGGCTAATCCATTACTCTTACGCTGTATTTATATTACAGTTCCATTTTCGGCGCGTAATCCGCGGCAACTTCTTCTCGGACATCGTCCTCGGTGGTATCGAGCTGCCGTGGCGTCTGCGTCATCGCAAGCTCCTGCAGATGACCGATCCGGCGCTGCACGCTTTCCGTGATCGCATGGATACGTCCCTCATCGATATAGTCGGCAGCTTCCTCGCAAGACAGTACGCCGGAGATCAGCTCGTCTACATCGGAGAGGCGATCAAAGTCGATCCAATCAAAATCGGTCACCAGCTTCAGCTGCTCGGCGTGGTGGTTTTTGAAGGGCTTGCAGACCACGTCCTTTTCCGAGCGCATCTGACCGGGCATCTTATCATAGCCAAGGGAGGAGCCGCTGTCATAGATCGGAGCCATACCGAGCCATTCCAGCGTTTCCGCGTTTCGCAGTGCCCCAAAGTTATTGAAGTGGCGATCCTCGTTTGCGATGATATAGTCCAGCACCAGCACCCGGTCTAAAAACGGCGTAATGTCCCCGATGCCGAGCAGCTCGCAGCACTCCAATAGATGCCGGTATCGGGAGGTGCTGTTCTTCTGCTTTTTCGCCTGCAGCAGCCTCCACGCCGGGATCAACTCCGTACTCTCCGTAACAAAATCCTCACAGACCGAGTAGGGTGCATCCTTGCTCCAGATGACTGTATATGATACATGAGGAATGCCGAGCCGCTCCATGATGCCGGAGGCGATCACCTCGTTGAACGGCTGCTGCCGGAACGGGTTGCTGCCGCCCTTGATCAGGCATCGCTTCCCATCGATGATCTTCCACCGCTTTTTCAGATTGCCGTCCGATGTGCTGTCGGGGGAGCTGAAATTGAGTGCGTCCTTCTTCTTTCTTTCTCCGAACAGCACATCTCCGATGTCCTCCGAGAAATCATTTTGGAAAAAGTTGATGTCCTCCCACCGAAGCTCCGCGCCTTCCGGACAGATCCAGTACTGATCCGAGAGGCTCAGCCCGTAGCAGCGGACGAGCAGCATTTTGGTGTCTGCCACCCCCAACGATTCCAGTGCTTCCCGCACACCGCTGCGGCTTGCCGGAATAGAGCGATCCCGCCACCAGTCGTTAAACGCCGCACGGTCGGCGATCTCGTTTCGCACAGGGATGCCGATAGGCAGATGCTCCGGTGCGTAGACACTGCCAATTTTTTGTATAAAGCCGGTCACATCGTCCAGCTCGAGCTCTGCCACGGGGGTTCGTTTATGCATAAAGGTGCATTTCATACCTGTCGCCTCATTTCGTCTGCTTTTCTGTGATTTCAGCATGCGCAGCTGCGCCTGCAGTTCCTTGCGCTTTTCGATTTTATCTGCCAGCGGCGCGATCTCACTGTCGTGCAGATAGCGGCTCTGCTTGACGCCGTTTTCCGACCACTGGTGATAGTAATAGACCTTTCCGCCGATGGTTTTTTTGGAAAGATACCCCTTCGGCAGTCCGGCGATCTGCTCGATCAGTTCCGTGATGCGCCTTAGCTGCTCCCTGTTATCCATGTCTGTCACCTCGTCTTTCAGGGATATTATACCCCGACTTAACCCCTGTTGTCAACGCTGTGCTTCATAAAAGCGCGGCAGCGATGCGCGACATGATAAACTCCACGCAGGGTATCGCCATCGCGTTATGTTGAGCTTCACATAACAGTGTTTATTGGGACAAAGCCATTATGTTAATGATGGGCACAAAAATGGCATGAATACAAGGCTTCTGGGGATTTTACTGCACATAATACTCCACATTTCAACCTTTAATCATAGCAGCTAAAACCTTTAAAGTAAGGGCTTACTTTTTCCGCTTGTTCAAGTAGAATTGTCATTGTAATAGGAGAAATTTCTACATGAAGGGCGGTGGGTATATTGCCAAACAAGCTAATCAAAGACCTCATTGACAAAGGTGCAGTAACTCTAAAAGAACAGGGATATTCCATACGCAGTAGAGAATACACCCTATTGACATGGAAGCAATTTCAAGAGTTCTGCAATAAAAAGGGATATGAAACATATTTGCCCTCGCATAAAGATGAATTCATCACAGAACTCGGCAAGTGCACTCCACCTTTAAGGCAGTCCACAATTGACCGCAAAGCCGGAAGCATGAAAATGCTTGATCTGCTTGCCACCAAAGGTACCTGGGGAAAGGGGATGCTCAATCCTCTGCAAGAGTTGTTGCCGGAATTCAACTCCTTTCTTGATGCGCAGGAAGAATATCTCATCAAAACCGGTTATTCAGAATGCACCAGAGAAACGATGCGAAATTATATCTCCGTAGTTATGCGGTACTTTCAGAATGCTGGTATAACAAAGCTGGAAGAACTTAACAGCTCACATGTCTCGGCATATCTGCTGACTCTGAGAGGCCATGCAAAAAGTACAGTGCGTTGTGAACTCAGCCGACTGCGGAAGTTCCTGTCGTATCTGTATCTGCTTGGATATACATCCGAAAATCTTGCACCTCATGTACCTGAATATCGTCTGGGACAAGCACAGAGCATAATTAAAATCTGGGAGTCAGAGGAAATCAATGCAGTATTGGAAACCGTGAACAGAGCCAGCCCAAAAGGAAAACGAGACTATGCTTTCATTACTATTGCCGCTGAACTTGGTGTGCGAAGCAAAGATATCTGCAATTTGAAGTTGTCCGATATTGACTGGGAGCTTTGTTCAATCTCCTTTGTGCAAAGCAAGACGGGCAAGCCGAACACACTTCCTCTCAGCGAAAAAGTGGGATCTGCTATTATTGACTACCTGCATATGCGTCCGCAAACAAAATGCGAATACCTGTTTGTCAGTTTGAACCCTCCATATGGCAAGATGAAATCAATCCATTCAGCGTTCCATAGGTATGTCGCGCGTTCAGGGGTAAAAGTGCCAATTCATGCGCATCACGGCCTGCATTCTCTTCGGGCAACCGTTGCGACAAAACTGCTATCTGCCGATGTGTCTCCAGATATCATTTTTTCATTTCTTGGCCATTCGGACCGAGAATCTCTGGGACATTACATCCGTCTGGATATTGAAAACCTGCGTGAATGCGCCCTGTCGTTTGAGGATGGTGATCTCTTATGAGCAGAACTTACGAGTACAGAAGCGGACTGGCAAGTCAAATAAGTGCTTTTATTGCAGAAAAGCGGGCCTGCGGATGTAAGTATGAAAAAGAAGCCAAAACCTTTCAAACATTGGACCGGTTTCTCGTAGAACAAGGAATCAATACTCCAGTGTTGCCGGAATTGGTCGTTGAGAAATGGATTGAAAAGTGGCCCAATGAAAAGCGTAAAAATCAAAAATGGCGGCTTAATTTCACAAAACGCTTTGCCAAATATCTTCAATTGAATGGCTATGCCGCGTACTACCCCGAACTTACCATTTCATCTCGAGATGATGCTGACTTTTCTCCCTGCATTTTTACGAGCGATGAGTTGGCACGTATTATGAAATATTTTGAAACGATGGTTCCAAGCAGGCAATGCCCTACTGCGCACCTTGTCTTTCCTTTGCTGTTTAAGACTCTGATCTGCTGTGGATTACGTGCCGGAGAGGCAACCCGGCTCCGTGTAAAAGATGTAGATCTTATAAACGGCGTTTTGCAGATTTGGGAAACAAAGCATGACAAACCAAGATATGTTCCTCTGTCTAAAAGTCTGTGGGCGGACTACGAACAATATTTTGAAGAAATCCATGCGGAAAGTTCTGGTAACAACTATTTCTTCCCCAATCCCCGAAAAAGCTGCTACCATACAACCACAGTCTACAACCGGTTTCGGGATGCGCTATGGCATTGTGGAATTGCGCATAAAGGACGTGGATACGGTCCGAGGGTTCATGACCTTCGTCATACCTTTGCCGTTCGTTCTATGCAAAAGCTGAAAAAATCCAAGAGCGACATCGTGACTACACTTCCATACCTTTCGGCGTATCTCGGCCATTGCAACATGAGTGCGACGCAAATCTATCTGCATTTAACAGCGGAATGTTACCCTGAATTTATTCAAAAGCAGTGCGATTATCTTGGCGATACGATTCCAACGTGGGAGGCGCCGAATGAAAACTGCTGATTTTGCCGCACATTTGACGGAGTTTCTTTCCCGTTACCTGCCCGAACTTAAAAATATCAGTACGAACACGATTTCATCATACTGCGATGCATTTCGGCTATTCCTTGGCTATTGCCAGGATGTAGAGGGGATGAGGATTGAAAAGCTTTCCATAGATGATCTGACGCCGGAACTCGTTGACCATTTTTTGCAATGGCTGAGGATAGAGCGAAACAATGGAACCGCGACGCGTAGCCAACGTCTTGCAGCCATCCGCTCATTTGTTAAATACCTGCAGATAAAAGAGCCGCGCCTTTTACTGAATTTCCAGCAAATACTGGCAATCCCAGTGAAAAGAGCTGAGCGCAAAGCGATTAATCCGTTGACAAAAGAGGCGATTGCGCTGATCCTGCGCCAGCCGGATACATCCACTCTCAGCGGCAGAAGAGATGCCACTATCCTGTGTTTTCTTTATGATACAGCAGCCCGTGTGCAGGAAATCTGTGACTTACGTATTGAAGATGTCCGTCTTGATTATCCTGCAAGTGTCAAGATCCTTGGTAAAGGCAGAAAAACCAGGGTAGTTCCCATTTTGCCGGCAACGGCGCAGAACTTGAAAAAATATCTTACTGAAATGCACATGCTTGCACCGGAAAAAAGTCATCTGCCGCTATTTATGAACCGCAACGGGCAAAAGCTAACTCGTGCAGGGGTTACGTACATCCTGAACAAATATGCCAAGGCCGCTTCAGTGATTGATCCTTCCATACCGGAGAAAATTCCTCCGCATTTGATGCGCCATACTAAAGCAATGCACATTTACGACGCGGATAATGATCTCGTTCATGTGCGCGATTTCCTCGGACATTCCGACATTAAAACTACAGACATATATGCCCGTTCAAGTCTTACAATGAAGCAGAAAGCTCTGGAACGAGTTTCGGATTCTCCAGTTCCCTCAATGCCTTCCTGGCAGAAAAGCCGGAGTACAATGGAGTGGTTGAAAAGTTTTGGGTCTCAAAAAGCATAGCACATTATGTGAAGCAACTGCGCCAGGAATCCTCTCCTGGCGCAGTTTTCACATCTGTTCTTCTCATAACGACCATGATTAAATAAACGCTGTTATGTTGAGCTTCACATAACAGCGTGGCCATCCCCTGTGTGGACTTCGTGATGAAGTGCATGGTTGACGCTATACAGGAGAGCGAGAGATATGGATAAACTTGTCCATTCCGCTTGCTTTGCGCCCGCTTCTTCGTTGTACTTGTCAATAGCTTTGCAACCGTACTTCGGCTATGCTTTGCTTGCCTCGCAGGAGGCGGAAAGGAGTACATCATGGAGGAAAAGAAAAACCTCTGCGCGCCTATCCCACTGTCCCTGCACCAGCGGCTTCGGGCGGAGCAGGAGCAGCGCAGACAGACACTGTCCGACTACATCACGGACATACTCAAAGAACATTTTGACGGAGGAGCAAAGACTATGAACACCAACACCCGCACCATCGCATTCCAGGTGCCGGAGGAACTCTTTGACCGGCTGAAGGACTACCTCGCCAAGAACGGTCTGAAGCAGAAAGACTTCATCCTGGGTCTCATCGAGCGGGAGCTGAACGACGCAGTGGATGCGGAATAACAACATACAGAGCCGCAGGCGTGTGCCTGCGGCTTCACTTTTTGGAGGAGAACTATGTACCTATACCCAGAAAATCTGACAGCTCGCCCGATGCTGTGGCTGTGGACACTGCGGGATGTGGCGTTCATCGGCATCGGTCTGCTGCTGTCGGTATTGGCACTGACACAGGCCGGCACCGTGATCCCATTGGTGGTCACAGCGGCACTGGCCTTTCTCTGCATTCGGCACGGCGGCGTCAGCATGCTGGACTTTCTGCGCTACGCCGCAGCGTTCT
>OGYC01002461.1_pt1 | contig 12799 bp, 10 predicted proteins | sample 1576461 | NCBI WGS metagenome assembly OGYC01 (sample SAMEA3541569, study PRJEB24748) | human gut metagenome | biome: human gut; feature: human-associated habitat; material: faeces | place: China | collected 2012 | reverse complement strand
TTCTTCACCCAGCGGTTGTCTTCCCGCAGGTGCATACCTATGGGCTGCTGAAAATCTGACAGACTGATCTGTCCGTTGCTATACCGATACATACCCATTCCCTCCATGTGCAAGGGTTTTCCCCGCTTTTTGTCGTTTCCCTTGCACCTATTATAGCATATATGGTGTGAAATGTCTTGTGGCGCAATAGATTTTGGGCTGGTCAGTAGACATTATTATAGGAAATTTCGTTTGAGCAGGCTCATCGTCAATTGCTTCTTCAACTCTTTATTATACCTATTTCCCGACATTTTGGCCGTTCTTTCTTTGTGCGGGATTGCCTTAGGATAAGAAAATGTATAATATGTGTAGGCTTGTGCATGAAATATGAGCGAATTTCCTGCAAAATGGTATTGACAACGAATTAACGATTATGTATCCTAATAGTGCAGCGGGGAGAAAGACAGCTGCGGCAGACGGAGCCGTTACCGTCCAGCAAGATCCTCAAAGCAATTGAGGAGCAGAAGAAGAGAGGAGAAACGTAACATGACCAAGACTCATAGCCGCGCACACATTCGCCTGGAAAACCAGACCGACGTGCTTAACTTCATTTCCACTATGAGCAAGTTCGAAGACAGCTTCTCCATCGAGAACGCTAACGGTTCCCACCGTGTCAATGCCAAGTCTGTGATCGGCGTGATGTACACCATGATCGATTTCCCTGAGGAGTTGTACCTGGTGAACGAGACGAACAATGGTTTCATCCCTGCGTTCGTAGACAGCTACCGTCCGACGGAATCCCAGATTTTCAAGGTTGCCTGATTTTCAGCAACAGGCAGTCACGCGTATTTCACGGAGGATAGACCTGTAGATAGAGCGAGCAACATCCCGGTTGCCGTTAACAGTTCACAACCGGCCAATTCGAGACTCAACTGATCGGATAGACCAGAATAAAGCAGGCAGGAAGCAGCTTAGCGCCCTCCTACCTGTTTTGTGCATATGCGTATCAGTTTGTGTATGCACGTATCGTTTTGTGCATGTTCTGCCGGTTTTGCGCATATGACCGAGTATATGAAAAAGGTTGAGCAAATCGGCCTAAATGGCGCGGTAATGGCCAATGATGACACAAATACAGCTCGTATTGACGGAGATTTCCGTTGAAAAATAGTGAAAATACGTGAAATGTACAAGATAGTGCATGCTTTGTGCAAACGAGTTTATAGCTTTTTCAGGTAAAAGATTGATAAAATACAGACAGTTAAAGAACAGCCCGCAAGGCGGAAACGACTTAGCAAGGAGGCTCACTGATGATCGTACCTAAGCACTTTGAGAACCTGAAAGTTCTCCATGAGAACACCATGCCGCTTCGTTCCTACTACATCCCCGCCTCTCACCGCACCTCCGGCCTGATGATCGACCGGGAACGCTCCGATCGCTTCCAGCTGCTGAGCGGGATGTGGCACTTCCGCTACTACGACAGCATCTATGACCTGAAGGACTGCTTCTACGAGGCCGACGCGAGCGTAGACAACTACGACAAGATCCCGGTTCCTAGCGTCTGGCAGATGTACGGCTACGATCAGCACCAGTACACCAACATCAAGTACCCGTTCCCCTTCGATCCGCCCTACGTTCCTCAGCAGAATCCCTGCGGCACCTACGTCAGGGAATTCGATTACCGGGTTGACCCCAGCGCTCCCAAAGCCTTCCTGAACTTCGAAGGTGTTGACTCCTGCTTCTACGTCTGGCTGAACGGCCGGTACGTGGGTTACAGTCAGGTGTCCCACTGCACCAGCGAGTTCGACGTCACCGAGTACCTCAAGGACGGCCCCAACAAGCTGGCGGTGCTGGTGCTCAAGTGGTGCGACGGCAGCTACCTGGAGGATCAGGACAAGTTCCGCATGAGCGGTATCTTCCGTGATGTGTACCTCCTCAAGCGCCCTGTGCAGCATGTAGCCGACTACACCATCACCACCGCCCTGAAGGATGGCGGCGCGGATGTGCAGATCAAGGTGAAGCCCACTCTGGCTGGTCTGCCGGTGCGAGTCACCCTCTATGATGCTGAGAACGCGACCATTTGGACCGGCGCGGCGACTCCCACCAGGGATCATGTTTACACCCAGGCGGTGCAGATTCACCTGGATGCGCCCCACCTGTGGAACGCGGAAGATCCCTACCTCTACACGGTGGTGCTGGAAACCGCGAATGAGGTTATCACCGACCGGGTGGGTGTCCGCGAGATCTCCATCCGCGACTGCGTGGTGTATCTCAACGGCAAGGCCATCAAGTTCCGCGGCGTGAACCGCCACGATTCCGATCCCGTCACCGGCTATGCCATCAGCATCGAGCAGATGCAGACGGACATGCAGATGATGAAGCAGCACAACTTCAACGCTATCCGCACCAGCCACTATCCCAATGCCCCCGTCTTCTATCAGCTCTGCGACTTGTACGGCTTCTACGTCATCGACGAAGCTGACAACGAGAGCCACGGCCCGATGCTGATCTACTACGCTGACAGCAGCGATGAGAATCAGTTCAAGCGCTGGAACGAAGCGATCTCCGATAACCCCGACTTCGTCGAGCCCACGCTGGATCGTACCCGCCGTCTGGTCTACCGCGACAAGAACCGTCCCTGCGTGCTGGTGTGGTCCATGGGCAATGAGTGCGCCTACGGCATCACCTTTGAGGAATCCCTGAAGTGGACGAAGGAGTTTGATCCCACCCGCCTGACCCACTACGAAAGCGCCTACTACAAAAGCGGCAAGCGTAAGTACGACTACTCCAACATCGACCTGTTCAGCCGCATGTACCCCGCGCTGGAGGAGATGGACGCCTATCTGGAGGGCAACCCCGATAAGCCCATGATCCTGTGCGAATACTGCCACGCCATGGGCAACGGCCCCGGAGACCTGGAGGATTACTTCCAGATGTTCGATGCACATGCGCAGCTCTGCGGCGGCTTTGTGTGGGAATGGTGCGATCACGCGATCTACAAGGGCAGCGCCTCAAATGGCAAGGCGATGTACTGGTACGGCGGTGATCACGGCGAAACCCAGCATGATGGCAACTTCTGCATGGATGGCCTGGTTTACCCCGACCGCAAGCCCCATACCGGCCTGCTGGAGTACAAGAATGTGCACCGTCCCGTCCGCGTGGTTGCCTATGATCAGGAAACCGGTGTGGTGACGCTGCGCAACTTCCTGGACTTCACCTCCCTGAAGGATGCTGTGACCATCCGCTACGAGGTCAGCTGCGACGGCTATGTGACCAGCAGCGGCGGGGTGGAGGAAGTGCTGGACATCGCTCCCGGCGCAACGGGCACCATCAAGCTGCCTGTGAAGGTGATGGACAAGGGCCGCTGCTACCTGAAGCTGATGTACTTCCGCAAGACTGCCACCGCGCTGGTGGAAGAGGGACACGCACTGGGCTTTGATGAGATTGTGCTGCAGAACGTGGACTGCCGCAACCAGACTGCTCTGGCGCTGGGCGAGAAGAACCCGGAGGGCAAGCTGCTCGTCAAGGAAGACGACTGCACCCTGACCATCTCCGGCGCGAAGTTCCGCTACACCATGTCCAAGCTTACCGGCATGTGGCAGAGCATGCTCTGGCAGGGTAGGAAGCTGCTGGATCGCCCGATGGAGCTGAACATCTGGCGTGCTCCCACGGACAACGATATGTACATTAAGCCGGAGTGGAAGCGTGCTCATTATGACCGTCCTGTCATCCGCGCTTACGAAACCACCTACGAGAAAGCTGGCAGCAATGTGCAGATTCACAGCACCCTGTCCCTCTCCGCGGAAACTGTGCAGCGCATGATGGATGTGGCCGTCACCTGGACGGTGAATGCGGCTGGTGAGATCGAAACCAGCATCTCCGTTCTGCGTAACCCCGAGTTCCCCGATCTGCCCCGCTTCGGCCTGCGGATGTTCCTGCCCAAGAGCGTCCAGAAGGTCGCTTACTACGGTCTCGGCCCGAACGAGAGCTACCCCGACAAGCACCGTTCCAGCAGCCACGGGCTGTATGTGACCGACGTGGTCAGCCTCCACGAGGATTACATCCGTCCCCAGGAGAACGGCAGCCATTGCGACTGCGACTATGTGCTGGTTTCCAACCATCGCACCCAGCTGGCCTTTACCAGCGACACGCCCTTCTCCTTCAATGCTTCTGCCTACACCCAGGAGGAGCTGACGGAAAAGGCGCACAACTACGAACTTGTTCCCTGTGACAGCACGGTGCTGTGCATCGACTACGCGCAGAATGGCGTCGGCTCCAACAGCTGCGGTCCTAAGCTGCGCGATCCCTACCGTTTTAAGGAGCAGCGCTTCCTGTTCAAAGTGAAGATGTTCCTTTCCGATATTCCCACCAACACCCAGAATGCCTAAGCCAGACAGAGAGGAGAAATACCATGAATCAGAAGACTTACCTGAAGTGGTACAACAAGATCGGCTACGGCTCCGGTGACATTGCCGGCAATGTGGTCTACGCATTCCTGACCTTCTTCGTCATGATCTACCTGAGCGATACCATCGGCCTGAACACCGGTATCGTCGGCACCCTGATGGCTGTTGCGAAGATCTTCGACGGCATCTCCGACGTGATCTTTGGCTCCCTCATTGACAAAACCCACACCAAGATGGGTAAGGCCCGCCCCTGGATGCTTTGGCCTTATCTGGGCTGCGGCGTCTGCCTGTTCGCAATCTTTTCCATTCCCACCACCTGGGGCAAGGTTGCACAGTATGCATTCTTCCTCATCTTCTACGTGATGCTGAATGCCGGTTTCTACACCGCCAATAACATCGCATACTCTGCGCTGACTGCTCTGGTTACCCGCAATGAAAACGAGCGCGTTCAGCTGGGTTCCCTGCGTTTCGTCTTTGCTTTCACCACCAGCACCATCATCCAGGCTGTCACCTTCGGCCTTGTTGCCCACTTTGGCAATGACGCTGCTGCGTGGAGGATCGTGGCTCTGATCTACGTCATCATCGGTATCATCTCCAACACCATCTCCGTTCTGTCTCTGAAGGAGTTGCCGGAAGATGAGAACGAGACCAAGAAGGAAGCTGCCGCCCCCGAAGAAAAGTATACCCTGCGCGAAGCTGCCAGCCTGCTGATCAAGAATAAGTTCTACCTGCTGATCCTGGGCGTTTACCTGCTGACTCAGCTGTACACTGCCTTCACCGGTGTTGGTACTTACTACATGACCTACGTCCTGAAGGATGCAAATCTGCTGGGCAAGTTCGCCACCGCGCTGAACATCCCCATGATTATCGGTCTGCTCCTGGTGCCCACTGTCGTTGCAAAGCTGGGCGGCATGTACAAGATCAACTACACCGGCTACGCTCTGGCGACCATCGCAAGAATTCTGGTGATTGTGGCTGCTTACATTGGCAGTGTCCCCATGATGCTGGTCTTTACCGCCATCGCTTCTCTGGGTATGTGCCCCCTGCAGGGCGACCTGAATGCGGTTATCGCCTCTGCTTCTGACTACACCTACCTGACCACCGGCAAGCGAATCGATGGCACCATGTACTCCTGTACTTCTCTGGGCGTCAAGATCGGCGGCGGTCTGGGTACTGCAATCTCTGGCTGGCTGCTGGCTGCCGCTGGCTTCATTGAGGGCGGTGTTGCTACTCAGCCCGACTCCGTGCTCACCATGCTGAACATCATGTACCTGTGGCTGCCTGCCATCTTCTGCGGCCTGGTCACCTTCCTGCTGACCAAGCTGAATGTTGAGAAGGCGAATGCGAAGCTGAAGGAAGCAGCCAGTCTGAAGGAGTAAGACCCATGTGCCCCTCCTGCGTCGAACAAGTCGGGGAGGGGCACGCACCTCTTTGGAGATCATTTGGAAAGAAGAATGTCTGTGAAATCCAAAATGTCGATCAAGAAAATCATTACGATTTCTGTGGGAACTCTGATTGTAGCTGCAGCAGTGTACTTCTTCATGCTGCCAAGCAAGTTGTCCATCGGAAGTGGCGCGGCGCTGGCAATGATCCTGAGCAACTACATTCCGTTACCAGTTTCCGCGATAACGCTGGGTTTGAACATCTTCCTCCTGATCATCGGATTCATTCTGATTGGCCCGGAGTTCGGTGCGAAGACAGTCTACTGCGCGATCCTGATGCCTGGCTATATGGCGGCCTTTGAGTTCCTGTTTCCCGGTTTTCAGTCGATAACCAACGATCCTCTGTTGGACATGGTTTGCTACATCCTGGTTGTTGGTGTTGGCCTGGCAATCCTGTTCTCCTGCAATGCATCCTCGGGAGGACTGGATATTGTCGCCAAGATCATGAACAAGTATCTCAGGATGGATCTGGGGCAGGCGATGTCAGTATCCGGTATGCTTGTTGCGCTTGCATCCGCGCTATGCTACGATTCCAAGACGGTTGTCCTGAGTCTTCTGGGCACCTACTTCGGTGGAATGGTAGTAGACCACTTCATCTTCGGCCTGAACATCAAGCGCAGGGTTTGCATCATATCACCCAGGGTGGATGATATTGTGCACTACATCCTGCATGAGCTGCACAGCGGTGCGAGTTTGAATCAGACCATTGGTGCATATAACAATGTGGTGCATAAGGAAATCATCACGATTGTTGATAAGCAAGAGTACAAGGCACTGATGGACTATGTCCGAAAGGTTGATCCGAAAGCATTTGTGACCGTTTACTCAGTCAGTGAGATTCGGTATCAACCTAAGGAGCGGTAATTTCCTTAAGGTAACACCGCGCAAATGAGGTGGTCGGCTGGCGAATGGATTTTTCGTCAGATGCAAATGCAAATTTCGAAGGTTTACTGGATGTAAATCGAGAAATTTGCATGCCGCAGATGGCGGAAAAGACATCGCCAGACGCGCCGCCGAATTGTGCGGTGGTGCCTTAACATAAGCGATGGTGTGAATCCTTTAAGGATTGATCTTTACAGTATTGTGCCGACATCGCTATTAAATTGTCCCAAAACATTGTTGGCGTAATAACAATGTATGGACTTGACCATAGATCAGACCGGCTATGAAAAGTCAAGGGGTTAATCAGAGATGCCAGCCGGGACATAGGAGTGTTGCTCACCTCAAACGTATAGGTGATCCCATTCTCATATGCAGAAACCGTTTCAGACCAGTCGCTGGTGACATAGTGTTCAGGAGTCCTGGTTTCAGTTACTGATACTATTTCCAGATTCACCTGCGCCATCTGCTTGCCAGAGGCTTGTCTGCCGCTGTTTCGCTGCGGACATTGATGATCGGGAATTTCCGATCCGGGAGCGTGAATCCCCACTGCATGGCAGTGATGCCCTGTTGTGTGATTACCGGCGCATAGTCCGTTGGTACAGCATCCTTGCCAGTATGCTTTTTGAGCTTCTTGCGGTTAATTTCCTCAATGACCTGCATGATTTCAAGGGTCATATCGTCCGCCTCAACATGCGCTCCACATGGAACTGATTGACCTTGGCAAAGTGGATCTTCATATCCCTGACAGATATTTCGACGCCTTCAACCCGGAATGTGCCGCTGACAGCGGAGTTGACTTCCATGAGAATATCGACAACCGTATCCACGCGATCCTTGCGTCGATGCCCGGAGATGATCTCATAGCCGCCTTCTGCTCTGGGACGCACAATAACAGGTACGAGGACTCCATTGCTCTTTATGCTCTGCGCTGTGCTTTCCATATGAACATCATCTACCACATGGAACGGATGATTCTTGAATGGGTAGAGCTCTGTCAGCGACAGCTCAACCACCTGTTCAGGGCCATCCCGAGCATGGACGGGCGGATTCCGATCTTCGTCCTCAGTGGGGGGACCACGTTGTGTCTGAGCATTCATTTTGATTTTCTCCTTTCCTCCGTGTGCCGATTTCAAAGCACCGGATGATGCTCTGAAATCGACGCGCGCTTATACGCTTGGCCTCGAAAAGCACTTATCTTCGATCAATATTATGCTATATCAGCCTTTGGCATAGAAAAACCACAATGTATCAGAAGATACACCGTGGCATTTGATGATAATGTTTTTGATAAGATTATGTAGTGAATGATCTGAAGGGAATCACAAGGGTTTTACCAGCATTGGCGTTTAGCAAGATTGCTAACTCCAATGCAGAATTGCTCCCACGATTTCCATGTTGTCTGTGACGGGTCGCCTGTCCAGATGTTCATGGTGACCACACCTCCCAGCTCTTCTGCAAGGTACTGGGAGATGCGCACGCAGGCTTTGCCGTGGTTCACCCAGAATCGACGGGTTTCCTCGTTGGGGGAGCTGAGCGTCAGCGGATCGCACTTGGGGTGGGAGAAGAAGGTGGGGTTAAAATCTGCGCCGAGGCCGTGTTTTTTGCAGAATTCCACCCACGGAGCAAAATGCTTCGGCTCTAATTGATCCCGGTCTACCCACTCGCCATCAGTGAAAATCGCGTAGCTGGCGTGGAGGTTCAGCTTTTTTGTGCTGGGGCACAGCTTGAGTGCTTCCTATATGTCGGCCATCAGCTCCTGCGGTGTTCTCGCACGGCCAGGATAGCTGCCGGTAGTCTGGATGCCGCCGGTGAGGGGCTTGGTGGGGTCGGTGTCGAAACCGCGCACATCGTCCCCTTGTCAGCAGTGCAGGGAGACAGAAACAGTCTTCAGCTTTGTAAGCGCCGCTTCGGTATCCACGCCGAGGGCGGCATATTTCTCTTTTGCTTCCGCATAGTTCATAGGTCTGCCTCCATTTGCATTTTCAGATTGCCCAGCGCCGTCGCCTCGATGGGCAGAGCAACGACCCGCTTGCCGGTGGCCTTGGCGGTGAGATGGTTGAGAAAGTCGTTTTTCGCGCCGCCGCCCACGATGTAGAGTTTATCGTATTGCTTTCCGGTGTTTCGTTCCAGTTCCGCAAGGGCTTTCGCATAGCTTTCCGCAAGGCTGCGATAGGCACGGCGGAAATAGTCGCCGATGCTGATGAGCTTTCCACCCGTTGCTGTGTCAAAGGCGGCCTTCATGCTCTTGGGAGCGAGAAATTCCGGGGCGTTGGCGTCGATGAGGACATCGCAGGGGCTTTCCTTGGCGGCGTTCACGATCTCCGCAAAGCCCAGCCCACTGCAAAGCTCCTTTTGCAGCTCATTGACCAGCCACATGCCCATGATGTTCTTCTGGTAGCGGTTGTAGCCCACGCCGCCCTCGTTGGAGTAATTGGCGGCACGGCTGGCAGTATTTGTAATGGGCTTCGGCGTTTTGACGCCCAAGAGCGACCATGTGCCGGACGAAATATAGGGCGCGTTTTCCACCATGGGGATACCCTCCACCGCTGAGGCTGTGTCGTGGGTGGCGCAGAGGACGCACTTTATCCCCTCATACTCGCCCAGCACCGTACCCGGCTTTTGGAGCCTTGGGAAGATGGGCGGCAAACCGAGCGCTGAAATAATCTCTGGGTCAAATTCGCCGCTTTCGGCGCTGACCATGCCGGTGGTGGTGGCGTTGGTGTATTCCTTGGCTTTCACGCCGCAGAGCTTCCACAGGAGGTATTCGGGAATCATCAGAAAGTCCGTCACGCCCTCCAGTCGCCCGGCCAGCTTATCGGCATAGAGCTGATAAATGCTGTTGAAGGGCTGAAACTGGCAGCCGGTTTTGGCGTACAGCTCCGCAAACGGCAGAATTTCGTGAACCTTGGGAATGGCCGCCTCCGTGCGGCTGTCGCGGTAGGCATAGACGGGACGGACTTCTTCCTCGCCCCGCAGCAGCACATAGTCCACGGCCCAGGTATCGACAGACAGGCTGACGATCTCCGGGAACTCGGCCTTCGTCGCCGCGATGCCCGCCTTCACATGGGAAAGCAGCGCATCCACGTCCCAGACGAGATGGCCGTTCTGCTCCTGTACGCCGTTGGGGAAGCGGTAGACCTCTTTTGCTTTGATCTCACCGGCCTCCCGCCAGCCCACAATGTGCCGGCCGGAGGACGCGCCGATGTCGATTGCAAGGTAATATCGTTTCATTTCCATTCATACCGATGCTGTCCGGCTCCGACGGTCCGGCCCGTTCCGTCCGGCAGGAGGATCTCCGCAGTTGTGTTCGCAGGGATGCCCACGGTCAGCCGATAGCCGTTCTCCGTCCGCTCCCAGCTTGTCGTAACGTTTCCACAAATGCTCCAATAACTAGCCCGTGCGAAGGTGATGTCCCCGCCGGGCTTCGGTGCAATTGTAACATGTTTTTCTCCGGTGATCCGGATACCGCACATCGTGTTCATCAGCCACTCGCAGACCGCGCCTTTGGAATAGTGGTTCAGCGAGGCGATCCATTTGTCCTTCTGGTTGCCCTCCCAGGCCTCCCAGATCGTTGTTGCGCCGGACTTCGGCATAAAGAGCCAGCCGGGCATTTCCTCGTTTTCCAGCAGACGGTAGGCATAGCTGATATCCAGCCCCGCCAGAACGTCCAGGATCATCGGCGTGGAGAGGAAGCCGGTCCCGAGACGCCAGCCATAGTGGTCCAGCGCGGCAATGAGGCGCTTTCTGGCAAAGGCCTCCTGCTCCGGCGTCAACAGCCCCATATACAAGGGCCGGACGAGCTTGGCCTGCCGGTCGGTATCCAGCGAGTAGCCGTCCTTCGTAACGAGTTCCTGATAGGCGCGTTTCGCACCCTCGCTGTATTCCCGGATGCGCGCCAGCTGCGGCGTTTCCGGCTTGCCGAGAATCGAGGCGATCTCCAGCACACGCTTGAGCGTAAAATATGTATAGGCCGTGGATTCCTCCGGGTGCGGAATGAAAAAGTCGATCCCGTGGAAGGCCATGACGTCATTCGGCTCGGCCCACTCGCCGTAGGACTTGCCACAGTTAACAGCATACTTTCGATTTTTGTGAGCAAGATGCATGGGCTTGGCGAAGATCCCGCCCCATTTCCCCGCGCGGCGGATCATAAAGTCCGCATAGCGCAGCATGTTGTCGTAATACGCACGCAGCAGGCGGTCGTCGCCGTATTTCTGATAGAAATAGTACGGGATATAGACACCTGCGCACGCCCAGCCGACGGAGCCGTTCATTTTGTTGATGCTCGGCGACTCGTTTGCAAACGGCGCGATCTGCGGCAGGCGGCCGCTGCGCCACTGGCGGTCAAAAATGTCGCGCACATGCTTGCGGGCAAAGGCCGCATAGTCCGTGAGATAGGACGCCGTGTTGAAGAAGACCTGACTGTCGCCCGTCCAGCCCATGCGCTCACGCGTCGGGCAGTCCGTCGGCACGTCGGTGGAGTTGCTCTTCAGGGACCACAGAGTGTTGTGGTAAAATTGGTTCAGGCGATTGGAGCACTCGAATTTTGAAGTTTCCTCAAAGGCGCTGTACACAGCAACAGCCGTAAAGTCCTCTGTCCGGAATTCGACGTCCGTGTCGACCTGCGCATACTGGAAGCCGCCGTAATAGAATTTCGGCGTGTATTCGTTCACGCCCTCCCTGCAGGTGTAATCCAGCTCCTGCAGCGGTGAGGGTCTTCCTTTGGTAATGCACTGGATGTTCCGGAGCGTCAGTTCGCCGCTGTCATCGAGCGTTTCGCCCATCGTGATGTGGACTCGCTGGCCCTTGTGTGCCGTCACACGGAAGGACACATAGCCCGAAAGATTCTGCGCATATTTGAGGACAGTCTTGCCGGACGGCGTTGTGATCCGTTCGACCGGGGCAAAGCGCTCGCGCTCGAGGACCGGTACGTTGTCGGATGCTGTCAGCGGCGCATGCTCCTCCACGACGCGGACACTGCCGGAATAGGAGGGCTCGCGATTTGCATCCACGATCTCGCCGTCCTTGAGGTCGGCAAAGCGGATGGGGCCGTCATTGCTCCACGCCCAGCTCCCGTCGCTGCAGACGGTCTGCGTCGTTCCGTCCGCCAGCGTCAGCTCCAGCTGCGCCAGCAGCTTTGTCTGCGTGCCGAAGGTGTTCGTCTGCCCTGCGCCGCCGTTGGAGCCGCGGTACCAGCCGTCCGCCAGCTCGACGGTCATGGCGTTTTCGCCGCCCCGCAGCAGGTCCGTCACATCGTAGACCTGATACTGGATGCGCTTGCGGTAGTCCGTGGAGCCGGGCGTCAGCAGCGCGTCCCCGACGCGCCGGCCGTTGAGCCGCGCCTCATACAGGCCGCAGGCCGTAAGATACAGCCGGGCCTTTTGAACCTGTCCCGCGGAAAACACCTTGCGGAAGCAATCCACCGGGTAGCGCTGCTTTTTACGGACGGGATAGTCCCCCGCGATCCACAGGGCGCTCCAGTCCGAAGCATTCAGAAGCCCCATTTCGAAAAAGGCCTCGCTCGACCACGCGCCGGGATCGTCGTTCTCATCCCAGAGCCGCACGCGCCAGCTGACGCGCTGCCGGGAAGCAAGCGCGTTTGGATAATCCGCGTGCATGGAGCCGGAGGGCACCTTCCCGCTGTCCCATACCGTACGGCCGTCCGTCGCTGCAAGGATCTGGAATGCGCTCTGCGTGATCCCGTCCTCACAAGTCCAGAACAGCCGCGGATGCGGAATATCAATGCCCAAAGGGTCCTGCAGATATTCCGTTTTTAATCGTACTGCTTTCATGGTTCACTCTCCTGTTTTCAGCGAGCAGAAATCGCTGCCGGTCTTGCCGGTATCCTTGTGCTCTGAAACAGAGTATCGGCCCGCCGCGGCAAACGCTGCGCAGGCCGCGCCTTTGTTCATCACTTTAATTCATTATAGAGAGCCGTCCGGAATTTGTCAATTGGTTTTGACAGCATTTTCCGCCGCCCAATTTTCAGAAGAACGGCCGGAAATTCCCTGACAGACTTCCGGCATATTCGATCTTTTTCGGGCAATGCTATGACTGCGGTACCCAAAATCACATTTCAAGGAGATGTACGCAATG
>OGYC01002460.1_pt1 | contig 12803 bp, 12 predicted proteins | sample 1576461 | NCBI WGS metagenome assembly OGYC01 (sample SAMEA3541569, study PRJEB24748) | human gut metagenome | biome: human gut; feature: human-associated habitat; material: faeces | place: China | collected 2012 | reverse complement strand
CCACATGGCGCTCGATGCGCAGGCTCAGGGTCTCGGTGCCCTGCAGCAGCAGGAAGGCGTTGAACGGCGAAATGGATAAAGCTCCTGCTTCTTATCCTGTGTCACACATATTTGATCTGTAACTTTATTACTCTCATCAATTATCTGAATTCCGCAAACTGCAATTGATGTCCGATTCTGCTGTAATGCATTATACAGTTTATAGATATAATCCTCATCAACAAAATCATCTGAATCAACGAACGCCACATACTCTCCCTGTGCAATATCCAATCCGACATTTCTTGCATCAGACAAACCACCATTTTTCTTATGTATCACTTTGATTCGATTGTCTTTGTTCTGATATTTGTCACAGATTGCCGGGCACTCGTCCGGAGACCCGTCATCTACCAAAATAACTTCCAGATTTCCATAACTCTGACGGAGTAACGAATCAACACAGATTGCAAGGTATTTTTCTACTTTATAGATTGGCACAATCACACTGATTAATGGTTTCATTTCATTTCCTCATACATTTCTTCTAAACGTTCCGCCTCCACACGGATATCAAATCCATGTTCTGCAAGCTCTTTTCCAAAACTTCGTCTTGCCTTTCCGCTTTCTTTATAGCGTCCTGCCGCTCTTACCGCTGTCTTCGCCCATTCTGTCTTACTTTCATCCAGTGACAAGAATGGATTTTCCATCACATCCACTTCTCTGGTAATCGTATCAGAAAACACACATGGCAGACCACATGCCTGAGCTTCCACGCCAGTCATAGGCAGCCCCTCAAATAAAGATGGCATGACCATAACATCCATTGCCTGATATAACTCTCTTGTGTTATCCACCATTCCAAAAATTTTCACGGAATTTATCAACCCAAGTTGTTTTATTTTCTCCTCAATCTGTGGTCGAAGTTCGCCATCTCCCACCAGCCATAATACACTGTCTTTGTGAATTTTTTGTATCTCCGAAAAAATATCTACAAGATACATCTGGTTTTTCTGCTGACTGAAACGGCCTACATTTCCAATAACCAGTTTATCTTCTGCCTGATACTGTGTTCTGATCTTGCTTCTTGTCGCCTCGTTATAAGCATATTCTTCACAGCAGATCGCATTTTTCAACACAGTATAATCTTTTTTGCCAAAAAGAAACGCTCCTGCTGCCTGAGAGCATCCGATCCGATCGGTAATGTACTTCTGGGATATGCTCCAAAGCATTCTATTCCGCACCGCTTTTCTTTTACTCTCCGCATATACAGTTGCATGGCTATGTACAATTCGATGACTGATTCCATACTTTGCTGCAACCGGCAGGCATAAAAATGCAATGTAGGGTGCATGCAGATGAACAATATCATATTCACTGTGATGTTCTGAAAAAAACTGCTCAAAATATTTCTTTGTCTGTCCCATCTGTTTGCCGGACAGTGCCGGATAGGTATAAACTCTGGAACCAAGTTTTTTCACTTCTTTATCGAACGTCTCTTCCTGCTCTCCGAAGATCAGATAATCCATCTGGACGCGTTCCATATTCATATGTCTCTGATAATTGAGCATCACGGTCCCGACACCTCCTACCGGGCGTTTCCCAATGATCTCCAGCACACGGGCTTCACGCATGATTTTTTCCTCCATTTATGCCTTACCATTTAAGCATTTATAGCATAATTTTCTTTACACAAAAGAATTTTTCTATGAATTTTTTCTTAGTTATTCAGATTTGCGCAAAAATCTCTTATAAGAGTACTCCTTCATCCACCCCGGCATCATGAGTACAAAAGTTCCAACCTGCGCCTTTATATATTCAAACGTATTTGTAATTCCCAGCTCGTGCTGCTGTTTTCTAAGCTTTTGAAAATCCTTGTAATAAGCCCATCCACTTCTTCGCTTTACTAATCCCATGCTTGTTCTCGCCCGGACAAGTATATCTTCCATGTTCCGGAACTGATATCCCTGTGACAACATCCTGCTCCATAGAGAATAGTCCTCCAGAAATGGAAAATGTTTATAATTTCCTGCTTTTAAAATAGAATCTTTCCTATACATAACTGTCATGTGATTTAATGGATTACGCACTTTCACATACTCTAAAATCTCTTCCTGAGTCTTTGGCATATTCTTGACGCGGTCTATGGTTCCTTCATCATTAAATTCCCGGATAGCACCACCTACCACATCCACTTCAGGATGTGCTTCCATATATGCCCCCTCTTTCTCTAATCGATCCGGCATCGCAATATCATCTGTATCCATTCTTGCGATCAGATCATATTGGCATAATTCCACTCCTTTTGCCAGTGCACGACCAAGCTGAACATTCTGTTCCATAGCATGCACATGGAGATAATCACATTTTTTCTGATACTCCGCCACTACCTGATATAATTCCTGTGTCAGAGGTCCATCTTCGATCAGAAGGATTTCATCTGCAGTCCTCGTCTGAACTAATATACTTTCTAATGACGCTCTTAAATATTCTGGATTTTCTTTTTTATAAACAGACATCAATACGGATATTTTACTCATATTCTATCTCCTTAGATTTTTTTATACTCTCCAGAAAATCCACCACTTCATACTCTCCCACTTCTTCCGGAAATGATAGTTTCCGGTCATAGGTCAGGCTGCCAAAAACCTTTGAGAATATGTTAACTCTTCCGGTAAGCTTACCGATGATCCACTCGAATCCCGGAACGAGCCATATACTTCTTCCATAGCTTTCGGCGATCCGTGCTACCATATCTGATGTATTCACATATTGGCTGTTTTGTGGGCAATAGATACCATCTGCATCTCCTCTGATAATCCGATATAAGAACTCGCACAAATTCTCGATGTATATCATGCTTCTCTCATTGCTCACTCTCGGAAAAACAGGTATCTTGCCCGCCAGCTTCTCCAATGAAGCATAATTTCCGGTACAAGCTTTCCCATAAATCATTGGAGGTCTGATAACTGCTACTTTGAATGTATCACTTCTTTGCTCACATAAGTACCGTTCTGCGGCAAGCTTGCTTTTTCCATAAAAAGTAATCGGTGTACATTCTGTTTCTTCTGTAATCTGTCCCATTGTCATTCCATAAACACTCATCGTACTTAAAAAAACGAACTGACGAACCCGCTCAGCCTTTGCCTTATCCGCAAGTTCTTCTGTCAATTTTGTATTAACTGCATAATAGAGTGCCTCCATTTCCGGCTGCTCTTTCTGATGTACAATTGCAGCCACATGGAGAATCGTATCATATTTCGAAAAATCCATTTTCTTCCATTCTGAATTTCTCACAGAAACAAATGTAACATGCCATCGGTCTTCCAACGGCATGTTTCCATTTTTTTTCTCTATATACTGTTTGAATGAAGTGCCAACATAACTGTTGGTTCCGGTTATCAAAATCTGTTTTCCCATTATTTTCCCTCAAATAACCCAGCATGTCTTTTTATCCGCTGCTACTAGCTATTTATGCATTTCTCCGGTTCCACCTTCCACAACACCTTTGTGTGACAAAACTGCTGTGATCGTTCCAAAAAAGCACTTCAGATCCATTATGAATCCAAATTTTTTCACATACTCTCCATCCAGTTTTGCCTTTACATCTATCTCCAACTCATCACGTCCGTTGATCTGCGCCCATCCGGTCAGTCCCGGCATTACATCATTCGCACCATACTTATCACGTTCTTCAATCAAATCATACTGATTCCACAAAGCTGGCCTTGGTCCAACAATACTCATCTTTCCCATAAGGATATTGATGATCTGCGGCAATTCATCCAGACTGCTTTTTCTTAAAAATTTCCCTACTCTTGTAATATACTGTTCCGGATCAGCCAGCATATGAGTCGGCATATCCTTTGGCGTATCAATTCTCATAGTTCTGAATTTGTAGATCATAAAGTGTGTCTTATGGATTCCAACCCTTTTCTGTTTAAAAAGGATTGGTCCTCTACTATCAATTTTAATCGCAATGCATAAAATCAAAAACAACCAGGATAACAGAATTAATGCCAGAGCAGATAATAAAATGTCAATTACCCTTTTCACTCCCATATAAATTTTCTGTGAAATTGTAAACTGTTTCATCTTTTTGATTCCTTTCATGTATCTGCAATTTATGCAAGCATCAGACAATAAATAGATATACCTGTGCCTATCAGCATTAAAAACGCTATAAGACTCTGATAATTCTCTAATTTCATGCTGCATCTCACTTTTTGGTTTATAAAAATGAGACTCAGTGGAAAGATCAGCGGCAAATAATATCTTGGTGATACTCCGTTAATTACCATCGACCCTACCGGTGTAAAATCCAGGTATAATGCCGTCCAGACCAGACATGCTGTTCCAAATATTAATACTGCATTCCATATTTTCATCATCAATATTTTTCTTTTCATCTGTGCATCATATGTTTTTTCTGTCATTCCAAAATCGGTCACAAATGTAAACAACATCGTAAGCAGTACTACAAAATATCCTATTCCATCATAGATTCCACGGTATGCAAAATTTGCAAGCACTTTGGAACCAATAAAATAAGATGCAAACGTTGTTCCAAGTGATTTCAACAAAACTCCTGTATACGTCAACGGATATCCCAAAATCATAGATAACTGACTTGTCTGGCTCGTATCTCCTCCACGGTAATCTCCTACCTCTGCTCCGCTTGTAACATTACCTATTAACGGCAGTATAAAGGACGCAAACATTAATATTAATAAGACAAAGATTCCTGCTTTAAACAGATTCTTTTGTCTCCTGCTATAAAACTTGTCCTTCGGCATAAGCCAATATAATGCCAAAAATGGAATATAGACCGCCTTTGAAAAGCATCCCACAACCATAGCAAGAATAGATACCATCGTCCGTTTTGTTTGAATTTTTTCTTCACTCAGGTACTCTGTTACAAACAATGCTATGCCCAACATTAAAAGTGCTATCACAAATGCATCATATGTAAATGACGAAAAAAGAAATACCGTTGTCGGCAGCAACCCAACACACATCAATGTACGTTTTCCATACTTGCTGAAACGAATCGCACACGTAACGACAGCTGTACAAAACAGTAAATTAAAAAACTTTCCTAAAAATACTGTTGCTACATAAGACAATCCCAGTGTTCTTCCTAATCCAAGTCCTAATATCTGTGGAAGATAAGCCCTTTGTCCATATCTGAGAAATCTACCTTTTTGTGATGATAATACAACGGTATCATTTGCCTGATTAAGCCATTCTCCTATCCATTGTTCTTCCTCTAACGTGTCCCCTATTGGTACGCGCATTTCTACATTTGACATCACAGCATCACTGTACTCCATATAATTCCATACCCAGGAGTCTGTATATGCTATATTATAATGAATCTGTTCATCCCATGAATCAAATGAATGATGTGCTGATAAGATAATCACCGTTCCTAATGCAACTGATACCATTGCGTACATCCATTCGGGTCTTTTTCCAAAAAAAGTACAATGAGAAACAAATAAGTAACTTAGCAACAATACTGAAAATACAAGCAGAAACTTTGCCCAGGAAAATACCGTGTGATTTACAAATATTATTGAATTTAACTTATCCGCATCTTTGTTTTCCACTGTCAATTTTAGGCTGTCAACTTTCTGATCTACCCAAACTGCAGATTTTCCAAGCAAAAATGATGCAGTATCTTCCAGTTCCATCACTTCTTTTTGTCCATATCCATCATAGAATGTCACTTCCATTCTGGAACTGATGTCCGTTTTGCTTTGATAAATCAAATAGATAGAGCTCACATATCTTCCATCAAATAAAAAATCATACGTTGTCTCTCCATCTTTATTCTCTGCCTTTTGTACTTCGCTCACCTGAAAAGTCTGCTCATATTTTTCGTTTTTAAACGAATTCCACTGTAATAATACCTGTTCTACAAATAAAGATAGGAAAAATATTACAATAATTGCAATAAAATCTCTAAGATATATTTTTTTATTTTTTAGAATTTGTTTTATCTGTTCCATTTTCCTTTTTCCTATCAAGTTGCAAAATAAATCCCATTCCTGCAAGTACAAGAATTAAGATGACTTCCCAAATTTTTTCCATATTATATACCCTGTTTTCTGGTTCTACCGATTCTGAATAGAGTATGTCGGAACCATACGCTGCACCCATTCCCGTATATCATCCGGTTCTTCTACCACATGCTCTTTGATCTCTTCTAACTGTTTTAAAAACTTCTCTTCATCCATCTGAATCGGTTTACCAATATGAATTAATTTGTTGGCTGTTTCCTGCATGCCTTCTTCTTTCATGAGCATCTCTTCATACAGTTTTTCGCCTGGTCTTAATCCTGTAAATACGATCTGGATATCCTCGTCGGGTTTATGTCCCGAAAGAAGTATCAGGTTTCTCGCAAGGTCTACGATCTTGACCGGTTCTCCCATATCCAGGACAAAGATTTCTCCCCCCTTTGCATAGGCTCCTGCCTGTAACACAAGAGATACTGCTTCCGGTATTGTCATAAAATAACGGATAATATCCGGGTGCGTAACGGTAACCGGTCCGCCTGCCTCAATCTGCTTCTTGAATAAAGGAATCACACTTCCGTTGCTTCCAAGTACATTACCAAATCGAACCGCTACATATTCTGTCTTAGAACGATTATTGTATGTCTGAATAATCATCTCACAGATTCTCTTGGTAGCGCCCATAATATTCGTTGGGTTTACTGCCTTATCTGTAGAGATCATGACAAAACGTTTTACATTGTATTTATCTGCGGCCTGAACCACTTTCCATGTTCCTAAAACATTATTTTTTACTGCTTCATTCGGGCTGTCTTCCATCAACGGTACATGTTTATGCGCTGCCGCATGATATACGATCTCCGGACGATATTTATCAAAAATCAGATCCATGCGCTTTGTATTTCTTACGGAAGCAATCAATACAACCAGATCGAGTTCAGGATAATTTCTCTTTAATTCCTGCTGAATATCGTATGTAGTATTTTCATAAATATCAACGATCACTAACTGTTTTGGATTGTGTGATGCAATCTGGCGGCATAACTCGCTGCCAATCGAACCACCTCCACCTGTAACCATAACTACCTTATCAGAAACATATCCCATAATGGAATCAAGATCAACCGTGATCGGATCACGTCCCAAAAGATCATTTACATCAACATCTTTTAATTTGCTGATACTGACATCGCCATTTACCAACTGATACATACCCGGTAAACGTTTTAATTCACAGCCTGTCTGTTTACAAATATCTAAAATTGCTTTTGTCTCTTTTGCACTCGCTGTCGGAATTGCAATAATGATCTCGTCTACAAGATATTCTTTTGCAATTTCTATGATATCATTTCTATCTCCAAGCACTTTGACGCCATGCATATATTTTCCGATTTTGCTTTTATCATCATCCACAAAACCTACAATATGCATGTTTACAAAACGACTGCCGGAAATTTCCTTGATAATTGAATTTCCTGCTTCTCCGGCACCTACTACAAGCACTCTCTTAAGATTCTTCTCATCCACTTTTTTTCCAAAAAAAGTTCTGACTGCACGGTAGGAATAGCGGCTGATAAACATAAATGCCAATAATAGTGTTCCGTAAATGAAATACCAGCTTCTAGGCAGCGGATACTCCTGATCTCTGTAATTCAGAAGAATCGTCACTGTATTGAGTAGCGTATCTACAATACATGCTGCTGCAAGATACAATAATTCGGTTACCCCTGCATATACCCAAAGGCTGCTATACAAACGAAATACATAAAATACAATAATCGCGATCACTAACGTTGCCGGCAATGAACTCCATACAACGCCAATATAATACTTTGGTACAGCCGAAAGACTGAATTCGAATCTTACAATCAATGCCGTGATGCTTGTCAATATTACAATGCAAATATCCATCAGCACCATAAATATTCTTTTGATCCATAATGTTTTATCTAAGTTTTTCATAAGTTCGCCACTTTTCTCTATAAATTATTTTGCATATACTTCATAATGTTCTGTATTATAAATTTTACTAAATCCAATGCTATTAAAAAATTCAATATTGTCATACTCAGAATTAATAACCAGACAATTGCAGCCATAGGATTCTGTTTCTATCTGCAGCTGTTCCAGATTCTCCTGGGTAAAAGATAAACCTTCACCATAAATAACAGCAAACCTGGTATCATATTCCCGAAGCTCACCTGCCACCTCTTCCGGTGCAAGAACTCTTGGTTTTTCTACAAATTCCAACTGTTCAGCGATCTCCATAACTTCATTTGATATTTTGTAACTATTCGTGATAAATTCCAAATGCTGCGACGTATAATTTAATCCCATCCCTGCCTGAATCAGTAAAATATATATCACTATGACAATTATTTTTTCTTTCTTAGATGGTATGTTTATCAAATAGTCTGTCATTGCAACTCCAACAACCGATACTATGTTTAGTATTCCATAGACCATCCAATGATCTGTCTTCTGACCGCTCATATTTAGTATGCCATTTGCAATCCCCGGCGTCACCAGAAAAAGTATACCAAAAATCTCATATATTAACAAATTTCTTTGTCTTTTTTTATTTATAATCAAGAAATAAAATATTGCAACAAAAAGGAAAAAAACATTTGTTCCCATCCCATTGTAAGAAAAATATGCATTTTTAATGTCTTCCCACAACCCGGACATATTTATACCCCTTCCTTACAAACCAGACAAGAATCATCAGCAACATCATCAGGAACACATAAAACCAGCCTTTGTGATGTAACAATTGTGCCGCCGGATATAAAATAATAAATAATACTGCCTGCATCATAACCGGATGTTTTACACAATCGGATACTTTATTTTTTTCTCCTCCATACATGAAATTTAACATACGCATCACTTGTAAAAATGCATATGGAAGAATGCAGCATTCCAACATTACACTGCCATTCCAACAGCTTCGGAATATACCTGTCACCGGAGTTTCTACCGCTGTATATATTGGTACATAATAGATAATTTCTACAATCATTAAAAATACTGCCTGCATTTTTTCCTGCTTAAAAAAGAACTTTCCAATTTCCCAATAACAGCACATAAAAAATGGTAAAATAAATAATGGAAGTATTACTTTTATCAGCAATGCCGGATGTAATCCGGAAACACATGCAGTGACTGCGTATAGCATCTCATAAGGTGAAAATATCTTTTCCATCTGTGTGGCTGGATACTGCTCGCCAGTATATGGTTGATATATATATGCAGAATTGGTATCAATTGATGTCATTACTGTTTGTACTGTCTGCTCCATCTGTGGTTTTATGCAAGATACAGAAAACAATATTGCTATTATGGATACTACCATTGCAATTTTTACAGCCTTGTGTCCATTTTCTGATTTTCTTTTATGTTTAAAACATCCATGTATTGCTTTTTTATTTGCTAATATGGATGCCACGCATATCGTAATCGTCGCTAACATCCAAACCATACTAAGTTTTTCTAATGTACAGCCACGATATAAAAAAAGTACGGCAACACCCCAAAATATTCCAAGCATAGCAACAAATCCATTTGCATATGTGCTTGATATATTTCTCTTTTTTACACCTGCTGCTGCATCAATAAATGCACCTGCTAACCATGGTACTAAAAAGAACAAATAAATTACCAGCAATATTCCTGCTGCATTTTTCATTCATTTTCTCCTAATACTTTATCGACTTTGCGTTCTAATAAAGTTTTATATACTTTCGTTCCCTTAATATACTCCAGTTCGTTTTCTACTTTGTTCATATGACATTTTAACTCACTAAGTGCACTGAGTATCGGATTATCCTGCAACCCTGCTTCCCTGATTCTAAATGCAATTTTTACCTCTCTTACATTATTTTCCCATTGATTTTCAAATATGATCTGTGGATCTTCCGATGCAAATATAAAATCATGATCTTTTGTTATGATGGCATTGTGCCGATAATGTTCAATTTCATATTCATTGTTATCTTTTGTCACAATTTGCACCTTGAGATTTTGCAAAACACATGAAACATTTAATGGATCCAATCGTATTTCTGATACATACTGTGTGAATTCAATCGGAATATTCAATTTTACATTCTGTCCCATAATAGGCTTTGTAATTGCCTTGTCTTCAAGATAGTTTGTTCCATCATTTAAGAACACCTGTAAGAATAAGTTTTCCTCCGGAAGCAGTTTTTTCACATCGTATACTTCTTTTTTGTAAGCAATAAGGCTTGTGTTATAGCCATTTTTCCCACCATATACATATTGATTAAATGCTTCATTGAGATTTTCAAATATAACACTTTCTTCTTCCGTAATATCAAAGCAATCATAAATTTCATTGATTGTCATGATATCTTTCATAGCACTGCCATTTCTGGTATAAAAAGCAGACACCGCACGGTATATTACAAATTTCACTGGAATTGGAAATGAAAATACCCATTCATAATCAATAATTTTATATTTGCTGTCAGTCTGATCTTTTATGATATTATCAAAGCTCATATCGATATTCATTTCTTTTCCACATTCCATCTCATCTGGGAAAGAAACTTCGCCAAACACCTGTACAAATTGTGCATCCGGCATAAATGTTCTTCTTTCTATATTAACATTGCTTCTTATGATTCCATCATACATTCGAAGCAAAGAAAGAAATCTTACTTCGTCTTTATCCTCAAGAGCCTCCAACATTGTATTGCAAAGACTCTCCCCGGTTAAAAATTCAAAAGCGATCTCGTTTTCTGAAATCAGTTTCGATGGACACAGGATATCTTCATCCTTATTTTTTTCATAATAATCAGACATCTTCCTGATATGTGCTGCTCCGTCTTTTGCCAATGCTCTTTTTACAACCAGTCTCTGTTCCCCATCCTTCATTATGTAGGTTTCTATCTGAAACTGTTTTCTTCTCTCTTTTGTAATTTTTGAGTAAATTTTCTTCAAGATATCACCTCACACTATTTTGTAACTTCTATAAAGAACGAATTTGCAAAAAAATCAAATTTTTTTTCTTTTAAAAGATTTGCATAGACTCTGTTTTCGTTAAAAAGCATCATTCTTGTATTATCGAAAGTATCTAAACCTATATTAAGATCATCTTCTCGTGGAAGGTACTCATCAGAAAAAATCTGTACAGGGAATTTATAATCCGGAAACGGATAATAAAATTCTGCTTTCCCATATCCAGCATCTGTAATTATTTTCTTTAACGCCTCTTTACTAAAAGTTCTCACTTTACTATCTGTATCAATATAACCTTCCAAACCGTCAAAAAATTTTCCAGTATGGTCTTCTCTGGAACCTGCCCAATATTTCAATCCAAATTTATTTTCAATAGCAATCAGCAGTTTTCCATCTTCTTTCAAATATCCACTGATTTTTTTTAAAAAGGCTTCAAATGGATGTTCATCATCCGTGTAATAACCGGCATATTCCAATACTCCGATCAATGTAATATAATCATACTTTTCTTTCAAAACAACATCATTGAAATTTCCAACCATAATTGTAAGATTATCGTATTCTTTATTACGATTTGCATTAATCAATGATCTGCGTTTAGAAAGATCTACACTTGTCACATGCTTTGCATTTCTGCAAAGTACTCCACTGACAGCTCCACATCCTGCCCCAATTTCAAGTACAGATGCATCTTTTTTAAAAGGATACCACTCCAATATATTTTGTCTGACAGGTGAAAAATGATATAACACTGGCCACCGGTCATCTTCTGCAAGTATCTTCTCTACGTCTGGTTCTTCCATAATAAGCTGTAACAGATCATTCTCGATGTCCCCGTCACTATATTGATCCTGTCCATTATAAAATGTATAATCTAACGTTACTTTTCCAATCTGCTCTGTCATAGAACCTCTTTTCTATAGTTATCTACAACTACTATTTTTTACCCAAGAATCTCCTTGATATCCTTTATAAAATCAAATACATGCTCATTTTTTACATATAATGGATTCGCCGTCACATGTTCTACCTGCGGTCTGTAAGCTTTGCAGATTTCAGTCAGATGTGTTGCAATGTTCATTGGACTGATATTATCCAGTGATACCATGTTATCATTGAAATCCTTAAGATCTTTATTCGCATAAGTATTCGTGATCGTCTTTACATCAAATACCGACATCTCAAGTGGCGGATAACTTGGATGTGGTGAACACATCAGTGAAATTCCCGCGTAAGTTTCCTGCAAAGTCTGCGCATATTCTTCAATTGTAAGCTTTCCAACGGAGACAAGTTCTTTGCCATTTCCAAGTTGAATTGAACGATGCATCTCCCCTGCTGAAAGAATCTCCCATTCCTCAATATCCGGCTGCATCATCACCCACTTTTTCAGAGCCGCTACTACAAGGTTAAATGCATTACGCTCCGTACCCGGACGTCCATAAACAAGAATCTGTTTTTTCTTATCAACCTGTGCAGGCATTTGCTCTAACACTTTTCTTAATCCATCATTTAAGACAGGATCAAACGCAAAACTATGCGTAAAATGGTAATGGTTTTCATCGAAGAATTCTTTCAACAACATACTGTTAAAAATTGCAATTGTTGGATAATCACTCTTGTAGGTAGAATCTGCAAGCAGGTACTTCGTAGACCAGGAGTAAAATCCCGGCTCATAATCCTGAATAAAATAGAGAAAAATATTTGGTTTGATTCCAAATGTATTTTCAAATCCAACATAAGCATCCTGACAACAATACGCTGTCCACCAGCCAGTAAATAAGAAATAGTCATTCTCTGACACCGGAATACTGCGGTTAAAAC
>OGYC01002459.1_pt1 | contig 12812 bp, 8 predicted proteins | sample 1576461 | NCBI WGS metagenome assembly OGYC01 (sample SAMEA3541569, study PRJEB24748) | human gut metagenome | biome: human gut; feature: human-associated habitat; material: faeces | place: China | collected 2012 | reverse complement strand
ACATTCTATATAAAAATAAAATTAAATATTGAAAATAACAGGAAGCCGTTACGAAAGTAGTGGCTTCCTTTTTTACAGATAAGAGCATCCATGGCCAGATATCAGATTTACGGAAAGTGTCCGCGGAAGCCGAAAATGCCTTAGTTTGACAATGTATTTTGGGTGTAGTATACTTGAAAATCATGAGAAGATAAGACTCCAATAACATATATATGAGGTGAAACAGTGGACAAATACGAATACAATCTTAAGTTAGAGGAAATAACAAGACTGGTGGATCAGGGGTATTACGAGGATGCAATGGATATCGTAGATACGATCGACTGGCGGCGCGTGCGAAACGTCAGAACACTTTGTATGGTAAGTGAGATTTATGAGGAGAATGGCAGGCTGGAAGACAGTAAGGATCTTCTGCTGCGTGCATACCGTAAATCTCAGGCAGTGAGAAGCATTCTGTTCCGTCTGACAGAGATTTCTGTTAAACTGCGGGATTTTGATGACGCGGCAGAATTTTACAGTGAATTTGTCAATGTAGCACCAAATGATAATTCACGTTATCTGCTCAAATATATGATTTACCGTGGAAGAGGTGCGGCGATCGAAGATCAGATCGAAATTCTGGAAGAATATAATCAGAAAGAATATACCGAAAAATATGCATATGAGCTGGCAAAATTGTATTACCGTGCAGATCAGAAGATGAAATGTGTCGATGCATGTGATGATCTTGTTTTATGGTTCCGACAGGGAAAATATGTCATCCGTGCGTTGGAACTGAAACAGAAGATTACAGAACTGACACCGGTACAGCAGGCAATTTATGACAATCGGAATGAAGCAACCATGCCAAAGGCAGAGATGGTAGAGACGGTAGCACCGGATCTGGAGAAAGCAATTCTGGAAAATATGCCGGAATCTAAAAAAGAAGTTCTGACAGATGATGTGATTTCTGTGACGGAAAAAGAAATTGCACAGAGTGTGGCGGAACATGCGGCAGCAAATGCAAGAGAGGAAGAGGAAAGCCGGATACAGAGTTATGAAAGCAATGTTCCGGAAATCCATACATATGAACCGGAAGAGGAGACGCAGGATACTGGCAAAGATCCAATAGATATTCCGGCTCCGGCGAAACCGCAGAAAACGGGCAAAGATTATGGCTTTAACACGGCGGATCTTCAGGCTGAACTTGCAAAGAGTATGCGTGATATTGTAGCGGGTATCCAGAGAAAACCAGATGATAGTGATATCATTGAACCGGTGAATGATGTGACGGAACGGGAAGAAGAAATGCCAGTTCAGGAATCAATTGCAGAGCCAAAGACTAACAATATAGATGATATCCTGTTGTCAATGAGCGCAGCACAGAAAGAAGCAGCAATCGCAGCGGTTTTTCATACCAATCAGAAGAAAGAAAGCGAAGCAGTTGAAGAGTCAGAAGAAATAAAAGAACCAGAACCGGTTGCTGAAGCGAAAGTGGAAGAAATAAAAGAGCCAGAACCGGTTGCTGAAGCGAAAGTGGAAGAAATAAAAGAGCCGGAACCGGTTGTCGAAGCGAAAGTAGAAGAAGTAAAAGAGCCGGAACCGGTTGTCGAAGCGAAAGTAGAGGAAGTAAAAGAGCCAGAACCAGTTGTCGAAGCGAAAGTAGAAGAAGTAAAAGAGCCGGAACCAGTTGTAGCAGAACCAATCAGGGAAACAGTGGCAGAAGATTTTGGGAAAACGAAAAATATTTCAAAAGCGATCGAGGAAGAGCCGGTTCCTGCACCAGAACCAGAAAGAATACCGACAGATCTGACGGAAGAGCAGAAATACACGTTTTCTTATTTTTCAACCGTTGGTGGTCTGCGGCAGCAGATTGCATCTGCTTTATATATGGTAATGAAAAAAATGAATACGATGGATCAGACTTCAAGAACTGGAAATTTGATCATTCTTGGTGCAGAGGGAAGTGGCAAATCTACGCTGGGTAGTCGTTTTGCAAAAACGATCAGTGCGGAAAAAGGTGAAGAGTCCACAAAGATTGCAAAAATCTATGCGGAGGATTTCAATAAAAAAGATATCCCATCTACGGTTGCCAAAATTGCAGGCGGCACGCTGATCATTGAAGAAGCCGGAGACTTGGACGATGCTGTCGTAGAGCAGCTTTCGAAGGCAATGGAATTTCGGACAGATGCGTTGCTTGTGATTCTGGAAGATGAAAAGAAATATCTGAAAGAGTTGTTTGATAAGCATCCGGGATTTGCAGAAAAATTTACAAATGAAATTGTTATTCCAGTCTTTACCAATGATGAACTTGTCGAATTTGGACGGACCTATGCTTATGATGAAGATTATACTATCGATGAAAATGCGGTTGCAGCATTATATGAAAGAATCGGAGAGCTTCAGGAAGATGGAAGACCGGTTACGGTTATTGATGTAAAAGAGATCGTTGATCATGCGATTAAGCAGTCTGAGAAAATAGGATTTAGAAAACTTGGAATGGTACTTTCCAAAAAGCGATATGATAAAGACGACAGAGTCATTCTGTACGAAAAAGATTTCAGATAAAACAGAAAGAGACAATGCAGGAAAGGTATGCCTGCGTTGTCTCTTTTTCTCTCAGTTCTTTTTTATTGCCTGTTTTTTACAGAGCATTTTGTGTTGATACATAGCATGATCTGCCTGTTTTAGGAGGTCATCCAGATTGTTTTCCGGAAGCTGTCCGGTAGCATTTTCCTTTATCTTTAAAAATTTTCTGGATACAGGAAGCGATTTCCATAATCAGAAAATCTCCTTTTTCATGTCCAAAAGTGTCGTTGACCATTTTCAGATTATTGGCATCAATCATAATATAGGTGATTGATCCATGGAAAGCCTGATCGCTTTCCTGATCGGCTATAAAAGCCGTTCGATTCAGCATGTTGGTCATCATATCCAGATAAGCAAGCTTGGCATACAGTGTAATATTGGCATTTTCTTTGATCATATCGTATATGCCGATTGCAACACCGCTTATAAGGAAGAAAATATATCCGGACATTCCAAACACATAAAGTTGAGAATAACTCAGATTATCATCTTTGTAAAACAGAATCAATGCAATACCGGTAAAGATAAAAAGAAAGATGTATCCCAGTAAAACCTGGAGCAGTCTTGGATTTTTCTCTTTGCGCAGTTCGTGGAATCCCTGCCACAGGCTTTGAAGCATCGTAACGATGATCAGCAGGTGGATGGATACCAGAAGCAGAATGACAGGAATTACCATAAAAAATCTGTTTATGAGATAAGTGATCAAAAGCAGGAGGTTCAGATTCTCAAACAACAGAAAAACATCTTTTTTTCCGGGCATTACTCTTGTTGTAAATTCCAGCATGGAAAAGGGCATGAGGAAAAAAGAAAGGAAGGAAACAAAATTGATCAGATAAGTGTTTCCGGTAAATAACAGCAAAAGGGTAGAGTCAGTAAGCACCCAGACCATAGCTGCAAGTATGTAAATTCCAAGCCAGATGATTCCTTCAAAAAGTTCTTTTGGCAGAGCTTTAGGCAGAAAAATGCTGGTGATGATGGCAAGCAGTCCAAGAAGTAATGCGATACAGCTAAACAAAAGTGCATACATATTTTTGCGAAGAAGAAACAGAGAAATATCGTTCGCTGTACCAGATGTGCAAATCCATCATCCATATGGTCGGTATGTGTATATAATATTTCATTGCCAACGGAAACTCTGTAATTTTTCTAGATGGAGCGGAAATAAAGCATTTTGGAGGTTGCCGTTATATAAGAAGGAATTTTATAAGTACATATAGCGGCTAAAGATTTTCCGTCCGGAGAAGTCTGAAATTCCCAGTTACCGGTTGCCAGAGAAAGATCTGTGGCAGTAAGCGTGTCGCTTTGAACGGTTGATTGAAGATTCTGGGAGGATAGCATCAGGCTTAGAAAAAGAATCATAACGAGAAAAAATAACTTTAATTTCTTCATAATCATCACTTTTCTGAAAGCACAATAACAATGTCATAACATACTTTTTACAAGTGAACAACTACCGGAGAAATTTGAAATGGGTATATGAATTTTCCAACTAAGATAAAAAAGGACATCGAGCATACAAGAAGATGCGGGATGTCCTTTGGAAGGGGCTAAATTAACTTAATGGATTCTTTTTTTGATCTCAGGTCCGATAATCATGGCAATGACCATTTTTATGAGATCTGCCGGAATAAATGGAATCACACATACAGCAAGTGCAGCACCAACCGTATAATCAGCACTGATGCAGAACCATGCGGTTCCAAAAGCATAACATACGATTGTGCCGACAATCATGCCGAGCAACTGCATCCAGCGCTTGTGACATTTGTCAATTACCAGTCCGGCGATGATTGCCATGGCAATAAAGCCGATGATGTAGCCACCGGTAGGACCGGCGAGTTTACCAGGTCCACCCGTAAAACCGGAGAATACCGGAACGCCAACCAGACCGATCAGCAGATAGACAAGATAACTGATGGTACCACGTTTCCAGCCAAGCAGGTATAAAGAGAGATAAATAGCAAGGTTTGTAAAAGAAATCGGAACCGGACCGATTGGAATGGACAGCGGAGCCAGAATACAGGTTACGGCTGTCATCAGTGCGGTGACGGTCATTTCGTAAGTTTTACTGTGCTGTGAGGCAGCAGTTTTTGTAAGGTTCATGGTAAATGGTTCTCCTTTGATATGTATGTATTTTGCCCGAAAATATCAGGCAGATTCGATTTCGTAAGTAAATCCGGCATCGGTAATGGTTTTGACTGTATCCTGGATTCCCTGGCCACCTGCGGTCAGATAACCGGAGGCAAAAATAGAATCCACTACACTGAGCAGTTTCTTTTCTTCACCTTTAAAGTAGACTTCTCTTCCGGCAGCACAACGGATGTCAGACTTTGGAACAAGCAGTCTTGCCAGGCAGAGGACTTTCATACAATACTCTGTAGTCAGACCGGAAATATCGGCATCGCCAAGAGGTGTGCCTTTGATCGGTAGCAGAAAATTGATCGGAAGTGCTTCCGGCTGGATCTCGCGCAGTTCCAGAAGCATGTCCACGACATCTTCTTTGCTTTCGCCCATACCGATGATGCCACCACTGCATATTTCAAATCCCAGTCCCTGAAGCATATGGATGTTTGCTACGCGCTGCTCAAAAGTATGTGTAGTACATATGTTGTGATAATAAGAGCGGCTGCTGTTCAGGTTGTGGTTGATGCGGTCAAGCCCGGCATCTTTGAGCATTTTTGCCTGCTTTTCTGTAAGAAAACCGATAGAACAGCAAAGATGTGTTCCCTGTTCTTTCATTTTGCGGATACGGCGGGCAAGTTCTTCAATCTCGGCATCGGTAAATTTCATACCGCTAAGACCGATGCAGTGTCTGGATAAATGGTGTTCATTTACAAAATCGTTGTCCTGATAGAGCTTTTGTTCATCTACCCATTTGTATTTATCAATATCAGCTTTGGAACGACAGGACTGGGCGCAGTATGCGCAATCCTGCGAACAGTTTCCGCTGCGGGCATTTGTCAGAATGTGGATGCTGACGCGATTCCCTTTGTATTTACGTCGGAGTCTCTCCGCACGGGCAATCAGTTCGTCAAGCTTGTTATCTGGTGTATTCAGGATTGCGATGGCATCCTCTCTGGAGAGAATGGGATCATCCTGCTCATCAAAATTCGGGTTCATAGTGTTACCTTCCTTGTAAATTTCTGGTAACAATGTAACATGGGGAAAAAAGTTTGTCAACCAAAAAGTGAAACAGGTTAACAATCTTTTTTGTTTGCAAAGCTTTCAGTACAATGCTATCATAGAATAAGGTAAATATTTAGAAATCAGGAGATAAAACAAATGGAATTATGGGATATATATGATGAAAATAAAAAACCGACCGGGCGTACCATGAAACGCAACGACTGGCGCTTGAAAGACGGAGAATATCATCTGACGGTGCTTGGCGTTGTGGCAAGGCCGGATGGTACGTTTCTGATCACAAAGCGTGTGATGAGCAAAGCATGGGCGCCAGGCTGGTGGGAAGTTTCCGGCGGCGCAGCACAGGCAGGAGAAGCTTCTTATGATGCTGTTCTGCGTGAAGTAAAGGAAGAAACCGGACTGGATGTACAAAGTGCAGAAGGCGGTTATTTATTTACCTACAAGAGAGAAAATCCGGGCGAAGGAGATAACTATTTTGTGGATGTCTACCGTTTTGTGATGGATATTAAGGATGCCGATCTGAAGCTTCAGAAAGAAGAAACGGATGGATATATGTTTGCAACGCCAGAACAGATCAAAGCGTTTGCGGCAGAGGGAAAATTTTTGCATTATGACAGTATTAGAAAGGCTTTTGAAATTTGAAAAGAAAGATAGAAAATAAGAGATTGGACTGGAGAAAATATCTGCTTTATACGTTGTCAGCGGCAATGCTGACGGCACCGGCTTTTGCGCTCAAGTCAGTGCAGGCGGCAGAGCCGGAAAGCGAGTATACAGGGGAAAGCGGTCAGGAGAGTGAAGGAGAGAAAGGCAAAGAGAGTTTTATTTCGTGGGAGTTTGAAGATGGGGTGCTGACGATATCCGGAGAAGGGGAGATACCGGATTTTTCAGCAGATGAAGCACCATGGATCAAAGAAAGAGATTCGATTGAGAAACTGGTTATTGAAGAAGGGATTACTGCGATTGGAAAGCAGAGCTTTTATCATTGTGAGAATCTGAAAGAAATTGTATTTCCGGAAAGTTTGAAGATCATCCGGAATGGGGCGTTTTTTGAGTGCAGCAGCCTGACACAGGTGCGGCTTCCAGAACAGGTAGAGACACTGGAAGATGGGGCTTTTGCAGGATGCCGGTCATTGGAAACATTTCATGGAAACGGTGTTGTTACGTTTGGAAATTTTGTATTTGAGAGAACGGCACTGACTTCTTTCGAAATCCCAGGGCATACAAAGACCATAAGTGCGCTTACATTCTTGGAAACGCCAATCGAAGAATATACGATCGCACAGAATCAGGAGATGTTTTCAGTAAGAGACGGAGTAGTATTTAATGCCGATGGAAGCAGGCTGCTTATATATCCATCCGGAAAAGAGAGTCATCAATACGGTATTCCGGAAGGCTGCACGGAAATCGGACGTTATGCTTTTCGAGGGGTAAGAAATCTGTTAAATATTGATTTGACGGGTGTTATATCGATTCAGGAAGGGGCATTTTACGGAGCTTCGCTCTCCGGCAAACTGATCCTTCCGGACAGTCTGACAAAACTGGAAGGCGGTTTTCTTTTTGAAAACTGTACAGAACTTACATCGGTAGATTTTGGAAAGGGACTTGAAGAAACCAGTTATCGCATGTTTGAAAACTGTACGGCGATAAAACAGGTCAATGCAGGAAATCATCTGAAAAAAATCGCGGCAAGAACCTTTACAGGCTGCGATGCACTTACAGAAGTAAAGCTTCCGCAGTCCATAACCTGGGCAGATGAGCATGCATTTCCGGATACTGCGAAGGTAACGTGTGAAAATACAGAACTGGTTCGTTTCGGGAAAAATGGTTTTCACTATGCCGAGCAGGTTTCTGTTCTTGGAACAAGAGATTATCAGATGACATTTCAGGTTTTGAGTCTTGTGAATGAAGAAAGAAAGAAGCAGGGACTTTCACCAGTCAATATGGATGCCGGACTGCTGCAGTCAGCTATGAAAAGGGCAGAAGAACTGTCACTGTTGTTTTCACATACAAGACCGGATGGAACAAGCTGTTTTTCAGTGAATCAGGATATGGCGGCAGAAAATATTGCAATTGGGAGTACAAATGCAGTTGAAGTTATGAAAATGTGGATGGCTTCGACAGAGCAACGGGAAAATATTCTGAAAAAGGATATTCACAGTATTGGCATTGGATGTTTTTTTGTAAATGGCAGTTATATGTGGACGCAGCTTTTTTCAGAGAAAAGCATTACCGGAAACTGTGTACAGCCGGCAAATGCGAACACAACACCACGTATGGAACTTTTAGCGGATCCTTTTGCGGAAGCGGCAGACCTTGCAAAGAGTATGGTTGGTACTTCTGAAAAATATAAATACAAGGCAAAGATTCGTCTGATGGGAGGACTGCGCGTGGGGGATGCAAAACAGGCAGCGTTTTGTATTGTAAATCCGGGATTTTCGGCATTTTCCGTTCCTGTTTACACAAACATTACCTGGAGCTCCGGCGATTCTTCCGTGGCTTTAGCAGATACATCCGGTAAAATGATCGGATTAAAAACAGGAAATACCATAATACAGGCAAAGACAAAATATTATTCAGCAAGCATGGCACTTACGGTGGCAGAAGCAAGAAAAGATACGGACGATGAAGAAGAGAAGCCAGATCCTGTTCCGGAGCAGAAAAATAAAATTCTTCGTATTGGCGGGGCAAAGTACAAAGTTACGACTGCTGCGGCAAAGAAAAGAGAAGTACGTTATATGAAGCCAATAAAACAAAAAAAAGTGATCCAGATCCCGGCATCGATCAAGGTCAAAGGTATTATGTACAAGGTAACTTCCATAGCACCGAGGGCTTTTAAAGGAAATAAAAAAGTAACAAGTGTGACTATCGCAGGTTCGATAGAGCGAATCGGAAAGAGGGCATTTTATAACTGCCCGAATCTTGAAAAAATCATCATACGCACAAAAAGACTGAAGAAAAAAAGAGTAGGTGCACAGGCATTTGCAAAGCTTTCGAAAAAAACGGTGATTTACGTACCAAAACGAAAGCGGAAAGCATATAAAAAACTGCTGAAAGCAAGAGGAGCCGCAAAAGCGAAGATAAAGTAAGAGAAAAGGAGACTATTTATGCATTGGAGAAAAGTATTACTTTGGACATTATCGGCAGCAATATTGACAGCACCTGTTTATCTGTCAGGAATAAATGTAACAGCAGCACCGATTATGCAGGAAAATAAGACAGAAGTAGACAAGATAAAAGAAGAGAAAAAAGAGCCGGTTTCCGGATATGAAGAAGAATTTCAGAAAAATAATGAAAAAGTTTCGGAAACAATGAAAAATAAAAAAGTTTCACGGACAGCACAAAATGAAAGCTGTGGTGAAACAGCTACATGGGCATTGGACAATGGAGTGCTGACAATTTCAGGAACCGGTGCAATCGCAGATTATTCGGATACTTCTGAGATTCCATGGAAAGACCAGAAAAAAACAATTACAAAGATCGTGATTGAAAATGGAATTACAGAGATAGGAATACAGGCTTTCTATGATTGTACAAATGTGACAGAAGTCGTATTTCCTGATACACTGACAACGATAAAAAGAGGAGCATTTTTTCAGTGTTACAGTCTGGAAGCAGCTATTCTGCCAGATGGCGTCACGACTTTGGAGCAGGGAGCTTTTGCAAAATGCAGTTCAATGATGCAATATTCCGGAAAAGGTGTGACTTCTTATGGACAGTTTGCATTTCAGGATACGGCACTTAGTTCGTTTGAAATTCCCAAAGGAGTGGCGGATATCGAATCACTGGTCTTTTTAAATTGCGGCATCGAAGAGTATACCCTGGCAGAAGGAAATGAGACTTATATGGTAAAAGATGGTATACTGTTCAGCAAATCAGGTGATGAGCTGGTTATTTATCCGGCAGAAAAGAAGGACGAAACGTATCGGATTCCGGAAGGATGCACAAAAATCGCAGATTATGCATTCCGGGGCGTGAGCCGTCTGAAAACTGTGGATTTAGGAAAAATTACCACACTTGGAGAAGGAGCTTTTTACAGTGCATCGCTTACCGGGGAACTGGTTCTGCCGGACAGTCTGACTACACTGGAGGGCGATTTTACATTTGAAGCGTGTCGGGGACTTACATCTGTAAAATTCGGAGACGGTCTGAAGCAGACGGTATATCGTATGTTTGAAGATTGCAGTGGACTGACCGCCATTGATTTTGGTGAAAGTTTAGATTATCTGTATATGAGAACATTCTTAGGATGTAATAGCCTGACGGAAGTGACACTCCCGGATCGAATGACCGAATGGGGCGGTTCTGTTTTTAACAGTTGTAAGAGTCTGGTCACTTTTCGTGCAGAGAATCTTAAAGAAGTGGCTTATGCAGATTTTGCTCAGTGCTACAACCTGGAACATGTTTATCTGGGAAAAGTAGAGAGAATCAATCGACAGGCATTTGCTTATTGTACGAGCCTGTCAGAAATTACGCTGCCTGCGACAACACAGTGGGTTGATGAAAATGCCTTTTCAAAGAATGTAAAAATCACCTGCGAAAATAAAGAACTGATTCCGTTTGGAAATAACGGACTTCATCGTGCAGAGTATGTTTCCATCAGCGGAACAAGAGATTATCAGAAGGCTTATGAAGTACTTGCACTTGTCAATGAGGAGAGGAAAAAAGCAGGACTTGGAGAATTAAAAATGGAAGAAAGTCTGCTGGATACGGCTATGGTGCGTGCGGAGGAACAGGCAGTATTGTTTTCCCATACAAGACCAAATGGGACAAGCTGTTTCTCTGCAAATGCGAAAATGGTGGCAGAAAATGTAGCAATCGGAAGCACGACATCGGACGGTGTTATGGATCAGTGGATGAATTCCAGCGGACATAAAGCAAATATTCTGCTTGAAAAGGCAAATACCATCGGAATCGGATGTTACTATATTGACGGTGGTTATACCTGGGTTCAGGTATTTTCCGAAGAAACGGCTGATGCAGACTGTACAAAACCGGCAAATAAAGATACGACAGCAGTGATCGAGATTCCGGGTGAAACGTTCAGTGAAGCAGCCAATACGTCAGGAATTATCTGGGGCGGTTCGGAAAAATATACGTATGAACTGGCAGTACAGGCAAATTCCAGAATGAAATTAAATGAGACGCAGAATGCAGAAGTAAAGCTGGTCAATCCGGGATTCAAATATTTTGTTATTTCTTTTGAACAGGATGGAATTATATGGAGTTCTGATAATCCGTCCATCGCATCTGTGGATGCAAACGGAAAAATTACGGCAAATGGAAATGGAACGGCTGTGATTTCTGCAAAGACGAAATATTATACCGGAACTCTGAAAATACAGGTTGGAGAAACCGGCGGTTCCGGAAGTGATAATGGAAACACACAGCCGGAGGATTCCCAGACAAAACCGCAGCAGACCATAAAAGTAGGCAAGCCGTCCATCAAATTAACGAGATCCAAAGCGAAGATCCAGGTTCAGTTTAAAAAGGTAAAAAATGCGAAGAAATACCAGATCCAGTATGCGACCAACAAACAGTTTAAGAAAGCAAAAACAAAGACGACCACAAAACTGAAATATACGATCAAAGGATTAAAGAAAAATAAGAAATACTATGTTCGTGTGCGTGGTGTAAACGGAACAACAAAAGGAAGATGGTCCGCAGTAAAAAAGAAATGACAAAGTAATATGAGCAGTAAAGAAGGAAGGTTTTTGTTTTGAAAAACAGTAAATATGAAATTGATATGTGCAATGGAAGTATCATGGACAAATTGATTTCGTTTTCACTCCCACTGATGTTATCCGGTATTCTGCAGTTGATGTTCAATGCAGTGGATATCATCGTGGTGGGAAGATTCAGCGGAAAACAGGCATTGGCGGCGGTGGGTTCAACCACCGCCCTGATCAATGTTTTCACCAATCTTTTTATCGGTATTTCACTTGGGGCAAATGTACTGGCGGCAAGGTTTTACGCGATGGGCAAGTCAAAAGAGATGTCGGAGACGGTACATACTTCGATCACGCTGGCGATGGTCAGCGGTGTGATCATGGCGTTTGTCGGTGTTCTGTTTGCGAGGGGTGCACTGGAACTGATGGGTACGCCGGACGATGTCATTGACAAGTCTGCGCTGTATATGAGAATTTATTTTATGGGCATGCCGTTTTTCATGCTTTATAACTATGGGGCGGCGATCCTGCGAGCAATCGGAGATACGAAGCGGCCGCTTCTGTTTCTGATCATCTCCGGACTGATCAATGCGGCATTAAATATGTTTTTTGTCATTTATCTCCATATGTCGGTGGAAGGCGTGGCGATCGCGACGGTGATCTCACAACTGATCTCCTGCGTACTGGTATTGTGGTGCCTGTACAAATCGGAGGGCAGCTACCAGCTCCGTTTTTCAAAACTGCGGATCAAAGGCGTTTACCTGAAACAGATTTTCCAGGTTGGCATCCCGGCGGGAATCCAGAGTACGATCATCAACTTTTCCAATGTACTTTTACAGTCATCGGTCAATTCTTTCGGATCGACCGCCATGGCAGGTTATACGGCAGCCAATAATATACTTGGATTTCTCTATGCGGCAGTCAATTCCGTAACGCAGGCATGTATGAGTTTTACAAGCCAGAATTACGGTGTCAGCAAGTATAAACGTATGGACAAAGTGCTGATTGACTGTATGATCCTGACCGTTGTTGTTGCCGGTGTGCTCGGATGCGGTTCTTATCTGTTAGGACCTCAGATCCTTCGAATTTATACCGAAGAAGAAAAAGTTATCCGCTGCGGAATGGAAATTTTGTCGATCACGACCGTACCGTATTTCCTGTGCGGCATCATGGATCTGTTTCCGGGAGCACTAAGAGGAATGGGATATTCTGCCGTGCCGATGATCCTTTCCATTATCGGAACGGTTGGTATGCGGGTGGTATGGATCTTTGGAATTTTTCCGTATCATCGTTCTTTGTATGTGCTGTTTATTTCGTATCCGGGTTCCTGGTTGTTCACGATCGTTATGCAGGTAATCTGCTTTTATTTTGTCAGGAAAAAAATACATCAGAGGAGACCGGAAAATTGTCAGATATCATAGAAATTACGGATTT